>PR_CR_10_Liq_1_inCRDRAFT_1000010_pt1 | contig 95960 bp, 90 predicted proteins | sample PRCRCaboRojoPR_3_FD_10241 | JGI IMG/M metagenome (IMG submission 10241) | reverse complement strand
AAAAGACTCGAAACTCTTAACAGAGACAACTCGGTTCTAGAGTCCCAAAACCAAAAACTCAAAGAAACCATTGAACAAATAAGAACAGAAAACCTTGAATTAGTCGAAGCTTACCAACAAGAAAAACAAAACTCAGTGAAATTGTTCAGAGAAAGAAAAGAATTCACTGAGTTGATGGAAAAAGACCTAGAAGAAAGAGAAAAACTCATAAGGGACAACAACTACAACCTCAAAGAAAGAAAACTCAGACTTAAAAAACAAAAAAACGATTTAGAGCAAGTTAGAATCAGAGACAGCCATCAAGAGTTTCTCCACCAAAGAAACGACTACTCATACATTGTAATGGGCTTTATAGTTTTGGGGTTCTTATTTCAACTAGTTTTTAACTTTTACAGAGCCTACACTCCAACTTTTTAATAAGTATTAAAATGGTTCAGCCAAACATTTCAATCCAAACTGAACTCTTAGATATTCCTAAATTCACAAAGACTCCACTCAACATACTGAGCTTAAATCCCCAAATTCCTTCTAAACCACTTCCCAGGGACCACCAGATCATCATCCAAAAAGCTAAAGAATTCATCAATGCCCAACACAGACCTAGACCCACTCCTTCTCCTAAGGTAAAAAAGATCCCTAAGCCAAGGTTCCACAAGAAAAACTCCCAATCGCAACAAAGTTTAGCGAACTTAAAAAACTTTTACTATGAACCTAATCCGCCAGTTTGTCCTAAAAAAACTAAACTTGAAGTTGTTGACTTAGACTTACCTCACTTAGTAAACAAGGCTAACAGTAAGTTTTCTAAAAGCAAAAAACTTAACTTGAACTGGGTAAAGCAAAGAAGAACCGACCCCTACAAAGAGTCTATTTTAATGAGTGCTAGAAACAGTCCTAAGAACTCGCAAGTAAACTCACCAGAACTCCAATACACTACTTTTTCAAAGAACTTGAGTTCTAAAAACAAAGCTATAGACTTTTTCAAACTCAAAAAGCTCCCTCCTTACCGATTAACGATTGAATGCAATCCTAGACTCAGAAGGTCCAGAAAAATCACTTTAGAGAGCTTGATTAAGTAAGTTAAAGAAAATCTTGAACTAGTTTCCTAGCTAAGTTTAAGTTCAGTTTAACTTTTTTAGCTTTGTAAGTGAACAGAAAGAGTTTCCTTCTTTGCCAGTTCATTAGCTTTAAAAGGGACTTTTTGATTTCTGGACTGTTTGTGTATTGAATTGGCAAAAGGTTATCTTTGTCCTTTTGGTTTAAGTCAGCTTGGAATTTACTCAGTACGAACTCCACTACTTCTAGGTTGCCTCCGATCAGTGCATTTTTTAGTAACTCTCTTTGGAACTCTTCGTCAGAGAAGTCTTTCAGTGCTGTTTGTAGTAAGTTCTCAATAGTGCTTAGTTTACCCGAGACAGCTGAAGCATAGCACTTAAAGACTGCACATTTCTTTACCATGGTTTCTATAGCTTGGCTTTCGAACTTGGACTTCTTAAAGGGGTAGTTTTGGTCCTTCTTGCGGTACCTTTTGCCCACCATAGAGAGTTATAATATTGAAAATGAAAATGGAAGCATTTAACTTCATTGACTTAGCGAGAAACCTAGAAAATAGCCTGGAGCTAAACGAAGTAAGTTACTTGGACTTTGGATACTCTATGCTTTTGCTAAACCAAATGCTGGGAATCCTAGGAAAGCCTATTAAAATATTATTTTCTGACTCATTAGAATGTGCAGAATTTCTTATTAAAAACTACGAAATGTTTGGCAAAAAGTTATTAAAAGACCAAGTTGCAGAGGAACTCAGCTTAGGCTTGGAAAGTAGTAACAGCGAGCAGAACCCTTCCATCACGGGGAAAACCATTATTCTGTTGAAGTTTTGTGACTTCTGTCTGAACTTTTTTAACTTTTTAGTTGATCATAGAGAATGGGAAACTTGCAAGTGCTTGAATCGAGCCTACAACCTAGTATACAGAAAAAAAAGCAACTGGTGCAAAAACTTGGCTTTTAAAGTAGCTGCTTTTGAAGTTTACAAGAAAGACCAGTACCTGCACAAAGTGTTTGCACATAGAATACAAGACATGCAGTTGGGGCAGTTGAAGTTGTTGGTAGACTTGCTTGTTTGTTTGAGTTTTAACCTCTGGAAAATGTTTGATAACTTCCAAATTAAACTAAGCTAATTAACTTTATTCTGAAAATTACACCAAAATTAAATTAAGCATCCATCTGTGACAGTAAGCTAGCTAGCCTTCTAAGTCTTCTTATGTCAATGTCACCTCTACATATTAAACTTACAGATGCCGCAGAAGTCTACTGAATTCGCGATTGACCATAGTTTCAGCAGTGCGAAGCAGGGAAACGATGTCTTCAAGGCTTCGAGTTTGGTCCTTGTGGTCAACGTAAACTACTTCAGGACGCCTTCTCTTTGTGAGTGTATAGTCTACACGCTTGCACTTGCGAGTGACTTTTAAAAATCTGCGTTTGCAGGTGGGACATGAGTTTTCCATCTAATTGATACTTACATCTGACCACCTTAAAATGCAGTCAAAGCAAAATGCATGGCTGCATATGTCAAGTTTCCCCTGGAAACTAATCGTGTTTAAACAGATCCCGCATTGTTCTGCATTTTTGGTAAATCGTGTTAATTTTTGCATTTATATATTATAAGAAATGCTTTTATTATGGGTATTATTTTGGAGAATACTATAGAGTTCACGCTCTTTCTCTTGGCAAAGTGTATAAAAACAATTGTAAATGGGTACTTGTTGTTCTGCACCTGGGAATAGGAATGTAATCATCAGCCAAGAAGCCCAAAAAACCATTCTCAAAAGAGTGCCTACTTACTACTTCGACGAAAAGTTCGTAGTGAAGGACCTTGTTAATATACTCAGCAATCCAGAGAACATTGACGAAGTCAAAGAAAGCCTTAAAGACGCTACACCTAACGACATAAGGTGCATAAGGGGAGTCTTGGACCTCCCTAGTCAACACTCAAGTGTTTTGATTTCTTGCTGCTACCCTGACAACGAACGCCCTGAAATGAGGTAATTTTTAAACAGTGTTTACATACAGTACTATGAAAAAGGATTCATGATAACTCTTTTAAATGACGAAGTCATGAGTGAAGACTTAAGTGGGCAACAGACTCTTGTAGAACTACTTCACTTTCCTAGAGAAGACTCCCGAGTTTCTGTTGAACTCGCAGACATTGTGGACTGGTGTTACGAACACAAAGACGAGATGTTCATGAATCCTAGCAACATTCCTGAACTCAACATGGGCAAAAGACTGTATAAGCATATTGTTGAGGGCTTTAAAAAGTATAAGTAACTAAGTATGGTGAGAAGCAGAGACATTCAAAAGATTCTGGGGAACTCAGAACTCATCAATAAAATAACAAGGACTTCCCTCCAGTCTATAGACACTGACAAGTCTGGCAAGTTAGACATATTTGAGATTGCCACTTTGATGAGGCAACTTTCTGACGAAGTTGAAGATGAAGAGTTCACAGATGAGGAAATTCAACAAGTGTTTGAACAACTCGACAAAGACGGGGACGGTTTTATAAACTTCGAAGAGTTCAGAGACCTCATTGTAAAGGTGTTGAGGAACATACTCAACTCAGGAATCCTCAGTTAATTTATCGACCCAACAAACTTGTTTCTAAGTCTTCAACTCTTATTCTTAGCTTGGAGAACTCAGACCTCAGCTTGGTGACGTGGGACTCAATTTCTGCGTAGAGTTCTTCGTACAAGTCCAGCCTGCCTTTTTTGAGGGGAGTTGGGTTTTTGGATTCTCCGTCTTCTTTTAGTTTACTTAGGATGTCGGACTTAAAGTCTTGGAAGCTTTTTTCAAAGTAAGAAAAGTCCTTTGTATTTACTCTGTTGTTTAGGTCCATAAGGGCGTCGTAGAACTTTGAGTTCCAGTTTTCTTGGTGTTTATTAACTTCAGTGCAGTTATTGAGTTTTTCCTCTAGGACTCTGTAATTAGCATTGTTGTTTTGAATTAAACTTTCTAAGTAACTTAGCTTTTCAGAAACTTTTTGTGCGTCTTTTTGTAAGGTGTTTTGTGCAGTTTCTAGAAAAGCTACTTTTTGTTCGAGTAGAGACAGTCTTTGGTCTAGCTTCTTTTCTAAGTTGTCCAAAGCAGAACCATACGACCTGTGCATTTCTTCCAGTCCTGTTGAAACTTGTTGTCCAAGCGAGTTTGAAATTTCACAGAACACTGCGTTTTTAACTTCTTGTGCAATATGAATCTTATGTTGGTGCAGTGAGTTCTGCAAAGTTTCTACCATTCTTTGGAGGCTTGGGTTCTCACTTGCTTTGTGGTGGACTAACTCATCCATTTCTTATTATTTAGAAATATATACTTTTTCGTAAAAACTTATTGAAGTCCTACAAATTGGGCATTCGTCTATCTTGTCTATGCAAACTTCACATAAGTTAACGTGGTTGCAAGGCCTTACCATTACACTGATTTCGTGTGTCCAGCAAACTACGCACAAAAGTGCATCAGAAACCTTCATGTTTTCTAGGAGTTCAGATTTGTAACTCTGCAAGCTTTGAAGTGACTCAATAAGTTGGCTTTCAAGTTTGGTAGTTTGGTTGAGGTTTAAAGACTTAAGGTTCTGGTGGTTTCCTTGGAACAAGTTAAGTTGTTCTTGTTTTTCAAGAAGTTCGCGTGACAAAGAGCCTACTTTTTCTGCGTAGAACTCGTGCACAGAGTCAAGGCGAGTTTGGAGGTTAGTGCACTCATCTGAAATCTGGTGGAACTTTTCTTTCCAGTAACTCTGGGCTTCAAGGGTTTCTTGGAGTTTGTTTTTGAGTTCTTTAGTTGAGTCTATTGCAGCTCTGAGTTCTTTTTGCAACAGCAGTGACTTTTCTCTTTCTTCAGCTAGTTCTTGTTTAACTGCTGCAAAGTTCTCAGGCATGTTTTCTTCTTCGCTTGCATCGAAGTAAGGTTCTATTTTTTCAAAAGCTTTCAGAACTTGTTCTCTTGTTATATAAATAGGTTCAAAGTCTTCCATTATAAATGAAAGCACTTAAAAGTCAGGTCAGAAGGTTCGTAAACTCAAAGGAAAATCAGGAGTTAGCTAAAAAAGTCATGCTTGTGCTGATACTTTTAGTGGTTGCTAGAAGCCAAACTGCGTACTTGGAAAGTATCAAAAACTTTTTCAGAGGCATTTCTTCGCACTTCTACTTAGACTATGGTTTAGTTTGGCCGTGGCTAGTAAAAGCTTACACTCTTTTAAGAGTTAAGTCAGTTTCTCAAATTTACAACAACTATAAAACTACTATCTACAAAGACGTCAAGAAAACAGCTATATTCCTTTGCGAACTCTACGCACTCAATATTGCTATTGACCAGGGCTACTTAAGCAAAGACGTTCTGGTTGCAATATTCCAAACAGGCATCATCCAGTCAGAAAGGTCTATCAAAGACATTGGACCTAAGTCAACCCAGCACCTTTGCAAAGGAATTATAGGCTACAACTTGTACTCCTTAGTTGCAAACGGAGCACTCGAAAAAGACTTATCCTTACTAGCTACTTCTTCACTGTTAGGGTTTGGCTCAGTGTATGCCCTTCAGAAGCACTTTATTTAATTACTTCCAAGCTACAAGTATAATAGCTTCGTACCCAATAGGTTTGCCTTCTTGGATAAGTACTTCGTGCAGTTTGCCCATCACAAACTCCTTAAACTCTTGAGCTCTGTCAGGGTTTTGCTTCATCCAGTCCACAAACTGAGGGAAAGTCAAGTAAAGGTCTTTGGCTTCCTCAGGAGTGCCGTAGGGATAAACCGTGTTTATTCCAAAAGAAATCACTCTCGAGAACCCAGCATTCCTAACCAAGTCTCTAAAAGTGTCTGGGTCTCCCATTGTTTTTAGGTTTTCCAAAATAGTGGCGTGGTAAGGAATGTTTGTGAACTCCCTAAACTGCTTCATTAACTTCATGTAAGTGTTTTTTTCAAAGTCGTTGCCAAAAACACTCACGCCTAAACTACCTCCAGGCTGCAGCACCCTAAGGGCTTCAGTAAACGGCTTTTTGGGGTCAACTACGTTGTGCACAGCCATGTTGCTGAAGTACCTGTCAAAAGTGTTGTCTTCAAAAGGAAGTTCTTCGATGTTGGCTTTCTGCACGCGGAGGTTGCTAGCAGGTATTTGTCTCAATGACTCCAAAAAGCCTTCACTAATGTCAGAAACAGTTATTTGGGCTTGGGGAGCTACTTTAAGTACTTCTGGAACTCCGTTTCCAGGTCCAGAGCCTGTTTCAAGTACGCTTTGGGCTTCATTCATTTTCATAAAAGAAAAGTACTCTGTGTAGAGCTTAGTGCTAGGCAGGGTTCCGTAGTGACTGTACCAGTCTTGGCTTTGAGTAAAAGCTTGGTTCAGGTACTCGTATGTGTCTTTAGTTGACATTCTCCTCAAAGTTACTTTTATACCTCGCATATTTTTACCGTTTTTAAGCTTAAGTTTTATTTTCCAAAAGTTCAAAAGTAGAGTTTTGTAAAGCTGAAATCACTTCTCTCATTCTTAAGTTGGGAATTAACGTGTGTGCGTACTGCTTAGCTGCTCCGCACTTAGGGCATCTGTACTCAGGTGGAAGCAAGGCAGGAGAAATACACTCAAAGCAAAAACTTAGGTTACAACACCTAGTCATTACAGCTAGACGGGGTGGGTGTGAGCAAATGTTACAAGCGAGTTCCCCCGGAACTTTTCTGGTGGACTTCTTCATTTCAGCCTTAAAGTCTTCTTGGTCTTCAACTCGACGGGCGTACTGTCCAGAGGAAAGTTCAAGGAGGTTTTCTCTTTCTTGTTCTGGTATTGTGTGGACTACTTGCAGAAAAGTAGTAGGAATTCCTGAGGGTCTTTTGGTTCTTCTGTTTGGAAGGTCGTAAGCAGGGTTCCCGTTTGTAGGGCAAAACTTAATGAAGTGCCCTCCTTCTCCGCATCTGTGGCAAATGTAGTTCTGGCCCGGTTTAGGCTGCATGTTGAGGCCCCCTCCTAGTTGGGGCTGCATCATTACCTGCTTGATTCTATCTTCTTCTGAGTCTGCCATTTATAAGCCTACTTAGTTTAATACACATTAGCCCTCTCTGGAGTAGTTTCCTAAGAGCATTTCTCTGAGTCTTTGGTTTTCTGCTTGGAGTAGGTTGTTTTGTCTAGTTAAGTCAAGGATGTCCTGGATCATTTTCCTCATGCGTTCTTCTTTTTGGGAGTCCTTTCTAATAAATTCAAGCATAATTTCTTTGTGCATGCTTAACATTTCAGAGAACTATATATGTTTTACCTTGGAAGAAAGGGTGTCTTGGAACACATTGAGCACAGAAGCAGGCACAGAGTCACATTCGTGGTGCTTGAAACTTTCACTGTGTTGTGAGTAGTGTTCTGAGCGCCGGTGAGTAGTATCGACATCGTCTGTGTTTACTTCTTTGTCCTGGACGCCGTAGTTTTCAGTTCTAACTCGACGCATTTGGTGACTAGTGTCAATAAGTGAGTGTTGTCTTTCTTTAGTTTGGTCATGTCGGCTTTCGTGGGAACTAGAATTTAGAGAAGCTTCCTGGGACTCGTTTGTTTTGCTTTCCTCTGGTTCTTTTGGCTTAGCCACAGAGTCTATCATTACGTCTATTTTTTCAGTGTCCTGCAAATTAGTTATAACAAACCTTCCTTTCTTAGTTACACCTGCCATTTACTAGACTCCAACTCTTGGTAAATTAAATGAACGAAACCGAGCAAACCAAAACCAAAAGGGTCTTTAAACTAAGGAGGAAGTACAAGCCCTTAGAACCCCAAAAGAAGTTCTCAAAAACTGTTAAAGTTGCTAAAAGAGTAAAGGGAAATAACGGCGTTCCACCACCTGGAACTTTGGAAGAAGACTTTATACTTGAGCACGAAGGCAATCCTACTGACTTCCTAACTAAAACAAGTCAAGTCTCCAATCCCGAACCTGTCTTCGACGACACAGGAAAAATAATTCCTTGGAAAGTAGTAGGGCCTACTGACGTTATTGAAAAGTACGCAAAAGAGAAGTACCCCACTCCAACACCTAAAACTTCCAAACTGCTTGAACAAAGAGGGTTTCCTAAGCCCAAGTCCACTAAAGTAAGGTACGAAGAACGACTTAACCAAATTTATAGTCGGGAAGCCCTGACTTCGCAAAGACCCAAAAGGAGGAGGAAGATACTGTTTGGAAAAGACATCAGAGAAGACCAACAAGAAAAGTGCCTCCAGAACTACCAAGACACCCTTAAAAGGTGGAGTGGCATCAGTGCTCACCTTTCACGCAAAGTCAAGAAAGGAGAGGAAGAACTGGCGTTTAACAGAGTTTACGAGTACAGAGACAAGAAGGAAACAAGGGAACTTTTGGACAAAGTAACTCCTAACTATGAAAAAGTAGGACAGTTAGCCTGGAATATTTCTTTAAGGGACTGGAAAGGCACTGGAGAGAACGGAGAAACCTTTGTGCCTTTAGGGAACTACTTTTCAGGACTGTATAGTTGCTTGAGGCCTTCAAGTTCAACGCCTTTAGAGTACGTAAGACCTGCAACGTCTTACAAGCCTAAAAACCGCACTATAAAGGACTCCGAGTACTTCAAACGTAAGGTTTCAGGAGCGGACTTGCGCCCAGACTTAGACTTGAAGCTTTCAGGCAGTTCTAAGTTGCAACTTGAAAAGGAAGCTATTGAAAAACTAGGGCCTAACCAAGTAGACCTAGGACTTTTGGCTGACTCGGACTCTGAAGAAGTCATAGTTTCTAACTATTCTCCTAATGTCTTATATTAAATGTTGAGGTTGATTAACAGGGGTATCGCAAAGGTTTTGCTAAAAAACTTACCAAGTAGCACAAAGTTTAAAGAAGTGAAGGAACTAGTAAGTGGGCTCGAAGGAGTTACTAGAATAGACATACCCAAATCTATCAAAGGTATTAGCTATATCCACTTCGCGTCCAATCAACAAGCAACTCAAGCCCAGAAACAACTGCACGAAAAAAGCTTTATGGAAAACACCTTAAAAGCTGTTCTCATGCTAGAGAAGCTAGAGAAAGGAGTAGTTTTAGACTCCCGCCCGGCATTCGAACCTAGGCAGCCTGAGCCTAAGGACTACCGAAGGCTAGATCTTTTCAAACTAATCTAATTATACTTTATCAGGATTTGTGGAGTGTAGCGCGTGCAAAAGCAAACAGGTTTCATGTGTGAAAGCAAAGGAACTAGTTCAATTGCCTGGGAAGCGTAGGGGTAAGACTCTATGACTCCCAAAAGGTCTCCTAGATTAGTGGGCATCCAGGACTGGAGAGTTCTTAAAAAGTCCCTGACTTGGTGGAAGGCTTCTGAACTTTCTAGTTCCCTTCTGTCTTCAAAGCTTGACTCGTCAAGCCAAGCCAAAACGAGTTTAACTAAGTGGGAGTTTTTGTCAGGGGTTTGGTTACCTAAAACAATAGTAGTCATGGTTGCAAAAGGTATAAACCTGTAAGACCAAAAGGGCATTAAGTAACTCTGGACTGCAGAGTCAAGTAAAGGAATGTTTCCAGAGTACCTGTTGATGTTTTCGAAGTACAAAGGTTTTAGTTGGAAGTAGTTAGCCAGTATGATAAAGAACAACAAAGAACGTGTGTTGATTACTTTCAGAAGGTCTATGCCAGAGGAAAGCCAACAAAAAAAGCTGTAGTATTCTTCTTTCCACTCTGACAAAGCAAAAGTAACTCCGCCCAAGGAAGCTTCTTTGAAGTTCCCTTTTGCCAAAGCTTCAAAGTACTCCGACGCTTCTATCAAGTGCTTTTTGGGGCAGTGAATCGCAGGCAGGTCTGCTATTTTTATTAAAATGTTATCTTCTGATGAGCCTTCGAGACTAATGCTTGCATTTTCCATATCTAATTATAAGCGCTTTCTTCTAGTAATTTAAATGAAAAAAGTAAGAAGGAACCGACCAGGCACTTTGAGGGAAGACCTGTGGAACTGGGAGCCTGAAGAGTACTCAGAAATGACTGGGCCCTTTTCGGTCCAGGAGTACATACAAGAACTCATCAGACAAGACTCTTCAAATGTTGCCAAAATATGCGAGCCTCCTTCAGACGTAGACGTGAGTGTGTGGCAATATGAACATATGAGGCAATTCATTACTGAATTGAACCAACTAGTGGTAAACCTTATGGGGATTTGCACACCTAGTACTTGCCCTAAGATGAAAGCTACAGACGAATGGCTTTACTTGTGCGCTTCGCATAAAACTCCGCAAGAGTGCTCTGCCATTGACTACATGACGCACACCCTGGACCACGCCACTTCTTTACTGCACAATAACAAAAACTTTGCTAGCAGAGTTAGCATTCCCCCGACTTCTATTAAGTACTTGACAAGCATTGTAAGGCGTCTGTACAGACTCTTCACTCATACTTACTTCCACCACAGGGACGTTTTTATGAAGTGCGAAAGACAAATGCACTTGTGCGGTCGCTTCACTGAGTTCGTCCAGAGGTTTGACATGATGCAAAACAAGTTGTTCACAATACCTACCCATGCCTTTACGGAAAAGTAACTTAAACTGTGTTTAAATATGTCAGGCAAGCGTGTTAAAGTGTTTAGCAAGTCTCTGGAAAAGCCTCATTTCAGGTATGTTACATCAGCTGCAATAACTTACTACCCGCAAAACTCAGACAGAGGCCAGCACTTTTACAGAATGTTCAAAAGCATGTGCCAAAAGTACTATCGCACAAAAATACAGGAAAACTTCACCTGGGAAGAAAAAGTTAGCGAGCACAGAGACCTTACCAAGTCTAGCGAGATCAAAATGGAATTTTTAGATGGAACTCAGTTCCAGTTCGACTTTACAAAGGCCAAGTGGGAACACTTTCTGTTTAGGTTGTGGTGGATAAATGAGGAAATCGAAGCTACAAGGAACCTCCAAGGACATGACGACGAACCTGACGATGAAGAAGCTGAAGCTTAACATAATCCCTAAGCCTTTCACGAAGTCAATTCATACTAAAAATGGATCAGGTTAGTTTACTCAAGCGAGTTTGCACTGGCTAAGCTCCGTTTTTGGGTTACCTAAGCAGTCTCTCAAGAGGCCTAGGAACTGCAGAAAAGTATGAACAGGTAATAATATGTCGGTGTGCGCTCAGTGCAAACAAAAACAAAACACCACTGAGTGGGAAAAAGTCCTCTACAAAAAGCAGCCTTTTCCAGACTCTTACGTAGACGAGCACTTCTTAACTAGTTTAGTTACTCAAGAAAAAACTAAGAAGTACAACTTCTGGGCCTTAGTCGACAACACCAGCGAAATCACTTATGCAATCAACACTATGATACTGTTTCTGTTTTGGTTTCAAGTAGCCTACAACCAAGAACTTGCTGAGCCCATACTCATACTGTTTGAGTATTCCTTTTTAACTGTTGGACTCCTCATTTACATATACCTGCAATCTTTGAAGTTGCCCCAAATAAGGTCTTCTATGAGAACAGGAGTCATACTAGTTGCAACTCTCTACATACTCAGTCCTGTCCTGAAAACTATCAACAGCAACTACGCTGATGACACTATTTTCCTGATGACTTTTACATTTTGGGTTCTGTATTTGCTGTTTTACGACTACAGCTTTGTTAACTCCAGTGCCCCTGTTCCCAATGTAACCTCACTTACTTGTGCACTTATATCAGCTTTGCTGCTGAGTTCCAGACTTAACTCTTCCAATTACGTTTACTTTACTTTGTCTCTAGCATTTATGTAAGACCTAGTTAGACTATTTGGGTTTTCGCCTTACTTCCGGCAAGCAATCCACGCAAAATCAGCAACTACCTACAGGTACTTAGGGTTCGGACTTGCTTACTTTAACGCTTTTGCTATTTACAAGTACTCGTATGCAGCAGTTTTGGTGCTTGGCCAATTTTACTTCATAAGGTACGTAGGACCTCTATGGCTTATGTCGGTTTATCACTACAAAAACAAAATCGAAGGTCCTTGGGACTTGCCTAAAATCAAATCTCATCCTAATACTTAATTATGCCTATTTATAGGAACGGTGGGCACTAGGCGAGCGAGCCCAGTCGTGGTAGGGCGTGTCTCTCCAATGGGAAGGCGACTGCATTTCGTGTGCTGGAGTGCCAACTGGGTACCCAGGGGACCTTGCTGGCGTCCGAAGTACATCCTGTGCACTTTGCAAACCTATTCCCTCTGAAGCCGATCCTATAGCAGCAACTGCATCTGCGTTTACAGTGACTTGTTTGTTTTCGGAACTTAGTTCTATTCTGGCTTTTCGATCCAGCAGTTCAAGCACTCTTCCAGTTTTGCCCCTGTAAGGTCCGGCTGTTATTCTGACTTGGCGTCCAATAAAGTCTTCCTGTCTAAGTTCAGGCTCATCTGTTTGTCTTTCGCTTCCCAGTAACTCCACAGCTCTTTGCCTGACTGGCACAATCTTGTGGGCGTCCAAAGAGTCAGGCATGTAAAGAAACACTGTCCCCCTTAAACTGTTTTTGACAGACCCAATCTTTCCGTACTTTTCGTGTTTGGGGTTGCAAATCTTAACCATGTCTCTAGAAGAGATTGTGTTCCCGTCTCTGTCCATAGCAGAAGCTTTTTTGGGAATAAACCTTTTAGATATTTCGTGGAACCAAATACTTCTAGTTTCTGAATTTTCCATGATTGCTTTGACGTGGTCGTTTTCTACTTTAAGAACGAGTCCGCACATTTTTTCGTTGGTTAGAGTAACTACGTCGTTTACTCTGTAGATAGACCCTGAAGTGTTTGCTGAGGCAATTTCATCGCTTAGTTTCAAGTCATTGCACAGCACTTTAATTACCTTTTTGGTTGCGTCGCTTATTACATCAGCAGTAGAGTCTTGGGACGCCACTACCATGCCTGTAGTTCCAGCAAAGCGTCCTCCTATAACTTTGACGTGGTCTCCAGCGTTGAAGAACTTAACTAAGTCCTCTACAGGAAAGTCGTACTTTTGTTCACAAAGTTCCTCAATAAGTGGAATTAGCGTAACACTGTCCTCGTTAGAAGTGATCACAGTTCCAGTTAGTCCCCTTTCCCCTCCTTTAACAACTTTTACAGTATCACCTTGTACAAAAGTAGTCCGGCGGGCTTGGATATTTGGTTGTTGGTCTTCTGCTTCTTCTTTAGGAGCAGACTGGAATACCTGCACTTCAGCAAGGCTTGGAGTCACGTTCTCCATCTGCAGTGACCTAATAGACATTGACTTTATAAGGAAACCTTGGTAAAACTGGTGCCCATTCCAGTAATAGTAGTTTTCGTGAGTGATCGGATCACGCTTCCTTTCACTGTCTGGGTAGTCGTTGGGATTGAAGAGTTTGGGAGGAGCCCTAATTTTCTTGTTGCCAGTTTTTTCCAAACGAGGAACAACTTTAACAAGGGCCCTACCTCTGTGCTCCTCTACATGCACTATCTGAGCAAGATCGCCTTTGTAGTCCCCCGATTTTATTCTTACGTAACTTCCCTTTTCTATTGGTAGCTTTTTAGCCTTGTCCATAGCAAAGACGTCAACCATCTCCGAAATGGGTACAAGGGTAATCTTGTTATCGTATAGCACATTCATCCCTTTAATGGCATTTACAACATGCAGCTTGTTGAAGGCCTCTACGTAAATGTTGTCTCTAACGTGGTTTGAAGCGAATGCAGAGTATATTGGTAGTGGATCTCCTTCTTGTGCTTTAACAATAGCTTTGTTCATAAGGTTGATCACGGCTTCTTTTTCTTTGCCCCGACGACATCCCACAAGCCAGAGTTTAGGGTCTTCTACTGAAGGAAGCCTTTGTTGCTGAGCAACTTGACTGAGCTCCTTAGATATGTAGGTGACCTTCTGGTCTGCAACACGATCTTCGTAGCGCTTAGCAAGTTCCTCAGCACTCACGCTTTCTAAGTTAGACGGTCTTTGTCTTTGTTGGCGGTAGAGTTTTTCTGCTTCAGCTCGTTCGTAAGCGTATTCGTCGTCTACTTCTGAGACTTCTTCTTCATCCCCGCTGACAGCATCTATTTCAAAAAATTGCTTAGCGCCCTTAAGTCGCTTTCTTCCTTTAGTGGACTTGGGTTTTTGTCTTTTCTTTTTCTGTGGCTCGTAATCTTCTGACTCGTCAGAGTAGTCCATGTTGTTTTGGTCGTGGAAGGAGCTTTCTGAATCTGACATTTATTATTTACTTAGTAGTTAAAGTCCTTTAGCCTGGTCCTACTCTTGGGATGTCGAATTGCTCTGCCATTTCTGAAAGCTTTTTGTTGTAGCCTTCAATTTCGTCTTTATAGGTAGCTTTAATCTTTTTTCGAAGTTTTTGTGAACCAGTTTTAGTTTGGTGTTTTTCAAATTGAACCTGGGCTTTGGTTTTTTGGACTCCTTGGATTAACTCAACTTTTTTCTTAGGCATTTCAGTATTTGAAGAAGTTCTAGGACGTTTTATTCTGAGTTTTCCAGGAACGTAAGACATTTATATAACTAAAACTTAAGTCTAAAAGGTGCCGGAGTAGGCGTGGGGTTCAGGTCTAGAGTTGTAGATGAATTATCTACTTCGTCGAATTCATCTTCTTTTTCGGCGTACTCTACGTTGCCTTCCTCAAGTTCCACGAAGTTAGGAATTCCTAGTGAAGTGCTCCACTTTTCAACTTTAAGGAAAGTTCCACTACTCCACAAAAGAACTGAACCTGCTTGAGTTACTACACAAATCAAGGGGTGGATATGTGTGTTCAGTGAGTAGCAAAGGAAACTAGCAGAGCCCAAAGGAGAGTGCATGTTTTTGGCTAAACTTACTCTGCTTTGGTGTTCAACAGTGTCAAACATCTTGAGAGTGTGGGAGCCTGTTTCTTGTAAACAAGCCAATACAAAGTAGGGGCTGTCTGGTTGGGTTTTGAAGAAACAGCAAGCGGACCACCTTTTCTTCTCGATGTAGTCGCCAATTTCTTTTTTCAAAACGAATTCCCAAGGTTCTTCTTTCACTTCAAAAAGTCTCAGTAGTCTGTCTCGCGAATTCAGCAAAAACAAGTTTTCTGAGTTGTGTGAAAAGTTCCTTACTGCAGACTGGAACACATAAGACACTTCTTGGGAGTGAATTAAGTTTCCTTGTGTGTCTGTTAAGTAGAACTTGTTGTTAGGAGTTCCAAAAGTCACTAAATAAGAGTCCTTGTAAAAGCAACCAAACCACTCAGTTGTTGTGCGGTCTTGCTTTAGGGAAACTATGCTTCTTGAGTCCAAGTCAGCCAATACTACATCTGACTTTCCAAAAACCAAAACTTTTCTTCCTTGGATTTGCATTCCACTAGTTTTAAAGTCGAACTGCAAAGGTTCGTCTAAATCCTCTTCTAAACTCATTGTGTAAAGAAAGTTGGCGTCTGTCAAAACGTAAATCTTTTCTTTCCAAATTATTGAAAGCACTTTTGCTTTAGCTTTGCAAAGAAGGCGTCTTTGTATGATTGAGTGTGTGAGGAAGCAGTATATAATGACTTCTCCACAGCTCTTTCCCACTGCAAGGTACTCTCCTGACGGAGAAAAACACCCTGCTACGCATCCTTCTGCCTTTCCAATGATTTCTGTGCACACATAAGCTTTCACGCTTTCTTGCTTCAGCAAACGAATATTAAGCCTTTCCATTAATTATATTAAACTGTTTGAACAAATTGAGGAGCGCTTGAAAGTGCAGCTCTGATTTCGCTTGCCCACGTTATCTCCGCTAAAAGAGAAGAATCGTTTAGGTTCTTCAAAAATTCTTTTTGGTCTAGGTTGATTTTGCCTTTGAACACCTTTACAACTACGGAGTTTATGTACTTAGTTTTGTTTTCCAGAAGGGTTTCTTTATAAGAGTCAAGTTCTTTTTGAGTAATTTGGTTATAAAGCAAAGCCATTTGTGGAATTTTTTCTGAACTTATTTCAATTGCTTTTTCCAGTGCTTCCGTAAATACTTCTTTGGTGAGTAACTCCGATTCTTTGTTTTTGAAGATATTGAAAATCAGACTTGCTTTTTCTAAGGAAGAGTCTTCGCCAACTAAGACGGCAAAAAGTGCCAGATCTAGAATATCCAGCTGGTTTTTATCGCTTTTAAGGATTTGAAATACTTGGGAGTTCAGCAGAGTTTTGTTGTTAGAAAAAACAGTGGGATCCAAGTCTAAGTTGATTGCAATCCTTCTAAGACGGATCATGCTCAGCACTCCTACTTTGCCTTTAGCAATGATTAAAGGAACTATTTCTTTGGAAGAACGGTTTGCAAAAGGAAGTAGGTTTTCAGCTTTCTTAATGAGTACTTCTTCGTCTTGTGGAGTGTCTATTTTTAAAACAGTGTTGGTGTTACTTGCAGGTTCTAGATTGGAATTGCAACAGCCCATATTTTATACACTTACGAAACTGATTAATTTCATCTAAGAAGTTTTCTTTCGTTAGTAGTTGCTTTTGCTACTGCTCGGGCCTGATTTCCATTTAGAAAATATGATTGGAAGTGGCCAGCGTAAAAGCAAAGCCATCTAATAAACACCAATGTCAAGCATCGAAGGAAAGCTATTGCATATAGTAGGCGAGCACATGGCAATAAGGTTTGAAGTACCCAAAATAACTTCAGGCCAGGAGTCGACTGAATCCAACCTGCACGCAATCTTTGCAGTGGACAAAAGTGGGTCAATGTCGGGCAGACCCATCAAAGACGCTTCAGCTTCAGCTATTAGTTTGACAAATAAACTCCGTAAAGTGGACGTCCCTGTTACCGTCTACTGCTTCAACCACAGTTTCAAAAGGTACAGCTCTGAAGAACTGGGCTACGATGAACTAGTGCATAAACTTGAAGAGTTGAAAGGAAGTGGAGGAACTAACTTCTCTGAAACTTTTAAAGACTACGAAAAACTCATTCAGGAGAAAAAGCTCAAAAACATATTCTTTGTGTGGCTTTCAGACGGACAAGACGGAAGCAGAGACTGGATGATGAACCAAATAGAAACCCATAAGCAGTTTTTGGAAGCAAACAACGTCACAGTCGTAACGCACTGCATTGGGTTCTCAGAAAGTCACGATGCTGAGCTTTTAACAAAGCTAACTACGTGCGGAACTTCCACAGGCACTTTCCAGTACGTAGAAGCAGGAGGCAGAATTCCGGTAGCAGTTAACAACGTGTACGCTCTTGCATTCCAGTCTTCTTTGTGGGCTAAACTAGTTACTGAGTCTAGTGCTTCTTATAGAGTTCAAATTGAAAGAGAAAATAGTGAGAACCTAGGTTTGGTTTTTATCTCTGAAAACGAACTTGAGGACTGCAAGGTAGAAGTCCACAATGGGGAACTTATGCAAGAATTCCCAGTGGAACTTGTGAGAGTCGAGTCTAAAGACATAAAAGAACTTGTAAAGCTAGTTTCCGGGTTCGTTGCCTTTGTAATCAGCCAGAGTTTAGAGTCCCTAGATACAGCTGGAGCTAAGTTGAGTGAGCTAAAGGACCTAATTGAAGAGTCACAGCGGCGCATAGGTGAACTGGAAACTGGAGCTCAAAACTTAAGAGTGTACAAAAAGATTTCACTCGAACCTTTTTTCAGACTAGCAAATGAAGTGATACAAACCTACTACGAAGTTCTGCAAAGGTCCGGAGAAGAAATTAGCACTGTGGACATTGCTACACTTAACGGAGTTTGCAACAAGCTCACTCTAAGAAAGAGCCTTGAGTCAAGAGTTATCAAAGAAGTAGGTACTGAGGCCTTCCAGAGTGTTTTTTGCGAAGACCAAATCGACCAAGTTCTTGAAACCCTGGACAAAGAAGCTGTAGTGCAAACTGAAGCTACAGAAAAGTGTGCAATTTCAGGCAAGCTTTGGAAAGAAGCTCTACTTGACGGCGACTGTCTTTGCTTGCCTTTTTATGTACTGAGGCCCCAAAACTTAGTAGGCGACCCCTACAAAGTTAAGGTGGAAGCAGTCACTTCTGAACTTGTTTCACACGACAGCTTTTTTTCTTCTGGACTTTTTGAGTCCAAAGCAGGTACACTTATGCCTGGCAAAAGAACTTACAAGCACGGTGAGGAACCCCCTAAAGCCTCTAGTGTAGTTCAGGGCCTTCCAGAGACTCCTATAAACGCGGTACTTCCCCTTTACCTTTCACCTCAGCACTGGGAAGTTGCTTCGCTTCGCGTGAAGCCTTTACTAGGTTATGACATAGACGTAGACCTCTTCGGTTTCAACGAAACGCAACTAGTTGTTTTTCCCTTTAAGGTGCTAGTAGCTGCTTTAAAAAGTTGCAATCTTAACCTTATGAAGGACACATGCCAAGCTATTTACAACGAAAACAAAGACAAAGTTCTGGAAAGCACTAAACAAAGCATACAAAAACTCCATGAAAACTCCGAAATTGAGGACATCCCTTTAGTTGTAGTGCATCTTTACTTTGCAGGCTCAGAGTTTCCAGACACTCAAAGTGTTTTAAAGCAATTGTTTGAAAAAGAATTCACTAAAAAGTTTAAGTTCAGCCAGAACAGACAGAAATTAGTGGAATTCCTGGGAATTAACATAGACGAGCACCTGAAAGTACTTAGAGACCAAGTAGCCTCCCAAAGAGTTTCATGTTCTGAAAAGTTCCGCAACTTTGCCCAAAACATACAAAACAACCAAGAAATTAAGCCTGCAATCATTGAAGTTGAAATTCCAGAGTACAGCTTTGAAGGCAGAGTAGAGTCAGTAAGTGACTCAGTGCTCCAGGTTTTGAGCGACATCAATACTTACATGCAGAACTCTGGAAAGCTCGAAGAGATTGCAAACACTCTGAGACTGCATGGGATCGAACCTAAAAGCTTGCAGGACCTAGGTCTTGTTTCCAATGAACAAAAAATAGCTTTTCTCGTAAAGGCTTACGTTATCCAGCAGTTCAAAGTTCAAGATGAATTCACAGAAAAAGCTAAAAGGGTGGACCCTTTTGATGAAGAAAGTTCACTGGAATTCTTAAGGTACGCAATAACTCACACAGTCAATTCTGAAATGAAGGCTTTTAAGTCTAACTTGCTCAAAGCAACTACTGAAGCCGAGAGACTTGCTCAACAGTTTGCAGCGACAGAAGACTTAGAAGACGCTGCAGGGTGTGTTTTGGGGATTGGAGTAGGAGACCCAGGTTTTCCTTATTTCAAAAATGCTCTTCTCCAGCCTAATATTCCCCATATCGTCCAAAAAGTCCAAATGTTGACTAGTGGTAAGTTTCAAGGAGTATCACTGATTAAGGACAAAAGCCCAGGCCACTGGGTTCCAGGTGCTAAAATAGTTTCTAAAATTTGGCAAACCCACTTGCAAAAAGGCACTAAAGAGGAGTGGCAAGCAGCCTTTCCACATAAACAACAATACTTTGAACATCAGTATGCTAGAATGAACGGAGAGTTCGTTCCTTACACAAAACCCAAGAAAAACGTTAAAGACCCCAGGCACATTGAGTCTAGGTCTCAAGAACCTTCTATAAGAAGAGCCAGGAGAGCTGGAAGACGAGGAAGAGGTGCAAGAGGAGGAAGAGGTGCAAGAGGAGGAAGAGGTGCGAGAGGAAGGCATCCTTAATCTTAAGCGCTAATATCTTCGTTTGAAATAAGTTGGGCTTCAAGGGTTTCTATCAATGAGTTGAGCATTTCTTTGTCCAAAGAAAACTCCAAAAAGGACTTTTCTTGGAACTTCTGCACAGGGAACCTTAAGTTGCAAAAAGGCTCGTTGCTGGTTTCAGTTTTTCTCCCGAGAGTTTGGACATCAACGTTCCAAGAAGGCTCCCCTCTAAGTTGCCACTCGCCAACTTTTTTCTTGACCAGCGAGTTAACTAGAGCTTCTTTGTGCTCTTCCCACAAGTCCACAAACACTTCGAGGAGTTCTCCCTGGAAGCCTTGGTCTTTGATGAACTCTAGAGTGTCAGGAGGGTTTTCTTGAGTTAGAGTCTTTAAGGTTTTTCTAAACTTCGCTATTAGTTCTTCGAGTTTTTCAAGGGACTCTGAAGTGCGTTCTTGAACTTGTTCAAGGATTTCTTGGTATGTCAAGTCTTCACTGTCGAAATAGTCTAGGTTTATTATAGCGTTTGCCAGAACCTTAAATACAGCTTTGGGAAGAGACATTATTAAATTAAGAGTCTGAAGAGGAATTAAGCAGTAGTCTGGAAGGGTCTGGAAGTAGTTTTTTGAATTCTTTTCTATAGAATGCTTTGAATTCAGAACTAGGTTCATAGTGGGAAAAAGAAGACCTTTCTTCACTTTGTGTTTTCTCTGAAAGGTCTTCTTTGAAGCAGGAAGTGATTGGTGGTCTTTTGTGCCTTTTCTTCATGTCTACACTGACTCCTACGTTCTTTTTTCGGTGTTTTTCAAGGTACTCCTTTTTGGACTCCACTATTTGGTCTTTGATTTTAGGACCCACATCTTTCAAGTACGATGGCAAGTTTCTGGTGCCCAGATTCTTGTTAGTTTTGTTTTGCTGAAGACGGACGGTTGTTTCCTTTTCAGGAATAGTTTTTCTGAGTGTTCCCGAACTGTAAAAACCTTTAGGACGCTTGGAACTTTTTGAAGTGTTTTGAACTTTAGTTTCTAAACCTGCAACCTCCAGACCTTTGAGAGCGTGGATTCCGTAAACTAGAGTTTTTTTAATGACTTCTGTCCACTCTTGTTTATCGTAATTATTTAAATGTTCTAGTATCGCGGGTTCTTTTAGTAGTTTTTGTAGCAGTCCCATATTTGACTTTGTAAGACAACTTGCATGAACTTCAGTAATAATGTTTGAAGACAAAGACATTTTGAAAGTTAACCCCAAACTCGAGTTTTCAGCAAAAACTAACAGAGAAGTTTCTTATGCAGACTTGTTTGAAACTTACCTCCAAGAAAACCAAATCCAACTAGAAGAACCCCAAGAACCTAGTCAGGGGTGTTTTCTAAACTACTTAATGAGCAAATTCGAAAAATTAGGAGCAAGGGCTTTTAAAACTAACCAAAGAGACTCACACAAAAGAGCCCCTGCCAAGTCTTTGGACCCCCAAGCCTCTGACGAAAGTTTTGACGAAAGTGACAATTCTTACTCCGACATAAACGATTTCATTGAGTCTGACCTTGATGAACAGCATGAAGGAGACGAAAACGACTACTACTTAGCTTTGAGCGAAGGGTTCTTTGTGCTAGATCCCAACAGTCCTAATGACTCCAAACTAACAAAAGCCAACTTAAACAATGAGCTGATTTCTTACTTAAATCAACTTATGGCAGTGTACGAAAATGGAAGCAACTGTGCATTTCCTAAGGGAGCTAATGAACTTTTGCTTAGAATAGGTTTAGTTCTTCAGTCTGACGAAACCATTGACCCAGAGTTTGTTTTCAGTTACATCAGTAGTTTCAGTGGAGTTAAATTTGACTCAATTGAAAGAGCTGTTCAAAAAGTGATTAAAAAGCAAAACGTAAAAAAAGCACAAACTGAATTTTTAGGCGCGAAAACCAAACTACTCAAAGAGATTAAACAAAAAAAGCCTGGTCTGCACAGGAGTTTGCAAGACTTAAGACTAAAACTAAAAAACTACGTTTCAGTCAACAACGACTTCGAAAGAAGCTACAGTAAAAAGTCCCCCCTGTTCTTGGACGAGACTGAAGAGCTCAGAAAAATCGAAAATGAAATGGAGTTTAAAAGCTCGTCAGAAACACCAGATATACTTTCAAAAGGCTCTTACAAAACGCAACCAGTCGAACTAGCTCAGGGAGAGAAATTCCTTGAGCCTACCAAAAGTAGTGTTTTTTGCGAGGTTCCCAGCTACCACAAAGAAGATTTTTACTAATGCATTAATGTTCAATGCTTTTGTTGTTGACGCCATTTTCATAATTAGCCACACTGGGCCTGAATTTTATAAAAATATGTTTCCTTACAGCAATCCAAACTTTTCGTGGTATGTACCAGGTGTAGTTTTTTGGGAGGTCTTGCCAGTGGTATACCCAATACAGAACTTCGAGGGCACACCAACACTCATACCGACACCCGACTACCTTCCTCCCGAGCAAGTCAGAACCACTGCCAATATGGCGGAGCCGACCCAAGAAGAAAAGCCCTTTAATTATGGGAGTTTTTCTTGTAATTTTTCAGACTGTAACAAATCCTTCCCTGATGCTGCATCACTTAGGAAGCACCAGCACGTGCACGGGGAAAGACAGCACATGTGTCCCATCGAGGGCTGTAGTCGGCGGTTCATCGACAATTCCAAACTCAGAAGACACATGCTTGTCCACACTGGCGAAAAGCCCCATAGGTGCGATGTCTGTGGCAAAAGTTTTTCTTTAGACTTCAACTTAAAAACTCACAAACGCATCCATACAGGGGAAAAGCCTTACCAGTGTTCATATGTCTCTTGTGGAAAAAGGTTTACCCAGAGCAGTAATTTGACTGCTCACGAAAAAACCCACAGAGCTAAGGAACAAGAACTGGAAAGGCCTTCCCAATCCTTCAAAAAAAAGTCTAAGGCTTCTAAGTAATTATAACATAAAGCTCAGTGTTTTTTTATTAAAAAAGTTTTTCTGGTAAAACTTAAGTACTTAAATTGTTCCATAACTAATTACTTATGCTTCTTTAACAAATCGCTAAGCTTCTGTTGGGGGGTTTGTTTTTGCTTAAAAATCATTTCTTTGTTTTTGGCAGAAAATGCCGAAGAAGTAATGTTGAGGGGCTTGTTTTTTTCGTAACTAGTTTGGAGTTCTTTGATTACTGGGTAGTTTTTGTTTCTGTAAAAAGTAATTACAGTTCCAGAACTCCCTGCCCTGCCTGTTCTTCCTGCCCTGTGGACGTAGTCACTCACTGTTTTGGGAAAGTCGTACTGAATGACATACTTGATGAAGGGAAAGTCAAGGCCTCTTGAAGCCAAGTCTGTGCAAACTAAGTAATGTGCTTTTTTGCTTTTAAACTTCTCAATGTACTCAAGTCTTCTCTTAGGAGGAATTTCTCCGTGCAAAGAAACTGCTTCAAACCCATTTCCATTTAAAAAGTGTTGGGTGGCTCGCGCACTTTGTATTGAGTTGCAAAACACCATACAGCCGCTTGCTCTGACTGAAGAGTGGATTTCTTGTAACTTCTGTAAAAAGCTAGGGTTTTTGTCGTACTCCTTTAGTTGAATGAACTCGTGTTTTAAGTGACTTAGATTCAAGTGTGTTTTTGCTTCAATGAACTTTTTGATGTAAGGCAAGTTGTGGCCTTGGTTAAAAGAATAGTGCTTCGAAATAAAGTCTTGCATGTGCTTTGGAAAAGTAGCTGACACGAAGGTAAATTTGGTGTCTAGGCTAGTAAGAGTTTTTATGTACTTAGAGTAGCCTGCATCTAGCAGCGTGTCTGTTTCATCCACTACAAGGTGAGCTAACTTTCCAATTTGCATTGTTCCGTTTTTAATGTGTTTTTCAATTCTGTCCGGGGTTCCAAACACTAAGTCCACTCCTTCTCTGAGTTCCTTTTCTTCAATGCCCCACTTCTGTCCACTCATCACTCCTAAAGCCTTAAGTCGCACGTTGTGTTTAAACAGCTTCATAACATCCTCCAGTTGCATAGTGAGTTCTCTGTTGGGAACTATAACTAAGGCACGTGGACTCAAAGGCATAGTTAGGGGCTTTTTCTGAGCTAACTCTTGACTTTTAAGTAAGTGAAGTGTTGGAAGCATGTAGGCTAGGGTCTTCCCTGTTCCAGTTTGGGCTGTAAACAAGTGGTGGTGCTTAAAAGGCAAAACAGAAGGAATTACCTGTGACTGGATAGAAGTTGGGAGTTTGATTCCTGCTTTGTCCAAGCACTCCACAAGTCCTGGAAGCAAACCAAGTTCACTGAATTTAGGCACTCCAATAGTTGCTTTCATAATTACTTAGTTTAGATTGACTCTTCGGGTATTAAATTCTTGATTCTGTGCTCTCTGAAAAGCCTTTCCCTTACTCTTGTTTTGATTCTTTTAGATCTTGCTATTCTAGAAACCTCTGTTTTCAAGTTGCAGTGAGACCTGATGTTAGGGTCTTTGTAGCAGTTAGAAATGCTGTGTCCTAAACTTTTGCAACTAACACAGTAACTTCCTAGTTCCTTGTTGGTATCTTCTGTTTCTTCTTGGGTTTCATGTTTAGAATTAAAGCATCCTGGTGCGTCTATTTGGCTTTTTCCACAACACCAGTAAATATGTTTGTTCCAAGTATACTTGTGGCGCTTGCAAGACCAGTTGAAGTTATTGAGTTCGCAATACCACTTGTCGCAATGTTTGCACTGCTTCATAACTGTGTTAGGGTCTCCACTGTTTTTTCTAACTAGATTTAGTTGTCTTTTAAGGTCTTCTACCAAAGTTGATATTTCGCTGTATAAAAACTCCACTTTGATTACTTTGCCGTCAAGTTGGTTTATTTCCGAATCTTTAGCTTTTATTTTAGAAATCATAGACTTCATTTTATACTTTGCTTTGCGGGACACAGACTTAATTTCTTTTTGCAGGTTTTCGACTTCAACAGCAACTTTATAGCACTTTTCAGAACTCAACTTTATCCAGATTAGAATCTCAAAAAGAATTGGAGTTGAGTTCTGGACTAGAGAGTTCAGTTGGTTTTTGTAGTAGCAAATACTTTGCAATTCCTCTGCAAAACTTCCTTTTAAAACAGACTTGCAAGCGTTGTAAAAGCCCTTGAGTCTTTCACCCAGCACTTCATTGCCAATTTTAAAGTGAGTGTTTTGATGTTGCAAAGATCTTGAGATTTTCTTTAAGCTTTGGTTGTATAAGGTTTCTCCTAGTAACTTTTCTTTTAGAGAGTTGTTATGTCTAATTATTTGGCTGTAGTAAAGTTTATAGTCTTCAATCATAGACCTTCTAGTTTTCAGCCGGATGATACTTCTTTTTTTGTTTTTGAACTGACACGACTGGTAAAACTTAAGTATTTGTTTAAGTTTGTGGGCTTGTTCTAGTTTGTTTTTAAGGTCTTTAACTGACTTTTGGAATTTATAAACTTCATTTTGTGCACTTTTTAGTTTTAGTTTTTTAATTTTGGTTTCTTTCCTTTCTTTTTTTAGTTTTGATCTGAGAGTTATGCTCAGCTTGGTGGTTTTTGCAAGTCTCTTGGTAGTTTTCTTGACTTGTTTACTGTAAAATTTCTTAGTTTCTGAGTCAAACAAAGGCTTGAAATACGCACTAACTACTAAAGCAGCTACTTCAACTGTCAAATCAGTTGAATCTTTTTGGGTTCTTGTTCTAACTTTAGACAAAAGTGCATTTTCATGCAGCTTCGGGACTCTTAACTGACTTGGACTTGTAACACAGCTTTTTGGTTGCATTCTAAATGAGTTGCTTAATTCATTAGCTTTGGTATTTCTAACTGAGTAATCTAAAGTTGAAAGGAATGAAAGTTCCTTACCTCTTTTCATAATTTATTATTGCAGCGTTGTGGTAGTAAGAGGCAGACACTTTAAGTACGCCAGAAAGTTCAGTTATTGCTTTGGGAAAAGACTCCTTGTATAGGTAGGTGTAGTTCTTAGCTTCTGGGTGTCCTAGTCGTCCGTCACTTCCGCATCCCCAGGAATAAACTCTGCCTTCGCTAGTGCACAAAGTGTGAATTCCTCCACACTCCACTGTTTCAGCCTGAATTCCTTCGACAACTGCTGGTCTGCTTCTGCTAGTGCCGTACCCAAGTTGGTCCTTGTAACCACTTCCCCAAGTCCATAAGTTGTGAAAATGGTCTATGCATGCAGAGTGACTGTTTTTTTCACCTTTGGAAGCACTTGCAGCTATCACTCCACCCATCACAAAACTTGGCCTTTTAACTGGTTTCTTGTGTCCTAAGCCTAGTTCTCCATAAGAATTGCTTCCCCAACTCATTAAATTGGACTCAGAAACGCAAAAAGCATGTTGCTGTCCAGCAGAAATACTTACCACTGAGTCTACTCCCTTTGCTTCCTCGAAAGAGCAAGTGTCTTGCTTCATGGTGTTGCAAACCCGTATTCCGCAAGTTAAAAGTTTGTTGTCTAAGGATATTGCTAGTGAAAACATGCCTCCTGCTGATATTTCTTGTGCACAGACTTGTGTGCAAGTGAACTCTGCAACGGGTGTTATGGTGTGGCCTAGTCCTAGCTGCCCATGCTTATTGTACCCAGTGCTCCAAATCAACTGGAATTCATCTACCAAAAGAGAGTGCCAGTACCCAGCAGATATCTTAGCTACTCTAGGAATGTTTGTGATCTGTGTTGGAACACAAGTGCTTTCCAAGAGTCCGTTTCTTCCGTGTTCTGATTTACCGAACGAGTAAACTTTGCCTTCTTTGTCTAAACAAATAGTAAAGCTCCCCCCTGTACTGACATCAACTATCTTTCTAACTTGAACTAAGTAAGGCACATACTCTTTGAGACTTGAACTTCCTAATTCGCCAGACTTTCCGAAGCCCCAAGTATAAAGCCTTGTTTCAGATAAGCTTTCCATCTATAAAATGGACCAGCACTTGCAAGAAAAACTCAACAAACTATCAGAAGTTATTTCAGCTCCAAATGCTATTAATAAGCTCCAAGTTATTCGGGTTTTTATAGAAAAACTACTCCCTCTTCTGCGAAAAAGGAACCTGGGATGCAAAGCCACAGTTAAAATAAATGCTAAGATATGCGTGTTCTGCAGAGCTCAAATCCCCAAAGAACACTTGCACGCTTCAGTTAGACTTAACTGCAACTATGGCCACTTTTGCTGCAACCAGGAGTGTCTTAAAGCAGGGATTTTGTTGTTTTGTGAACATAACATTCTTTACTGGGAGAACGCAAGGTGTTGCGAGTGCTTGCACGAACTAAGCACAGAGTTAGTCCACTATGCTTTTGGAGGAGAAACTGCCTTTAATGCCTTAGTCAAAGAGAAGCAAGAAGAGCGAAGACCTAAATTTGACTGCTTAATTTGCATGCAAACTAATCCAGTGGACGAAGCAATTACTCTTGAATGCAATCACAGGTACTGCTTTAACTGTGTGAAGCAGTTTTTGGAAGTAGAAGTAAGAGAAGGCAGAGTAGCAGAAAACAACCTAAAATGCCCAGACTGCAATGCCCCAATAGACTACAACATAATCAGCCATGTGCTGGAACACGAGGACTTTGCTAGGTACGAAGACTTTGCACTTAGGAACTGGCAACCTGAAGAACAAGGAGTAGTTGACTTCCAGTGTCCTGGACCAGACTGCAAGTTCAGAGCTTTGGTTCCAGAAAACTTTAGCGAAATAGAATGTCCCAATGGCCACAAGTTCTGTCCAAGATGCAAAGAACAAGTTCATAAAGGTTCAACTTGCGAGGCTTTTGCGATTTGGAAACAAGAAAATGGCCAAGCAGATGTTTTGTTTGAAAACCTTGTAGGAAACCAAACCTGGGTGAGGTGTCCTTGGTGTCAAGCAGTTGTAGAAAGGACATCAGGCTGTAACTATATGACCTGCAACTCTGATGCTTGCAGAGGAAGACGCTACTTTTGTTATGCTTGTGGACAACGCTTGGGAACAGATCACGCTCCACATAGGTGTGCTTAATTTAGCATTTAGATAGTCTGTTCCAAATAGTTTCACTGCGTTTTCTTTTGTGCTTCTGTTGTTTAACTTGCTGAACAAACTCCTTCCACTCGTAAAACACAGGTGGCAGTTTTGTGTAGAGCAAAAAACTTTGAACTATGTCTTCGTAGGGGTCTTGCTTGAACTGGAGTCCCTTAAAGGCCTTTTTAAGTAGGTTTGCGTTGTAGTGTAAACTGGGAACTTCGTTGGAACTTACAAAGTGCTCAAATAGTTTTTCGAGTACTTTGATTTTTAAGTTTTTGGAGTAGAAGTAACTAGCCACTGTTTTTTTGGAGGAGTAAGAAGCATACTCTTTCCAGGGCTTGATTCCTCTGTAGAACAAAGAAGCCATTTCGTAGTGGGTTTTAGCTATGTTGCAAAAGGTGTCTTCAATCACACTGTTGTCAGAGATTCCAGATTCGTCTAGGAAGGCTGAAAATTGCAAACGCACAGGGTTTATTCCTACTTTGCTTGCATAGGGCTCCATAGATATGTTGAGTTCGCTAGTTTCGAGAACAGAGTTCTCTGTGCAGGGGAAGCTTTGTCTGCTTTCGCAGTACTTTCTGAAAGAAACAACAATTTCTTGTTCTTCCTCTGAGTTTATGTTGTCTTTTGAATGCAGAACTTGTTGCCAATTGCTAAAAGCATTTACTTTTAATTGCAAATTGTAGTGTTTTCGGGCAACTTTTATGCCTAAGTCTCGGTGTTCTTTGCTTTCTAAGTACTGTTTAAAAAGCACTTTGAAAGCTTTTAGTTTGGTTTTGAAGTTAAAGTAATTCAGTGTTTCTGAATTTGCGGGCTTTTTAGATAGGTTGTAGATGAGTGGAAACACTTCTTTCAAGAGTTTTTTTTTCTTTGAAGCCAAGAAACGGTTGAGTTTCCTTAAAAACAAAGAAAGATGGGACCTAGGAATTTGTTTAGGTTTCCTTGCACGTCTGGCTTTACTGGTAATTTCTTTAATGTGGGACTCAAGTTGTTTGCTTTGGCTAGAAAGTGCTTTGCGTTGCTGGTGGAGTTCCCTGAACTTGTTTTGTGCAGAATTAGGCGTGGCTGGGTTTTTGGTTTGCCTTCTTATAGGCACATATGAAGAGTAGTCTTTGCCAACTTGTTTTGAAAGAATAGGTGAGATGGGGGACGCAGATCTGTTGGGTTTTTTGGTAATTGGAGTTTTTGAAAGGGGTTTTTCCATGTTTATTTAAATGCTTGATTGAATACTGAAATGATTCTGAGCAAACTTTAAGTTACGAAATGCTAACTAGTGTGCCTTAAGTGGCCTTTACATAACTTTAGGTCTTCTCGCCTTTAAAATGGTAATTAGGGGGATTTGTAATTTTGGAATGAAATTCACAGAGGCTGAACCAACTAACTTAACTAACCAACTAGTTCCAGTTACTCTTAAAAACTACTCAAGCATTCTTTCCCAGCCTTTTGGATACGGATTTAAGGGGTTTTTGTACAAGTTGCTTAAAACACCTAGTTTTGGGTTGGTTTTGCCTTTTGAATACAACCCAGTTCCTAAAAACCTTTTGGAGTTTCTTGAAGAACTTAACTTTAATGATGCCCAGTTTGAGGCTTTTAAGGAGTTCCAGCATCAACTTTGGAGTGACCTTTACTTATCCAAAGGTTCAAGTGGAACTTTAGCTTTAAGCAACTACTTGGTGTTGCCCTTAAAAAACAACTTAATTGACTGGGATAAGTTTTTGGTAGCAATTAAAGAATTCCCTTGCGTAACTTTAAAGGAGGTGACTTCTGACAACTTAGAAAGTTTAGTTTTGTACTCAGGGAACTCAAAGACATCTGCTTTTTTCTATGACAAACATGAAGGAAACAAAGTAGTTGGAACTAGAGTTAAAAGTTGCAGGTCTAAAGACTTAAGTGCTAACTCTGTTGTAGAGAGTCTTGACAAAGAACTTAAAGTGCACTACCTAACTAAAGAAAACTTCATGGAAAGCCACCAACTTTTAGAAAGTTTATGTGAAGTAGAGGCTGGAACCTGGCTAGTTGAGTTTTCCCAGATTTTTGGCTACACTGGCAGGTTTTCTTTTCTCAGAGAAGCCACTCAAACCCCTGGCTTTAGCAAAGACTCTAACTTCAACACCCTTGAAACTTTAGGTGACACTGTACTAAAAATGATTGCTTCAATGTACTACTTTTTTTACTCAAACAAAGCAAATGAACATTACCTTTCAAAGTCCCGAGCTCAAAGAGTCAACAATGCTTTTTTAGCAGAAGTAGCTGAGCAGAACTTAATACACAAGTACCTGCGAACTGCTGTTACTAAACCTACTAAGTTCAAACCGCCCTACTACAAAGCACTCCAACTAGCTGAAGCAGAGTTAACTCACTTGCTTAGTAAAAAGATGCTTGCAGACTGCCTTGAAGCTTTGATTGGAGCTTTTGCTTTAGAGTGCGGACTCCCTAAAACTGCAGAGTTCATCAAGCAACTAGGAATCTTAGAAGAAGGTCCTTCTTGGGAATTTGTGTTTAGTCTGCTGAATGGCTGCTCTTATGAGCCAGGCCCAGAAAAAGTGTTTGAGGCAGACACGGAGTTCAGCGAGTTAGTGCCTCTTTCAGCTGGCTTGAGTGAACTAGAAACTACTTTAGGTTACTCTTTTTCAAACAAAGATATTCTTGTAAGAGCCCTAACTCACCCTTCGTTTGGAAAAAGCAACTACGAAATCTTGGAGTTTTTAGGAGACTCCTTAATAGACTACGTTGTTTTAATGAGGATTTTTTCTAGGGGAAGGTTCTCTCCTGACCAAATTTCCTTAATGAAGCACATACTAGTTAACGGAACCTTGCTTTCAAGGTATTCAGTTTCACTTAACCTGGATAAGTTCATCCAAAGTAACCTCCAAGTGCAAGAGTCTGTTAAGCACTACATAGACAATCTAAACTGGAACTTAGACTTAAAGTTACTAGGGTTTTCTGAAGACTTGCCTCCTAAGTGTTTGAATGACTTGTTTGAAGCTTTATGTGGAGCAATACTTGTTGACAGCGGAAACTTAGACATAGCTTGTAAGTTTGCTGACAAAGTTATGTCAAACTGCATTGACTACGTTGTTTGCAACGTTGAACTCTGCCAAAAAAGCATTTTCCACACGTTGTCAGCAGTTGCTCAGCAGGAAAAGATCAATATAAAAATAAGCTGCAAGGCTGAAAAAGGAGTGTTTTATGCCACTGCTAAAAAAAACGGAACAGAAATAGCCAAAGCCTCTAGCTCAACCAAAAACTACGCTAAACAAAAGGCAGCTTTTAAAGCTTTAAGCTATATAAAAAATAATAATGGAGTTAATTTGTGCTGAAAGAATTGCAAGGCTTCCTCAACTAGGGAATCTCTTTTACTGTGCTTTGGACTTAAGCATTCCTATAATACTACAAGAACCCCAAACCATTCACCAACTCTGTGAAAACACCTCTGTAATTCCAGAAAAACTTGAAAGAGTAATGCTTGCTCTAGAAAGTAATGGCTTATTCAACTATGACCAGAACTCCCAGCTCTGGTCTAACAACGAAGCCACCCTTCCGTTTGCTGACCAAGACAAGTCCACAACCTTTATGCACTTTGTATGCCCTATGGAGTACAGCTTACTTTCGCAAACTTTAAATTGTCTTAAAGTAGAAACTTCAGCTTCCCATTTGGCCTTCAATAAACCTGTACACGATGCACTTAACGACTATCCTAAGTACAGAGACATATACCAAAACACCATGGCAATATTCACTAGGGGCTCGGGTCCAATGATCAAGCAGGCTTTGGATCTTTCAAACACTAAAAAGTTGCTTGACGTAGGAGGGAGCAACGGAACACTGATTACATGTCTCTTAAAGGACCAACCAGGAATTTCAGGAGCTGTGTTGGACATTCCAGAAGTGGTAGAGTCAGCCAGAGCTAACATTGCTGAGCAAAACATGCAGAGTAGAATTGGGGTAATTGCAGGAAACGCACTCGAAGAAATCCCGAGTGGCTTTGACAGCATCATTATGAAGTACATAATTCACGACTGGAACGATGAGGACAGTTTGAAGATTCTGAGGAACTGCAGAGAAGCACTAGGTGAAGGGGGGAACTTGTTTATTGTAGAAATGCCTTGTGACAAAAGCAAACTTGAAAACAGAGTGTCCAGAAATATGAATGTAAGGATGATGATTTACAACAACGCCATGGAAAGGACTCTGGAGGAGTACGTTAGATTGCTAGAAAAAGCATCTTTCAAGTTAAGCAAAGTAGTTCCTGCTGGCGAAATGCAGATTATTCACTCCGTCGGAGTTTAACACTCCATTAAATAAACTCTATAAATACTATAAGCTTCAAGTTCGGATTGCCCAGTAAATATGAAGCCGAGCCAAACTAGTGACGAAAAGTTTCCAGGAGTTTCTGGTTTTGGGTGCTTTGTACAAGCTTGTAAAGTTAACGTGCTTAGTTGGTTCAAAACTAAAAAAAACAAGAAACCAAAAAAGGAATACCTAAGGTGCAAACTGATTAGAGGCCACAAAAGGATTATCAGACAACTAGACAAGCAAGTTATTCCCCGACGTACTATAAACAAGTTTGACGAAAGCGACTCCGAAGCACGACTAACTTACAACAAGCTTAAAAGCATTCTTAACTCCGACAGAAAAGTTTTCCTGGAAAAGTCCAAAACTGAAAAGGGTCCTAAAACAGACGGCAAAAACAAAAGAACAAACAACGACTTTGTGCCTTACAACAGTTTCAACGACAACTTTTGTAGATGGTACTTACAAGAACTCTGCTTGCGGAAAAGTTTCTATTTTTACATTGAACTCATCTTTAGCGACCTGAACCCCGAAATGTTGTGCAGGAAATTCGACATGAGGTGCTGTGACTACTTACACACTGAAAACTGCGTTGAAGTTTGGAAAGGACTCAAGTTCTATGTTCAAAACAAAATGATACAGGAACTAGGCCTGGAACCCTACTCAGAACCCCCTGAAGAAGACACTTCTCAGGTCTGGAAACCCCTTCCAAAGGTTGCTGCTTTTGAAGGAAGCCAAAAGTCCTTTCAGTTTGTGCCAATTTGCGAACCACTTTGGACCTACAAAGCAAAAGTGCCTACTTTGTCCTCTGCTTTTAAGTTATGCCCCAAACCCTAATAAATGTCCATACGTCCTAAGTAGAGCCTCCTAGTTTCTTCAGTTGGATGGTTAAAATATGTCGATCATTGCTTATTTCAATCCTAACTTCTGGTACCAGCTTCGGTTTTTCAGACCTCACAAAATCAACGGGAAGTGGCACTTCATCAAACGTGACATCTGCTTGCCTTACAACGTGCCTCCTAGAATCGAACAAAGAATGGTGCACATAAAGTACGACCCGCCCCTCATGGGAAGGTGGTATTCTTGGATCCTTTCTACTGGGCTCTTCCGCCGCACTGCTGCATCTTTCTTCGACCACGTTGTATTCAGAATCAAGCAAAGAGGCAACTGCTGGAACGACTACGTAGGCAAACACCGCAGAAAGATCAGGTACCCTGTATTTGCTAAGAATCGCGACCCTTACCAGTGGATGTACTTAGGAGCTCGCAATGTAAGGTCCAGACATTGGCGCACTTACGGGTGGCAAGTTCCAGAACAACATGGTCCAGGAGCCGGACTGGGGATTTTGCCAGTGCACCTTGACTACCCCAACAAAATAACTAGAATGACTGAAGACGACTGGACCGACACTGGTGTTTCTTGCTACGCCGGGAAAATGCTTCCCACACTTAGCATTCGTAAGTATTTCAACGAACTTCCGAGACCAACACCCTTTGAGTACGGAATGGACTACACCAAAGAGCAGATGTTTAACCACATAGCTTTTGGAATTGACCCTGGCAACTTGAAGATTGACGAACTCAAAAACCCATCTGACCCCAAACTAGCTGAGGAGCGCAGGGAAGAAAAAGAAATCCAAGAGTACTTGTGGCCTGACGTTGCAGCAGCCTTCAAACCTGATTACAAGCTTAAGTGGCCTTTCCCAGACGACAACGTCTACAGGCCCACTTACAACAGGGGCTTTAACCGAAGATACTGGTCTAGAGCTCCATATTAACTAATACTGGGCTATTTTAAAACTCCCTGCTAACCACTTCTTTTTGTTTTCGTTGCGGAACTTGTGAGCAGAAGGAGGGTTGTAGGGTGAGTTGTGGAGGTAGCTAGGTTGCGAAAAACTTTTCTTTTTTTGACTGACGAGATTAAAGTCTTTTTGACTTACCCACTTTTTCTTTTCGACTCTTTCTTGCTTGAGCTGTTGTTTTAGGGGGTCTTCGTAAGGCTTGTCATTGGTTATTGAGTTTACGTGGGGGTACTTGGTAGTTCTGGGTCTCTGAACAAAGGTAGAGGACAAAGGCCTTGAAGGCTTTAACTTTGCTGACTGGGGTCTAGAAGGCTTTTTGAAAATAGTTGTTTTTTCAAAGCACTTAGGTTCTGGAGTTTGGGACAAGTCCACAGGTTCGGACTCCCTCAATGAGTCCTGGTTTTGGAGTTCTTGTTTGGGTTGGTACTCCATAGAGTTTTTATCTGCGATTTTGTAGTGTTGTCTAAGCATGCTAACTATCCTTTTTCTGTCAAATGTTCCGCGGCACGAAAAAAACTCTTTAGGGCCAAAGTCTTCAAATTCTAAATCTGGACTCTCTCTGTTTGAATCTGCCTTTCCACTTCTTATCAAAATAGGCTTATTATTGATTGCGTTGTTTTCTACAATCAGCAGTTCTTTGTGCCTCCTCGAAAAAGTGTACCCACAGTGAACTCCAGAAGGCCTTGGAAAACTGCATTCGGAAGAAAGTAGGACTTTAGGTTCTTCTTTCCGTTTTAAGGACGTTCTAGGTCTTGGTTTTGAAATCTGCGACAAGTTTGGTTTGTTTTCAGCAAACTTTAAACCAGTAGGGGTGTTGGTAGTTGTAGTTGGCAACCCTGAGGCTTTAAAAAAATTGCTTTCAGTGGTGGTTTTGGACATAAGTTAATTATAATAAAAATGAGTTCAAGGCACTCGCGAAGTCGTTCAAGGAGTCCCTACAAGAAAAGCCCAGTTGATCTTTCTAAGTACCCATTCAAACTGGGTATTCCCTCTGCCCACATTTCACACTTTTCTGATACAGAACTCATACTCAAAATCAGGTCGGAGGTTGGAGGAATTACTTTGGCACTCAACGAAAACTTAGAAGTGCCTGAGTTTTCAGACGGAGTCATCAAAATCCAAAACGGTTCATTTTACCAAAAACTTTCAGCCCTCAAAACAGTAGAGTTTATTTAGCTCATTGAAGAACTGAGTAAACTCAACCAGTCACAAGAAAAGTTTTCTGTGGAAGTCTTTATCCCTGATAGTCACTTCTCAACTTTACTAAGCAAAAAAGAACAAATACAAACCTCAACCTCAACTGAGATCTCTGTAGGCAACAGAATCAAGCATTTTGAAGACAGGATCATTAAAGTTACGGGGCGTCCCAGAGACGTTAAGTACGCAGTTGAGAAAGTTTATAGAAGTCTTTTAGACAAAAAAAGTTCCCCAGAAAGAAAAGTAAGCTTTATTAAGCCCCAGCCAGATAAGCCTACAGTTAAGTTTATGTTTCCAAGCCAACTACTGGGAAGACACAAAGAGTTCCTCAAAAGACTTGAAGACTACGCTTTTGTTGAAACTCGCTGCAACTCCTCAGAACCCGACTCAATAATTGTAAGTACTATTGCAAACACTTACTCAGACAATCAAAGGCAAACTAGAGTACCTCCAAGACGCCCTCCGTGATGTCATGTCCAAGCTCAGCGAACTTTCAAGCAATGAACCTTTCAAACTACTAGCTGAAGAGTCAGTAAGTAGGAAGTGCACAAGTCGAGGTACTTGACATTTAGAGTTCACCAGGGAATTAAGAGATAAATTTCCAAGTGTAGACATTAGAACTGAGGAAAACGCCGTTACTGTAACTGGCAGCAGACGCCAGAAGTTTGAAGTAGTTAACTACATCATCAGTGATTTGAAGAAACCCAAAGGGTGCTCTATCAGCATCACAGTGCCCAGCCACCTGGTTTCAAGACTCATTGGGAGAAGTGGGGAAAACGTTAAAAGCATTATGAACAAAAGTGGATGCGGCATTTCCTTTATGAGAGAAGACTACGCAGACATCAAAACTCCAGAAGGAAGCACTGCAAGGGTGTGCACGCTAAGAGGCTCGCCTGGAGCAATAGCAGACGGACTCAAAATACTTCTGGACCAAATCACTAGCATTGAAAAGCACGATAAGTAAATATGGGAGCCAAAAAGGCTAAAAAGGGGAAGAAGGGGAAGAAGAAGGGAAAAAAGAAGGCCAAGCCTTTACTTCCCAATCTCTACGATATTCCACAGATTCCTGACTGTCCTAGACAAGCTGTACCAAGAGTTAACTTAGTTTGCAAGTTAGTGAACCCGCTAGGTTTCCCCCTAGATTTTCAAATGGAGGTTCCAGTGAACACTAGATTCATGACTATCCAAGACAAGATTATAGAGAAGCATGGAGGAGCTGCTTGCAACATTACTATGTCTTTAAACAGATTTAGACCTGAAGCACCCGTTCCCTTGCAGGCAACTTTGATGGAGTTAGGAGTTGCTCAACCGGGGGAAATCAATTTGTTTTACGACTACAGGCCTGTTTCGCATCCTTTATTAACTTAATTGTAAAAGTTAATCTATTTTTTCAAGGAGTTTGTTTACTTGCTGCGAAAAAGCATTTAGGTGGACATCTAAATCCTTCCGCATGGAGTAGACTTCCTTTTGGATTTTTAAAGTAGTTTCTTTGAGTTCTATGATGTCTTGTTCTTTGTAAGTGTGTAGTTCATACAAGTAGTCCCGCTTTTCCTTGAACTTCTTAATTTTCCTCATGAACTTTGAGTACTTGTAGTTCCACTCAGGGTAACTGCACCCTTTTTTCCTTGCCAAGTAAAGTCTAAAAGCTGACTGAATTACTTCTACTGAAGCTTTGGTGTTTACAATGCTTGAGAAAGCCTTTAACTGCTTTTGTCTTAAGTTTACGTTTTTTTCTAGCGACAAAACAGTCATTGAAAATATAAAAGCTCCACAAAAAGTGCCTATAGTAACCACAGCTCTTCCGAAGTAAGAAACAGGCGCAAAGTCTCCATAACCTATAGTGGCCATAGAAACTACTCCACACCACAATGAGTTTGCAAAACTTCCAAAGTTCTGGTCAGTAAGAGAGTCCAGAGGTCTTTCAAAGAGCCTCAAAAAGATTCCTACAAGTAAAAAACTAGGAGTGGCCAAGAAGAACAAAACAATAGCAAGCGGGTACTGCTTTATCATGCACTTGAAAGAAAACCTTACGTTGGCTTTCACGTTGTACCGTTTGCAAAAACGCCTTGCAATGTGGTCTTCGTAAGGAGTGTAGTTTGCAAGTGCACGCAGCAAAAATGCAAGTCTAGAAAACATAACAAAGTACAGTAACTCTGTCAAAGTGTAACACACTGAAATGGAGTGGCCTCCGTAGTTCATTGGAAAGTGCAAGTCCGAGTTCAGGTAAGGGTAAGGGCAAATCATGTGCAGAAGTAACTCTAAACACCGGAGTACCCCAAATCTACTTTTGGTTTTGTGTTTGTAGGCTTCTTCTAAGCCATAAAAGGAAATGTTTGTAAGTTTTTTCTTAGAAGACTGCATGTGTTCTTCCCACAAAGCTTTTTTGTAGTGTCTGAGGACCAAAAAGAACACACTCATCACTGAAGTTACTACTGAAATCATCTTAAATACATTGTCGTGATTGACTTCGGCACAGTTGTCGAAAGTTCTGTCTTCAGAGTAGCTCCTTTCGTAGTCAATGGTTGCAGAAACTATCCCTACTACTGCGCATACTGCTGAAATCATCTCACAGCTTCTCCACTTTTCAAAAAACTGATTTGAAATCGAAAGACTGTAACTTGCTGCATCAACCTTGTTTAACTCAAGTCTTCTGTAATCATGAAAACCATCCATAATATTAGTATTAAAGCAATACTTAATTAGATGAAAGTGACTGAACTTTGGTTTCTTCTTAATTTGTAAACTTCAGATGCTTTTCTGTCGGATTTGACTTGCGCATAGCCTCTAGGGTCTAAGTTGCTTTCGTTGGGCTTAGAGTAGTTCCCTGTTTCTCTGTAAGGCAAAGCGTAGTTGTACTTTAAAATGGAATCAGTTCCAGAGTCCCTTTCTAATGCTTTTTTTCTAGCGGGTTTAAAGGGCTCGTAGACTGGCGTAGTTTCAAAAACTTTGCTTTTGTTGTTTTTCTCTAAGTTAGGTCTGGGTTTAGGGGTTAGGTGTTCTTGTGGGTACTCTTGGTACTTCAGAACTGAATCTATTGTTGACTTTTGAGCTCCTAGTCCTCTAGGACGTGGGCTGGCTACTTGAAATTCAAGTCCTGGCTGGTTTATGGGGTCCCGAGTTTCAGGAGTTGCCAGCGCTTTTTTCCGAGAAATTTTCGGCTGGGCAACTTCACTTGGGGCTTGTTCAATTACTTTGCGTGAAGGTTTGAACTCGTTTGTAGCTTCGCCAAACACTCGAGACCCCCAACCTTTATTTGAATACTCAGCTCTGCCTTTGCCACGTGGACGCATTTCTGCCTGTCTAGCAGATTCCATGTAGTTAGGAACCATGACTTTGCTAGGTTTATTTTGAAGAGCTGGTTCAAGTTCTGAATGGACTATTGGGTTCCTTTGGTCCCCTTTCGTTCCTGGTCTTAGGTTTTGACTGTAAAGTCGGGTGCTTATTTCTTTTTCCAAGTTAAGTTGGGCTACTGAATTGGAACCTTTCATATTATTGCTAACTTAAGATGCAAGTTAATTAGCTTTAATTAAAAGGTTTTTTTGGAAATTTGTCTGCCACTAACAGTAAAGTTGTCTTGGAACAACTGGGTGTTTGCAAAACCACCAACGTCGTATATTCCGTACTCCCTTGCTTCTGCTTCGAACTGGTCTAGTGAAACTGTTACGTTCCGCATTTGGGTTTCTGACATACTTAAAGCTGAACTTAGGTCTAGGTTCATTCTGTACTGGTGCATTCTCAAAGTGTCTCTAAACAACTTGTTAAGCAGGTGGAAAAGTAAGTCTGTGTCCTGGTTGATTTTGCGCAAGTACCTTGAAAATCTTCTTTTTAGTTGTTCAGCAACAGCGTGCTTTTGGGCTTGCAAAAAGCTTTCGAGAAGCATGTTGGTAGCAACGTCAATGTCTTCGTCCCTTACGTGGTCTCTAAGGTGCATTCTGGCATTGGCTTCAGCTACTCTTAAAAGACTTTCAATGTGCCTTACAGTAATGGCAATTCCTCCAGTTTTCTGAGATTCTTGCCTAAGTTCTGTGTAAAACTTAGTAATTTTTTCTTGGTCCAAGTCAGACAACTGAGGGTGCACGTACTGCCTTGCGTACAAAATATACTTCTTCAAAATATCCTGGGAAAGCTTTTGAGTGTCTTCATTAGGCTGGAAAGTGTCTTCAAGTTTTTCTGGACCTTCTCCTCCGTCTGGGTGATTTTGAATATGCGAGTTTAGCACAAAAGTAGCAAGTGAGTGGTCTTGAACTTGGTCAATTTCATCCTTAACTACTGCTAGCAAGTCAAATCTACTCATGATGGGGTCTGAAAGGTCTACGTTCTCTGCAAAAGTTTTAGTTACGTCGTACCTTCCTTTAACTGGGTTAGCAACTGCTACTACTGAGCAACGCGCTTGCAGAGTTGCAACAATTCCGGCTTTGGAAATAGAAATGGTTTGCTGTTCCATAGCTTCGTGGATACTAGTTCGGTCGTGTTCGTTCATTTTGTCAAACTCGTCAATCAGGCACAGTCCTTTGTCAGCTATGACAAGTGCACCTCCTTCTAGTGTCCACTCTTTAGTAACGGGGTCTTTGTGCACTCCTGCTGTCAAGCCCACTGCAGAGGCCCCTTTGCCAGTAGTGTACACTGACCTTGGAGCAGTTTGTTGAGTGTACTTAAGGAACTGGGACTTAGCAACTCCAGGGTCCCCTAGCACTAACAAGTTAATGTCTCCTCTGATGCGATGCTTGCCCCCTATGTCTTTGGGGTTTCCTCCAAACATAGAAAGCGCTAAGGCAGTCTTAATGAAGTTGTGTCCGTAAATAGAAGGTGCAATAGAGTCCACTATTATCTTGCCAATGTTAGGATTCCTTGCAAGGTTCCTGATTTCATACTTGTCTTCGTCTGTCAAGGTAGCTAAGTCAGACTCAGACTGCCTCCTAATAAGGTTAGCTTCAATTATAGTAGAGAACACAGGAAATCCATGCTTGACGTTTAAAGACTGGTCAAACATGTGGGTGAAAACTCCTGTAACTTCAACTTCTTCTCCAGGGCGCGCTAAGTCTATAAGGTCACCCAGAAGAATAACGTCTTTGTGCCTAGGCACTCTTCCAGGAGGAACTAGTCCTGGAGTTTCTTGCAGAGTGATTTTTTGGTAGTTCCTGTAAACAGTTTCTTCAAAATTAAGCGTGAAAGGGCCTTTGCTTTGGCAGTTTCCACACAAACCAATTTCAGCTTTGTTGTGGGAGTTCTGGAAGATGGGTCCTTTCTTTTCTCCACACTTGTTGCAGAAGAACACCATTACTTTTAGTTGGGGGTGCACTCCTGTTCTTCTAGTAACTACTCCTCTTACTTTAACTAGTTTGTTTAAGTGGGAGTTCCTCAGTTCTCTTAACTTGTCACAAATAGGAAGGTCTTTTATTCTGACGTAAATCTCTTCGTAAATGTTTGAGTAAAGTTTAAACTGGCTGTTCACTATTTCAAAAGCAATTTCGTTAAGAATGGGCAGTATCACTTGGGGTTCGTCTGCTACCCACAAAGCAATGGTAGGTTTTACGTCAGACAAGTGAGTGTAACTGATTTCTAGGCTTTGTTTGTTTTCTGAACACATTTCAGTAATTTTTTGGTGGTAAATCTCGTTGCCGTGCTCGTCCCTGAACTCCAGCAAGAACCTTCTGAAGTTCCTTCTAATCCACCTCACAGTTCTAGGCTCTTGAATCCACTTAGCTAGCTGTCCTTTGGGGTCTTCGAAGTCCAAAGCAAGTTCTTCAGATTCTTCTTCAATAGCCATTTCGTCCATTCCAGTGGAGATGTTTCGTTGCAGAGCTCTGTGTCTCGACAGAAGAGCGTAGTTCATGTCCCTTTCGAACTCTTCTGCCATGAAAGCAGAGGGACCTCTTCCCCTGGACTCTGCTATTTCTCTTCTGTCAAGTTCTTCTTCGGCTGCACGTCTGTCAGTTTCACTGAGTTCGGAGTACTCTTCTTCGTCCATACCTTCTTGTTCGTATGTGTCTAATTCAGGAATGGCGCGGTAGTCAACTTCCATGTTTTCTTCTAGGTCTTCTCCTGACTCTGAAGCCGAGAGCGGTTCTGGGTTTTCTTCTAGCACGTTTTCTTCTTCAGCCTCTGACTCTGAGTTTTCTTCCCTAAGTCTCTTTCGCGTTGGTGAGTCGGACATTGCGCCTTTTTTATTATCACGCGCCAATATGCAGAGCTTATGTGCACACTGCTAAAGGCCTTAAGTCTCATAAATGTCAACTTGGGAAGAAACAGGTCTGAAGCCTGAACTAGTTTCAGTCATAACACACCAACTAGAGTTCACCACTCCAACTCCTGTGCAAAAAGCCTGCATCCCTTTGTTCATATCTAACAAAGACGTTTGTGTGGAGTCCTGCACTGGCTCAGGCAAAACGCTTTGTTTTGTAATGCCCATCTTCCACAAACTACTTGCTCGAGAAAGTTCGTCTTCTCTGCCCTTTGCACTGATTCTGACTCCTTCGCGTGAGTTAGCCAACCAAATCTTTGAAGTGGCCAGGCAAATAAACTCACACCTTGGAGACAAGTATACCATAGACTGCTTTATTGGAGGAAGGTCACTGCCGGAAGACATTCAGAAAATAGAAAACGGTGCAGGCCAGATAATAATAGCCACGCCAGGGAGACTTGATGACTTACTTGGAAAAGAAAACACAATTAACTTCAAAGACATTGAAGTTTTGGTGCTGGACGAAGCTGACAGACTCCTAGACTTAGGTTTTAAAGAAAAGATCCACAGCATCATCGAAAAGGTTCCTAAACAAAGGCGCACAGGGTTATTTTCAGCAACAATGACTACTCAAGTAGAAGCCTTAGTAAGGGCAGGCTTGAGGAACCCTGCTTACATTTCAGTTAAAGTGAAGTCGAGCATTTCACAAAACAAAAAAGAACACACCAAACACTACCTCCCAAAAGGTCTTAGCAACTACTACTCCCTTATGGAGTCATACTACGACAAGTTTCCAGGGCTTGTTGGTTTCTTGAAAAGCCACCTTAACGAAAAGATAATAGTGTTTCTAGGAACCTGTGCAAGCACTAACTTCTACACCCACATTCTGCCCAAAGCAGTGGAAGGAATGAGTTTCTACAGACTCCATGGCAAAATGAAGCAAAGCCAACGTGACAGGGTTTACGAGCAGTTCAGTAACTCAGACAAAGGAGTTTTGCTTACAACTGACTTAATTGCTAGGGGAATAGACTTCCAAGACATCAACTGGATTGTGCAGTTTGACGCTCCACAGAACCCCGACTACTTTGTGCACAGAATAGGCCGAACTGCACGTGCTAATAAAGTTGGCAACACAATTCTTTTTCTCCTGAACAAAGAAGACTCTTACTTGAACTTTTTGAAAATGCGCAACATAGAAATGAACTACATAGAACTAGAGAAAAACTACGAATGCTACCACACAATGAAAAACACTGTTTTGGACGACAGAGAAATCTACGAAAAAGCACAAAGTGCCTTTGTAGGGTACGTAAGGTACTACAAAGAACACCACTTAAGTTACATTTTTGAGTTCAAACACCTTGACTTAGGCTACCTAGCACAGAGTTTTTGCTTGCTAAGAATTCCAAGAGTCAAAGAAATACTTGGCAAGTCCATAGACAACTTTGTGCAATCTGAAGTTGACCCTGAAAGCATTAAGTTCAAAGACCCCAAAAAAGAAAAACAAAGGACGCAAGAAAAGGAAAGAAAAGCTTTAGAAATAGCAGAAGTCAAAAAAAAGAGAAAAGAAAAAAAACAAAGAACCCGCACTGAGAAAAGAACAGCCAAAAGGAAAAGCAGCTACAAAGACCTGAAAGAGTTCGTGGACGAAGAAAGAATCGTCAGGAAAATCAAAAAAGGACAGTTGCAAAGCCAAGAAGTCCAGGAATTCATAAACGAAAACCCAGAGTTCACAAAACTGTTTAGAAAGAAAAGACACTAAAATTAATTTTTAAAAGAGTAATTGAGGTATGCCTGCATTTTCCAGAACGAATTTGCACACATTTGGTAGTAATTCTCCCAGTTAAAGTGGGCAGGTTGCATAATTAAGGGAGCTTGTAGCTTTGAATTTCTTCTTTCTTCAATAAGTTTAGTGAGTCCACTTATTCCTAGTTTCTCTTTTTGTTTGTTTTTTTTTACTTTGTGAGTCTTGACCGGTTTAGTTTCATCTTCACTGCAAAGCTTCATGATATCTTCAAATACTTCTTTCTCAGTTGCTTCGTAGTCTTTGCGTCTGCAAGCTTTAATCAAATTTGATTTCCTTGTTCTGGTTTTCATCTTTAATGTATTGGATTATATTAGCTAGAGCTAAACTACCACTCAACAGTTATAATAATGGAAGGAGCTTCTCAAGTAGAACCACAAGCTGCAGTTGAAAAGCTCAGAGAACAAAATGAAAAGTTAAGAACTGAACTCGGCCAACTCGGCAGTTCCTTAGAACAAGCGTTAGCCAAGCAAAAACAACATAAAATTCAGAGCCAGCGTCCCAAGTTCAAAAACCCTCAAGACAAAGAACTTGAAGAAATCTTCACTAAGATCCACAAACTCAAAAAAGAAAGGAACTCTCTCAAGCTCCAAATCTCTGCTAAAACTGACCACGAAATGACTGACTTGCAAAACCAAGTCAACTACCTCAAAAACCAACTCAAGCAACTCGAAAAAGAACAAAAAACCATCCAAAAAGAACTGCATGGCAGAGAAAAGAAAGTCACTGACCTGTTTGACGAGGAAACTGTAAAGTCCAGGTCTGAACAAATCAAACAGCAAATTAAAAAGGCCAAAGACGACTACAAACAACTAGTTGCCACTCTTAAAACAGAAGAACCAAACTGGAAACAACTCCACGAAAAAAGAATCACTCTTGAAGAAGCTATTAGAAACACCAAAAACAAGTCAAAAACTAAAGAAAACAAAAAGACCAAAACTGAACTAGAAGTTGAAGAACTCCAAAAAAGAAAAGAAGTGCTGCAGAAAAGCATCAAGGCTGAAGAAGCCAAGCACAAAAGAGAAATTGCAGCTATTGAAACTAGTAAAAAAACTACTGAACAAGAACTTAACTCTTTGAAAACCAAGATCCAGGAAAGGTCTAGAGACTTGCAGCTCAAAGAAATTAAAATCAAAGAGTTCAGAAACAGAGCTAAAAACATCCAAATCCAACTGGGTTTCAATGAAAAACTCAAGGAAAAAGAAAGTTCGGAAGAGTCCAAAGACAGCTCAGACGCAGAAGTCAATGAGGATACTCCTCAGCAAGACTACTTCTCTAAACCTAACCTTAAATAAAGCATAATGTGGATTTTTCTTTTCTTGGGACAAGTTTCTGGTGCTTGTGAAGGCCACTATGAATTCTCTGCATGCATTGATAACCTAAGACAGGCAATTTTTGTGCCAACTGGAAACTGCACAGAGCCTCTGCTTTCTTTTCCGTGCAACAAAACTTGCCCTGAAAGCACTTTCCTTGAAGTGAACAACCAAAGTTTAGTTTGTTCGGAATGCGAACCAGGAAAGTACAACACAGGCGGAGGAGTTTTGTACGGACAGGGAGGTGTGCCTTGGGAAAGCCTGTTAGAAAATTTCCCTAATTACTGCTGGACCCTACAAGGTCTAGACTGGAAAAAAAACTACAACTGTACTGCTTGGACAGTCAAAGGAGACAAAATAGAAACTGGGGTTTCAGGACTTAACCTTTTGTACCAGACTGAGCTTAAGTTGTACCTGAACTTAGTAACACACGGAGGGATTTCTTTTAGATATAAAGAAGCGAGTGAAAACTGGTACTTTACTAAGAACGGAGAGTGGGAAGTTTTAGTAGACGGAAGAGTTGCAAGTTTCGATGCTACAGAGTCATATAGTTGGCACGAAAAAAAGATACAACTCCAAAAGGGCTCCCACGAAGTAGTGTTTATTTACCAAGCCTTTTTAGACCAAAACAACATCCAAGACCTTAAAGCTCAGATTAGTTACATCAAAGTGCAAGGAACAGACTTTGCAGCTTTAAAGTGCTACGACTGCCCTCAGGTAGGCAACTTCCCTGGTTCTGATAAGTGTTTTATTTGCCCTGCCAATTACTACTTTGAAAACAAGGAGTGTAAAGCTTGCCCCGCCAACAAATATTCCTTACCAGGATCCACTTCTCTAGACTCTTGCAAAGAAAAAGCTCCTTGTAAAGTCTCTGATTACTCCTTCAACTACACTGGGTGCTTTAATGATAAACGCACAAAGCACTACTTTTGGAAGGAGCCCCACATTTGTGACGAAACTTCAGGAGTTTCGCTTCCTGAGTCAGAGGAAGTTGACTGTGAACCCTGCAGACTGGGTTACACTAAAGAAATCAACCAGGATAGTGGCAAAACTCAGTGTTTGGAATGCCCCAGTGGACAAGCTGGTGAAAACTGTGAAGTGTGCGAGTCTGGCACTTATGCAAGGAAGAGTTACTTAGTTGAGTCTATGCCTGGAGAAACAGGATGCAGCACCGAAGATGGTAACTTGTGTGAGTACTCTCAAGGCTGGACCATAGAAGACAGAGTTCTTTACTCAGGAAGTTCTTTGTCTCCTAACTCTGAAGTTTGGCTAAATATGCAAATCAACGCTACTTTTGACGCAAGCCTGGACTTCAAAGTTGAGAAACTAAACGACTCAGAGGGAGTGCTGAAGTTTTACATAGACGGAAACATAGCAGAAAAGATCACCCGAAACTACTCCAATGCCTTTAGTTTAGAAAAAGGAGAACACAAACTTAAGTGGGTTTACATTCCCCAAGCAAAGAGCAACGAAGAATTCAGAATTCACTCAATTCAGCTGAACGGAACAAACCAAGGAGGAGCTCCTCAATGCTTAGTGTGTCCAGTGGGGTATATAAGCTTTAGGGAGTCAGCAAGCTGCTTAGCGTGTCCTCCTGGACAAACCTCCAATTCTAGCCATACAGAGTGTCTAGAGTGCAACTCTAAATCAATTTCTAGCAAAGCAGGGGAAGACTGCAAGCCTTGTCCAACTGGAACTACTCCTAACTCCAATCACACTCTGTGCATTGGTTTAAGTTACCTTTCAACCTCTGACTCTACCTTTTATGTACAGAACTTAACTGGGTTGGGCTCTGAAGAAGAAAAGTACTCACTAGGTATCTGCAGTTCTAAGCATCTAGGCGTTTACTGCTACCAAACTTTTTATGGACCTTTGACAGCACAAGAATCTTATGTGTACTTGTCTGTGCTAAACCCAACAACTCTGATTCTTCCAGAGTACGAGTATTTGTACCAGCCTTCTCAAGGCTATGCATTTGCACTACTGGATCTTAAAGACCTTAACCTTTCTAAGCAGTCCACAACTTCAGGGTGCACTTCTAAGAACTTAGCAATAGTTAATTTAGGGCAGAAACTAGAAAAAACCACTTTCTATGACTCAGGATTCATGCTCCATTACAGAGAAGGGGATGTGTGCCATGAAGGAAGTGCCTTTGGTCTAGATTTAGATTTGATCTGTGACAAAGCTTCAGGTCCAGGGTGGCCAGTTTTCCAGTCCGTTTCAAACTGCACTTACGAGTTTACTTGGAGAACTAAGTTTGGATGCAAGTTGTGCAAGACCAAAGAAATGATCAAAATCGAAAGTAGTTGTGTAGAGGGAAAAAAGTGGGTCGAGTTGCTAGAAGGCCAAAACTGCATTGTGAGTATGGAAGACACACTTAGTACTTGGGAAGAAGACTGCAGTGTAACAGATGAAGTCCTTTACACTGTTCCAGTGCTGGCTGGACTCATATCAATGGTGGTTTTGTGTGGAGTGTCTTCTTTGCTCATTTACATGTTTTGCAAGGTAAGGTCACAATACCAAGCCCTTATAGAACAGAGGGAGATTGACCAAGCTTAATAAAATGGACTTAACGGAAGATTTTAAAGGTATTTTGTGCGGAATGTGCAAAGGTGTGCCTGAGTTTTCTACTCATGAGTGTTTGGCGTGTGAATGCTTTTGTTGCTGGAGCTGCGGAAGTGCCCACACTCAAAACTCTAGGTTTGCTCACCACAAACTAGTGGAACTTAAGTCAGATGAGCTCTGCAGTGTGCACAATCAAGAACTTATCTTGTTTTGTTTGGACGACATGAAGCCTGTGTGTATGGCTTGTGCGCAGTTCTCAGTAGAGCACTCCAAACACCAGGTTTTTGACTTTCCAAGTGCACTTGAAAAGCTAGGTTACTACGAGTGGATACAGAACCTAGAAGAAACTAAGTGCCACTATCTGCAGAAGAAACTAGAGGTGTCCCGAGCTTTAGAAAACCTCAAAGAAGCACAAACCAAGACTGTGCAGAAAATGCAAAAAGCGTACGATGAACTAGTGTCCCAAGTTAAGTCTCGGCTGGACTCTGAGACTTCTAAGGTGCTGTCTTTGAAGTCTTCTTTGGAGTTGAAGCTTTTATTCGAAACACAAAAAAGAAAAGATATGCTTACACAAATTGCCTCACTCACACTTCCAACAGACCCTAAAGAAACTTTGCTGAGCTACTTCCCCAGAGCACAGGAGTTGCTCCAGCTTCCTTGCTACTCCCCACCTGACTTCACTTTGCAAACAGAAGACTACTGCAGTTCCCAAGCACTTAAATNCAACATTGAAAGCGCTGTTGATGCCTTTAGTTACTCACAAATGACTCCATCTAAAAAGTGGAAGTGCAAAGACTGTGGCAAGCTCAACTTAAAAGGCGTAAGCTGCAAGGCTTGCAAATCTACTAACCAAGTGCTTCAGAAGTTGTGCCAAAACACGCAACTTCCTACTAAGCGCGTAAGAGAACGAAGAATATAGTTACCACTTAATGTTAATATGAGAGCCGTCACAAAAAGGCCCTGCTTCTGGTCTGTTACGTTTGCAACCACACAGGTACCACATAGACTGTTCCCTGTCCACTTTAAATTCAAGGGGCGAAAACCCAGTACCTGCACAGGAATCGTCGCAAAAAGGCTGGGACTTAGCTAAGCCGCAAGTGCAATACCTATAGGTCTTTCCAACTTCTAAGTTAACTCTGTAAGGACAAGCTTGTGCAATTTTAGGCAAGTTTTCCATTATAATGTCTCGAAAAGACCAGTATGGGTTGATAGTAGGAGTCAACTACACAGAAGAAGAAGTTAAGCGACCAATAAAGTCTAAAGTAGTTGTGGAAAAGGTAGAAAACATACCTGGCTCCACTGCTGGGGCTGGAAGTGGAGACTTCCTTCAGTACAGAAACTTCAAACGCAGAGAAGAAGCAAGACTAGAACTTATGGAAAAAGAGTACAGAGACAACCAAATCAAAAGTGAATTTGAACAACTAAGGAAACTCAACCAAGAAACTGAAGAACTCAAAACCAAAAAGAAGTCGCTTAAGAGACAAAAAAAGAAGCACAAAAAACAAGCCTTTAAGAAGTTCAAAAAAGAGTCCCAAAAGTACAACCAGTATAGCTCTGATGGGCTTTTTTCGGAAAAGACTAAAAATAATTAAATGGCAGGATACTTAATTTTAGACTTGAAAAACACCTTAGTTGAAAGTTCTGTCGGTGGCTACTTTTTAAGAAAAGGCACCTTAGAAACCCTTAAAACTCTCAGAGAAGAAGGGTGGGTCTTGATCTTAGGAGTTAATTCCTCAAACCCCCAAAAAGTATACAGCATTCTCAAGCTGGAAGAAAAAGGCACTATTTTAGAGAGTCTGTTTGACGGGGTGTGCATTTCTTCGGAGGTTTCCTGCAAAAAGCCAGACCCCCAGTTTATTAAGTGCGCACTCTCCAAAGTACTGAATGAACCCCAGGTGGAGGAAGCCCTTGCAAATACTTATGTAGCAGGGGGAATGCTAGACACTGACATTCTTGCTGGTCAAAAAGCAGGTGTTAAGACTGTGTGGATTAACCTTTTGCCCTCTGTAAGTTCTAGTTAGCCTAGAAATATCCAAGCTATTAACTCCCAGCTAGTGACTTATCCACGCACCATAGCTTCGCTTTGCCTACTCCCTTCTGCTCTTAGGCACTATGAACCCAACCAACTCAGAATAGGATACGTAATTCCTACTGTTAAAAAAAAACAAAACGCCAGTGCAAAGCAATGCTTCCGAAGCAGTGAAGAGTGTTGGTACAACTGTTTAGAGCCAGGTGCAAACTTAGAGCTTCAGGGAGAGGTCCAAGCTATTGTGCACAAAGCTGTAGACTACATTTCTATGAATGTAATTTAAACACAGACTCCTGAGTCTTTGGCAGCCCTAGATGAACTCAAAAGGTACTGCAATGCTAGACCAAGTGTTGTTTTGATTGACAGTTTTGAGTCATTTGACTACTCAGTTACTAGGGGAGGCTTTTACTCAAGAATTGGTAAGTTTTTTGAAAACGTGACTTTAAACGGCACAAGATTAAGACTCCCTTGGCAGTTTAACCTAGGAAAAGCCCAAACAAACTCGCTTGAACTCATACAGTCTGAAATGAACAAAGCTAAAGTAGTTTTTCCTGTGATGATTAAAACTAACCAGTCCACTGTCACAGCTGAGTCCCATTTTATAACAGTTGTGTTTAACTTAGAGGGGTTAAGGGAAGCCCTGGACTCATACACAGACGAATTAATTATCCAGGAGTTTGTGAATCATGATAAAGTAGTTTACAAAGTCTATGCCATAGGCAGCCACTACACTTACTACCCAAGGCCTTCTTGCAGTAACATTGAGAGCTCCCAGGACAACATGGTTGGTTTCAGAAGTGACAAGCCTTGGCCCCAAGAACTCCTAAGTCAAGAAGAGCCTATTACAAGACAACTAGACTCTCGAGTTTTAGACTACTGCGTGTCAACTTTAAAGGAACACGCAAAGATTTCTTTGTTCGGAGTAGACATACTGGTGCAGAGCGGCACTTTAGACTACGTGATATGCGATTTAAACGCTTTTCCTGGTTACAAAGAATACCAAGAAGTAGGAAGTTACATTGACGAGCTTGTTAAGTCACTTTTAGATAATTAGCTTCCTGTACACTCGAAGTAAAGAGGATTGGACAAGTTGCTTGAAATTCCTAAGTTCTTCAACAGCCCAGTTCCTTCTTGGGAGGTTTCTTTAAGTCTGCTTTCTAGAAACTTAACGTTTCCAGACAGCAAGTGAATTTTTGCATTGACTTGCTGAGAAAACTTATCAAAGTTAGACTCTAGTTTAGTAAGTCTGTTGTCCATGGCTTGGAGCATATCGTAAATTTGCTTGGTGTCTGTTTGAGTAGGCTTGGGTTCTTGGAGCTGGACAGGGCTCTCTTCAAACTTTGGGGAGTTTTCTACTGAGTCTTTGAGGATTGAAGTGTAGTTTGCTATGATTTCATTAGGAAGTGGCTTAGGAGGTTCAATTTGTTGGGGTTCTTCTTCAGGCTTAAACTTAGTTTTGGTGTCTAAGGCCTTTTTGAACCTAAGTAGTTCTTTGTGTTTGTTTTTGAAGATTTTTATTACATCAGTGCAAAATAAGATTTTTCTTTCAGCGTACCCAATAGTCAGAAACTGGCCCATAGACAAGGCAGGCCTGTAGCCGAACTTCTGTCTCAAAAGCTTGTAGACAGTGTCAATAAAAGCATGGTCAGACTTCACAAGTAAGTCGTAGCCTTGGTCAATAATGAACTCTGCAACTGACTTCGAGAAACTCAGCATTACGTAGTGAATTATTGGAAGGGATGCTATAGGATTTCCTTCCGTAAGTCCTTTGATGTCTACTGGGTCAGGGTACTTAATGACTCTCAGGTCACTTCTTAGTTTCTCTAAGTTATTTTTGAGGTCGCCTACAGACATTTTAAATTTACTAAGAACTATAGCCCTTCTAAGTCCTCTTCGTCAGAGTCAAAACTTTTGCGCCTTACGATCTTTACAGAAGGACCAGAGCTTTCTTGGGACCCCAGCATAGAAATCACCTGGTCTTCCGAAACCTTGCCTCCTAATTTCCTTTGCATAGCCATCTGTAAAAGGGTGTCCTCCACAGTTCTTGCTTTTTCGGGCTTAACGAGTTTCACTCTGTTGAGCCTTTCTCTAGCTTGAGGTGTGCAAATTGAGGTAATCATCATTTCTCTCTGTTCTTCGCGTTGTTGTCTTTGCAGTTCTTCTTGTTGCTTTTTGTTTTGCGCTTCTTCCATTTATTTATTAGGGTCTTTGTTTTCAGACATAACTTCAGGTTGCGTTGTGGGGCAAAGGATCCACAAGGGCTGAATCGGTGAGTAGAGTTTCAAAGAGTGGCTAGTAAAGTTGGAGTGGACTATTGGGATCACCGGCTCTTCATCTTCGTAAATCTTCAAAAGTGACTTTAAAGTAGTGGAAAAGGCTTGGGTTGCCTTGGGTTTGAGTGGCTGATTGGGGAATTTGGAAACGTGGCTGTGCATTATGTTGTAAAGTATTGCGTTGTACCACTTCCAACTTACTGGAGTGTCTTTAAGCATTAGTCTGTGAATAACTTGGTTTTCTTTGTCGAAAGCGTAGATGCCTTCATGTTGGTTTTTGTGGGTTGAAAAGTTGGGTTCCTTGGCCGTAGGTCCACGCAAGCACAACTGTTCTGAAAAGTCTTCAATGAGTTTTCCAAAAACCTCAAAAGCAGCATTTTGGTCTAACTGGGAGTCAAGATGGTGGAGCACCATGATAGGTTTGGGCTTTTCTTCTCTGAAGTGGTGGTAGAAAACATAGGACATCACGTCCAAGTCAGTAGTTTCTTCTTTGTAAAACAAGTTTATGATTAAGCAGTCTGCTAGTTGGTCAATGTAAATGTTTTGGGAAATAGAGTTGAAGGTTGGAGAGTTAATATGGTTAAAGGAGTTTTGGTAAACTTGAACTGCAGAAGGCAGAACTAATGCTACTTCTTGGCTTTTCTTGGCAAAGCTATGACTAACTAAGTTCAAGCAGGAGTAGTTAAAGTTCTGGGGCAAGCAGTTAAACAGCACTCCTACTTTGACTAAGTTGTTTTCCACTGGAGTGCTTGAGTTGACTGACAGAGTTATGTCTTCATCAAGGTGGTAAACAGGAGGTGACACGTATAAGAGATTCTCAGGAATGTTATTTGTAAACTTTTCTCTAAAAGTAACACTCCAAGTAGGCTCAATGCTGGCACTGCAGCACAAGCCTTCCTGGTCTTCAATAAGGTCTGACTTTAGCAAAAGTTCTCTTTTGCGGCTGTTCTGCACACACAAAGAACTTCCAACAACCTTTTCAAAAGCGTTGCTGAACCTCTTAGAAAAGTCAGCTAGGGTTCTGGTGTCTATTAAGTTGTCTGACATTTGTTCTCTGATTTGGAGAATCAGTTCGTCGTTTTTGGAAACCTCGTCAGTTATTTCTTCGTGCAGAAGGACTCGGTCACTTACCCAAGTGTCTTCAAGCATTTCGTTTACTCTTACAAAAGACTCTTGGTAAGTCATGGCTTTGCCTGTTTTATGGAGTATGAACAGGGGTTTATCTACTTCTTTCAAAAAGTTTAAGTACTGCCATAAAAGGGTGTTGTGGTGGAGTTCTGGGTTACTTCCAAAGTCTACAAACATCACAATAAAGTCACAAATGCGACTTGCTACCATCCAACTTGACAACTTCTCAAAAAAGGAGTTCTTCAAGTCCGACTCAAAGTTGGAGTTACTAACAAAAACGTCTATGTAGCCTTCTGTAGGACTTTGAGTAAAGTAGTGATTGAACTCATGAGGAGACACAAAAAAAGGCGCTAGCACAGTTGGACTTATCGAGGAAAAAGGAGTGTTTGTGTGCAAAGTGCAGAACAACTTGCCTTCTGCCAAACTAACAGGGTTAACATGAAGCATTTTGGGAGGCTTCTTAGTGTGGAACAGAGTTTTGGGCATTTCCTGGAGGTTTTTGTACTTAGCATACATGCAGAAGCCATAAGAGTCAGCTTCGCACACTGCTTTGAACTGGTCTAGTTCTTCTGTGAAAACTGGGATCAGCAAGTACTTAAGTGCACTGACAAAGCCCCTTTTGAAGTGCTCAGTAAAGTTGAAGTTGCTAGTTGCACTCAAAGAAGTATTGAAAGGAACCCTTTGGGCCCTTAGAATTCTAGACTCTATGAATTCATAAGAAGAAACTAGGGATGCTTTTAAGTGAAGTATGTTGTGGACTTTGTCCTCAAAAATGCCTTCTGTAACCTCCGAAAGGTCTTCTTCAGTGTTTAAAATGTCTGTTAAGTTTTGAGTGAATTTAGTCGCACAAAGGTTTAAGTCACTTGAAGAGTGCAGCACGTACAAAGTTTTAAGCGAGTTTCCAACCAAGTACTTGTACTTTAAAAAGTTCTCGAGTTCTTGGGAAATACTAGGGGAGTCAACTGCAAGCATGATGTTTGCGCCTAAACTTTCAAAAAGCACTGAGCTGAATAAGAACTGGAACTGAGGGTCTTCTAAGTAAGAGTCTCCTGTTTCTGAGAAGCGGACTGTTTTGAGTTTAACGAACCTTTCGTCGTCCTTAAACACGTCTTTAAACACTTCGTGGTCACTGCCTACCAAAGACACAAAAATAGGTTCCTTAAGCCCCTCCAGTTGAATAGGCGACTCAGCTTCCATCTGGGCTATGTACTTAAAAACAATGCCTCCGTTGCTCTTTGTAGTGGCTTCACAGCAAACTTCAGAAAGGGTCAGTTCTTTTTCTTGCAAGAGGTGTTGAGTTTTAAATTCCTCAGAGTTAGCTCTAGGTCTGGGAGCTTTGAGGGGAGAAGTGGCCTTTTCTTGAATTTCAATAGTCATTTCCTGGGCTTTATGAGTGCTCTCAGGTTGTGCCTGGACTTCTCCTTCCTTCATTTGAACTTTTTCGGTGGCGGTACTTTGTGTTTCAAAGGTCACTGAGCTTTGTACGTAGGAACTGATTGTAGGTTTCTTAAAGGGTGCACAGGTAAACTCAAGAACTTCTGTTTGGAGTTCTGTTGTTGAAGTTTGGACCTCAACTGATGAAGTTTCTGGTGCTTGAGTCTTTTGAAATTGAGGTGTTTGAGCTTTGTTTGAAAAGAGTTCTAAAACCAAGTAGACGTTTACGCTGAGTGAAATACTTGCAACTAAGTCGTACCCCAGGCAGTAAAGCACCAGAGAGCATAGAGGAAATATGCTTGTCTTTATCAGAATGTTCATATTTATTTAAAGTTTTTACTTAGACTTAAGGGACTTAAAGCGACTTAAAAGGGTTCAGAAGTTCAGGACACACCAAAAAGGTGTAGGAAGTTCCCCAAAACAAAGTTTTTCTAAAGCGAGGCCTTATCCCCCTTGAGTACAAAAAGATCATAGAGCTCGACACTAGAAGTCCTGCCACTCTCCATTCAATGTTTAGTTTCGACAGGTATTCTTTGTGCTGATCCAGCAGCGGCTTAACGTTAGCTTGTTGTAGTTTGTGGACTTCTTTAGCTCCTCCTTGTACATGCTTCACAATCAAGCAAGTCACTCTGTCCAAGGTATATTTAATTCCGGAGTACTTTTTTCTAGCTACTTCGCAAAAGATTTCGTAGTTTTGGTTAAATTCCTTTTCTGCTTTGTCTTTAAACTCCAGAATTGACTCTTTCGAGACCATCTTGTACGATTATAAAAATGGATGACAGCGAGAATCGACCTAAATCTGAGCGCTTCTTCCCTCAAGGCCAAGCAACCCTTTCAGGCGCTAAAGCCAAAATGCAGTTTTTAAAAGAAAGCAGTCAAATACTTGTAGGCCAACCACTCAAACAACAAATCCTCTGTGTGCTTTCGAAGTCCTCAGAACCACAAACGGTGCACGGCATTTCTCAAGTTCTGTGCCTCAACACTAAAACATGTGCAAAAATCCTCCAGGAAATGGTATACAAGTACAAAGACCTTTCAGTGACTGCCCACAGGTACGGAAGGGTTTTTGTGCACAAGTACCAGATTCTGCCTAAAGTAGAAGAAACTCCACAACTCAACCCTTATCTGCAGCCCATTGAAGCAGAAATTGGACCTCAGGTAGAAGACGCTATGCGGCTTAACCTAACTCAAAAAAACGCCAAAAGACAAAGAGTGACTCACCAAACCTACGAAAGAGCTCTTTTCATACTTGCGAAGCTCAAAGAAATAAATGTTACTTCGGTCTTTGAAATGAAGGAAATGATTCGCAACGAACTCGAACCCCAGGCACAGTGGGTCTTAGACAAAAAAACAGTACTTAGAATTATTTGGAAACTCCAAACAGTTAAGCTCTTAAGACAAATGTGTTTTAGGATTGTTTTGATGAAGTCAGACGAAAACGAAGTAGAGTACCTAGGCGACGAGTATTCCTGCATAGACCAGGACAAAAAGAACCTCAAAGACTTACTTCTGAGCAACAAAGTTATTTACAAAGTTCTTTTGAGTCTTCCTGAAGTTAGTGAAAACGACCCTTTAGTTCAAAACTACCCAGCTTTGCTCAACCCAACAAACAGAAAACCAATTACTGTACCGCCCAGAAAACTCTCAACTTCAGGAAACCGCATTAAGTCCAAAAGACTCAAGTCTATAGTTTCACAACAAAACATAGGCAGGAAAAAGTTCAAAAGCCAAACTGTCCACGAAAACACCCTAGAAAACATCAACCAAATGGAAAAGTTCATTTCAAACAAAGAAGACTCAACAGAAACCCTCGAGTTTTCACAAGAAGACAACAGCAAACTTTCCAAAGCTTACAAACTCGCAGTCTTCGCAAAGTGGGTTTCTGAGTTTGGTCAGAGTTTGATAACTGCTAGGTACAACCTTTTGTTTTCGTGCGTGAAACTCTCCACTACTTACTCTGCAACTAAAAATCTTCTGAACAAGTACTCCAAAGAGCCCTCTGAAAAACTTAGTTTGGCTTACAAGTCCGTTAACTTGCCAAAGCTAGAAAAGTCTCCCTGTTCAGCTCCTCAAAAGACAAACAAACCACTTCGTCCTGTTTCGAAGAAGAAAAAACTTTCTTACAACGACTGCATGAACTCGGTGCAAAAACTACTACTTAGCTTAGAACAAAAATCACGCTTCCAACCCAAACTTGACTGTGAAGAAGAAGAGTTTTTGGAGTTCTTGCAAACTTTAGGAATCACACACAAAAAACTGGGTCAGTGGCACATTAAAGATTTTAAGTTTTTGTAAATTAAACACTAAGTTAGATGTAGTTTGCGCTCGCTAGCGTAAAACACTGAAATCTTCCAAGGATGACCTACCTCAATCCAGTCAGTGTCAGTGTTTCTTGTTACGGTCAAAAAGTAGTTTGCGCGTAAGGTGCTTTTCTTGAATTTGCCTCTAGCGGAGCCTTTAGCGTCTTCTTGGTCTTTGAAAGTATCTACTCGTTCGTTGATACTTAGTCCATAAGAAAACTTAGGGTTTGTTTTGTCNTCTAAGTTGACGCCCAAAAAGCTAGGCCTAGTTACTTCTAAAGGAGTTGTGACCTTTCTGATTTCTCCAGTTTGCACTCTTTCTTTTATCTTCTCACTGAAGTACTTCAACGCTTGACCTTCACAAACCTTTTTGATGTAGTCAAGGTCGTCAGATAAGTACCTTGAATAAAATATGGGTAAGATGTATTCTAGTTCTGACTCTAAAGCGTAAATGTCGAATTCAGGGTCGTACATCCTCATAATCTTTACAGCCTTAGCAGTGTCTGTTTCCATCATGGCTTCAGTAATGTATTCTTTGCTTTTGTGGTAAACTTTGTTTTCAGAACTGTCTAGTTCTTCTTTGATGTTTTCTTTTACGTTGCTGACGCCTTCTTTGAACTCAGTCCAGTTTTCTTGGGCTTTCTTGTAGGACTCGTGTTCAGTGACAGTTCTGAATCTCGAAGAAAAAGAAGATCCGAAGGAGGACTCTTGGACTCTTCTTTTAACTCGCTGCCATCTTGACAGTTTTTCTGGAACTACTTCTAAGGCTCCTTTTTTCCACTCAGGTATTTGTTCGTCTTCACCTAGTTCTTCTCCTCGTTCCATCTTTTCTAGGATTTCTCGGTCTTTCTTGATCTTTTCCTGGATCTTGATGAGTTTTTGCATTTTGTAGTCACTTGTAGGAAATGTTTCTTTAAGCGACTCAACTACGTAGCTGCTTGTTTTGTGTGTAAAGTTAAAAACAGGCGAAAACCTTGGGTAAGTTTCACTCCAGGTCGGTTTGGCTTCTTTTTGTTGGGTTTCTGAGGACTCAGTTTCCGGGGTATCAGTTTCTGAAGGGTCAACTTTTGAGGTGTTTTCTGAAGTGCTAGTTTCTGAGGCACTGGATTCTTCTTTTGGGGCTTCTTGGGTTTCTTTGGGTTCTTTCTTTGACTCGTAAGACTTTTTCCAGCTGCTGATATTAGGCATTGAAAACTTGGGCATCGAGAAGTTTTTATAGGACTCTTTCCACTGTTCGTAAGCAGACTTGGCCTCTCCGCTTTGTTTGGAAAGATCGCCTTGGAGGCCTTTGAACTTGGACTTAAGCTCTTCAGTTACCTTGGTTTGGTCTTTTGCTTTAATCTCTTCCTCAGAAGTTTTTGACTGTTCTTTAAGTCTCTGTTGGTGTTCCTTAGCCATTTGTTGGAACTGCTTCTTTAGGTGGTCTGTGTCTTTAGAAAAGTACCTGACAGGACAAAGCCTTTTGTTAAGAACCTTCCTGAGCATTTTTATCCCTAAATTATGAGAGGTGCTTTTATTGTTTTAGAAGGGGTTGACCGTTCGGGTAAAAGCACTCAAGCTAGGAACCTGCTTGAGAAACTACCTAACTCTGTTTTGCACGCTTTTCCAAACAGAGAGTCTCCTACTGGACAGATTATTGACAACTACTTGCGCTCAGGCATTGAACTTGATGATCACGCAATCCACTTGTTGTTTACTGCCAACAGGTGGGAGTTTTCTAGTAAAATCAAATCTGCTGTGTACAGTGGAACTAACGTTGTGTGTGACCGGTATAGTTTTTCAGGGGTAGTTTACTCAGCTGCTAAGGGCTTGGACTTACACTGGTGCAAAACATCCGAAACCGGGCTGCCTTGTCCAGACTTAGTGCTTTACTTCAAAGTCGACCCAGAGAAAGTAAGGCTTAGAGCTAACTACGGAGAAGAAAGGTACGAAAAAGTAGAGTTCCAAGCTAGAATTGCTGAAAAGTACAAAGAACTCTTTGAGAGTCTTCCGTATGTAAAGGAAATAGATGCGAACCAGGATATAAACGTAGTTTCAGACCAAGTGTTTGATGCAGTGGAATCTTTGAGACTAGGGGAGAAATTATCTACTCTATGGTAAGTATCTTAATTGATTTAATAAATCCTATGAAACTCTGGAATATAAAGATTACCCTTACTCTACCTCAGATTGCAGGCGGTGTTTTGAGTTCACTAGTGGTTTCTTTTGAGCTTATGTTGCTTGTGGTGGGACTTAGAGTAGTTTCAAGTTCCTCGTCCAACTTATTTGGAGTTACTTTAGTTGTTTTGGCCTTTTTTTGTTTGCCTTTGGAGTTGTTGGCTTTGTTTATTTGTAGTTTCATTCACAAGTTCAGTTATGAAAAAACTTGGTGGAAAGTTACCTGTGTAGCAACTGTTTTGGGTTTAATTGGTATAGTGGTTTCCCACATATACTACACAGTGGAAGTTTCTGGGTACTTAAGAGAGTTAGAACTGGAATTTTCAGGGGAATGCAGTGAAGTTTTGTCTGTTTTGGGTGTAGCTTACGCAATTAAGTCCCAAAAGTGCGAAGAATGCCCAGAAGGCACAAAAAGACTACTGAATATACTGGAAAGTGCTTCTTGCAAAGCTACTTGTGACGAAACAAGTTGCCTAGGAACACTTACCGCTTACTTAAGTGAACTTGGAACTGAAACCAGGGGTTTACTTATAAGTGTAGTGGTGTTCGTAGTTGTGAAACTGGGAGTTTTTTTACTGATGTGCTACTTGAAACTAAAAGAAATGCCAGTGGTCCCCCAGGCACCTTTACAACAAAAAAGGTTTTTTTCCTTCTACCCAGAAGACATAACCACTAGAAGGGAGTACATTTCCCGCCAAGAGTCTTCCTTCATAAGCCAGCTTTCTAGTAACTAGTTTTTACTTTTTAATAGCTTCTATTTTAGCTAAGAAGTCTTCGTCCTGTTTTTTCATACGCTCTTCCATTTCAGCCTTTAAGTTCTTGAGCTCGTTGTTTAAGTACTGCTGCACAGGGTCGTCGGGGTCGTCAGACTCCTCTTCTTCTTGAGGAGGTTCTTGGGCAGCTGGTTCTTCTTCTTTTTCGTAAACTATGTACTCTTGAAGTGCTTCTATAGACTCAGGCGAAACCTCTTCACCCTCAGCTAAGTTCAAAGTTGCAGGGAACCTACTTTCAAACAACTCTACTGTTTTAAGCACTAAGTCTGAGTGCGGAGTAAAGGCAAACTCGTAAAGGGAGTAGTGTGCGTACAAAGTAGTTAGGGCAAAGTCAGTTATAGTCTTAACTTCTGCAAGTGTAAAAACAGCTATGCTGTAGGGGGAGCGCTGGACTGAGTGCTTGAGCAGTAAGTTTTTGAAAAGTTCAAAAGAAGTTTCGCAGGACACTCTGTTTTGAATTGACTGAGTCAGAGTGTAGTAAAATATTGACAACAAACAAGAAGTTTTTTCAAGAGTAAAGTTTTCTTTTCTGCAGAACTCTAAGTTATTGGCATTGAAGTCAGTCATGATTTCTTCTTTTTCGTCTGAACCTAGCTTTAGAACTTCTTTAATGAGTTCCCTGGAGGGTTCAGTAAGCAGTTTTTCAGTTTGAGGTTTGCTGAAGTCACGGAAAACAAGGAACTCTTTGGGAACTTCTACCATTTCTTATAACTTAAAACTTAACCTTGAAATGCAAAACGTAAACAGAAGCATAACCCATAACTAAAGCCAGTGCTACTTCGCTTAAATTGTGGAAAACCAAACTCGTCCAAAACAGTATGTAGAGGTTAGTGTACAAAAGTACCCTGCAGGCTATTTGGACAACTTTATTTCCGTAAAAGTGGTAACTAACTCTTTCCTCCGAAACCAAGATACTGCTTTGGAAGCACAAAACCAAAAAGTGGCCTGAAATCTTGAAGTTGTCTGTATGCTGGTAAATAAAGACTACTAGGTAGTACTCTAAGTAAAACAACAAAGTAGCAACTGTGTCTCTGAAAACTGTAGTTTTGTACTTGGGCCACTCAGTCCCTGAACTAGTGATTTGGTACAAAGAGTAAGCTTTAATCAACCAAGGCCACAACAAAGCATAGTTCATGTAAGCTTTAGGTCCTGTAACCACAATTCTGGATCCTAAGTAGTCCTTTTCAAAAGTTTCGTAAACGCTTCTAATTTCTTCATCTAAACAAACTCCAAGTACTAGTTTGAGTAAACACCCTGCAGCTGCAACTCCTAAAAGTCTCCTTCCAAACTGTTTTAAACCTCTGTCTTTTTTGGAAGCAGACTTTATGTTTGCTTGCTTTTCAATTGCTGCTTTTTGATTCATCTTTATAAGTTAATTATTAATCATCCTCAGACTCGGAAGCACTTTCTTGTTGGTTTTTGGGTGTAATGACTTTGGCTTTGGCAAGTCGCTTTGCAAAAGCAGAAGTAGGGAACTCGTCTTGGTTAGACACTCCTTCAAACCCTAAAATTCTGTCTATTGCTTTTCCGTCGTCAAACAGCACTGTTGTAGGTAGTACTTTTATTCCTAGTTTTTGGACGAAGAAAGGTGATTTTTCAGCGTTTATCTTTATAAACTTTGTTTCAGGGTGGTACTTAGCTAAGATGCCTAAGTGGTGGTCTATGATTCTGCACCTTTCGAAGTCGTCGTGGTAAAAGTGGCACACTACGTTTTTGCTTTTGGTGACTGAAGGTAAAAATTCGTCTTGAGTTATTTCTTGGTACTCGCCGTGGCCTCTGTGGGAAATGTTTTCTTGTATTTCTTGTTGTTTGGCTTTCATTTCTTCAATGCGTTTTCTGCGCCAGATGGCAACTTCGTCTTCGTCCTGTTCTTCTGGGATGTCAGGGGCTTGTTGGGTTGTGATTTTGTCTTCCAAAGCCTTCTCCATAACTATTTGGGTAGCTAGTTCTGACATGAGCTTGTTTTCTATCCCGCCACCTTGTAAGTTTTGCATATTTATAAAAAGGTTTTCCTTTTGGTTTAAGTTTTTGATGCTAAATGATTCATACTTTGAAAATTTAAATGGCAGACTCAAAGGACAATGTCAAAGTAGCTATTAGAGTAAGACCGCTGAACCACCGTGAAACTGCTGAAGCTAACAAAAAGTGCATTAGCATCAACCAAACCCAAAACTCACTTTCCCTTGACGCAAAGCCAGAACCCAAAGTTTACTACTATGACTACGTTGCAGACGAAAGCGAGTCTCAAAGCAAAATTTTTGAAGAGGTGGGAAAACCAATAGCTAACTCTTGTTTGTCAGGCTACAACGGCACAATCTTTGCTTACGGACAAACTGGAGCAGGCAAAACCTTCACTATCCAAGGCCTTCAAGTAGAAGACTTGACTCAGGATTTCGAAAATAGCGCAAGTTGCGAATCAAGAGGGCTCTTGCCGCGCTGCTTCGAGTACTTGTTTTCAAAAGTAGAAGAAGAAACCCAAAACCAAAACACTGAGTTCCTAATAAAGTGCTCGTTTTTAGAAATATACCAAGAACAGGTAATGGACTTGCTGAACCCCAACTCCCAAAACTTGCAATTGCGGGAAGACATTCAGCAAGGAGTGTATGTAGACGGCCTCATTGAAGAACCTGTGAAAAACGTCCTTGAAACCTACGACATCTTAAGGATTGGAGCACAAAACAGACATGTGGGTTCAACTTCTATGAACAAAGAATCTTCAAGGTCCCACTCAGTTTTCACTTTAGTTATTGAAAGCAAGCAAGTTAGGGAAGGCATGGTAAACATTAAGTCTTCGAGGTTCCACTTAATTGACTTAGCAGGGAGCGAAAGGCAACGAGCAACTGACGCTGCAGGTCAACGGTTGAAGGAGGCGGGAAAAATCAACAAGTCGCTTTCTGCTCTTGGAAATGTAATTAACTCCCTCGTGGACATTTCGGAGGGCAAAAGCCGTCACGTGCATTACAGAGACTCCAAGCTTACCTTTTTGCTGAAAGACTCTTTGGGCGGAAACTCCAAAACCTACATTATTGCAAATGTTTCGCCTTCAGTAGCTGCTTACGGAGAGACTCTGTCTACCCTGAAGTTCGCAGCAAGGGCCAAGCAAATCAAAAACAAAGCTGTAGTTAACGAAGACACCAGTGGAACCATTTCAATACTTAAGTATGAAATCAAAAAGTTAAAAGACCAACTTGCCCAGAAAAAAACTGAATTGTGCCCTAAGTGCAGCGACACACAAGAAGTAACTCCCAGGGGTTCCATCGGCATGAACGACAGAGCTATTCAACTAGAACTGCTTCTTGAACACAACATTCGTTTAAGACAAGACTCTGAAAAGTCTTACCTAAACAACCTCAAAGAAAAAGACACTCAAATTCAAGCTTTGAAAAGTACTATTCAGAAGTTCGAAAAAAAAATGACCAACGACAAAATGGTAATCAAGTTCAGGGATGCTAGCATTGCCAAACTCCAAGGAAAAACCACCGAAAACCAAGAGCTAGAAAACCTCAGAAAGGAAAACCAAATGCTCAAAGAACAACTCGAGTCCCCGCCTTCTGCTGCCAAACTCTTTGTAGAAAACGAACAACTTAAACAACAAGTCCAAAACCTCCAAAAAGAACTGGAAGAAGCCCCTGAGTCTAGTTCCTACAGACTTCAGAAAGTAGAAACCTTTACCGACCAAGTATGCCAGCACCTCAAAGAGTCAGCTTCTGAAAGGGAACAAATGAAAGAACAACTTGAGGAACTCAAAAAGAACTCAGAAAGGAGGATAAAGGAAGCACAAGAACTAGCACACAGTCAGTTCACAGGTGTAGTTGTGGAAAGTGTCCTTCATTTCCTAGGAGAGGAGTCCGAATCCCACAGAGCCCTTGAACAAGAAAACGAGATTCTTAGACAAGAAATAGAAACTCTGCAAAGAAACTCTGAAGAGGACCTTGTTAGTGCTGCAGAAGAAATGCTTAGTGAAAAAACTCTAAACAAAGAAGAGCTAAACGAAGAAATCGAAGTACTTAAAAGTGCTTGCAAAGAAAAACAAGAAGACATAAACAAGTTGGTTGAAGACAAAACTCTTCTCCAAGAAACTATAGTGGAACTCAGAAAACAACTAGACTACTTCAGAGACAACTTAAGCAAGATTGAGAAATTCGACTTAGTTGAACAAGAACTCAAGTGCAAAAAAGACAAGGTCCAAGACTTAGAGTTCCACCTTGAAAACTCCCAAAGAGAACTTGAAGACTTCCAAGATGCCTTAGAGTACACCAAAAGCCAAATGAACGACTTAGAAGTTAAGTTCAACACAAAGTCCCAAGCTTTAGATGAATCAACCCAGAAAAGCGAAACTCTCAAAGAAGAACTAAAGAAGACCAAAACTAAAGTCAAACACTTTGAACAAATGCTTTTGCAAAAAGAAGAGTTTGTGAGTAAAGCTCGCTTAAACTACTTACAGCAACTGCAAGAAAAACAAGCCAGTTCTTGCAAAGCCCACTCAGACAAAGACTTTGAAATAGAAAACCTTAAAAATCAACTTGAAAGCAAGCAAGCCAAACTAGACTCTTTGAAAAACCTTGAAAGTGAACTTTCAAAACAAAAAGACCTTTTAGAGATAGCTGGAACTGAAAACAAAAACCTTAAAGAGTTAATGAAAGAAAAAATAGACACCATTGAAAAACTCAAAGACCCCCTAAGAAACCCAGAGTTTTTAAAACTAACCCAAGAAAACGAGTCTTTAAGTGCTCAACTAAACAAGTACGAAGAAAAGATTTCTTCAATTACAGACTCTTACGAAGCCCTCTTGTCTGAGTACCAAAACCTTACAAAGGAACAAGAAAACCTTAAAGAAAAACTAGAAACTACTCAAAACAACTCAGACCAACTCCAAACAAAACTTACTCAAATGAAAAACGACTTAAACGGAGCCCTGGACTCAGCAGAAAGCCTCAAAGACAAAGTAAAGTACTACAAAGAACAGTACGGGGTTATTTCGGAAGAACACGAAAACTTAAAGTTCCTTAACTCAGAATACACTCTTAAAAACCAAGAGTTAGTTAACGAGTTGTCTGAACTTAAACAACAAAACCAGGACCTCCAGGAAAACTGCCAAAGCTTGAACGGAGAAGTCACTAAAGCCAAAAAAGACAAAGAAACCAGAGTAAATGAACTCAGACAAGAAATCAAACTTTTAGAGGAAGAACTGCACAAAGTGCACGATCACAACGACTACGAAGAGTACGAACTCAAGTCAAGTCTCCAGCACTACAAAGAACTTTCTATGAACTTGTCTCAGAAAAACGCAGAAGCCACTTCAGAAATTGCTAAGCTCAGAGAAAGACTTGGCTCAGGTTCACAAGCCGAAGACGAACTCAACAGAGCAAAAGCCACAATTAAAGCCCTTCGAGAAGAAAACATGAACAAAATGGAAATCCTCAAAAACACCAACAAAAATATTTTGGCAACCAAAAAAGAAATCAATATGTGGAAGAACTGCATAGACGAGAAAAACGAAATCATCAACGAACTAAGAACCGAACTTAGGAAAAAGAACGAAGAAATGCTTAGGATGTCCAGCCAAGTCAAGTCCTTAAGCAACTGCAAGGATGGAAGCAACGAAGACTACCTTAAAGAAATCATTGAAATAAAAGACAAGGAACTCAGGGAACTTAAAGAAAAAGGCCAGGAGTACTACTCCCAAGCAGACGAAGCCCTTGAGTCACAGCGCAAAGAAATAGAGTTACTCACTAAGCGCTGCAGTTCCCACCAAGGAGAAATCAAAAGACTCAAAGACGAACTGAAGTCTTCGTTCCAAGACAGAGAAGCCATGCTAGAAGAAATCAAAAGACTCCGGCAAAACACTGAGTCCAAGTTTGCAGAAAAAACCAAACCTTTTAAACTCAGTGAAACCCTTAACAAAGAAAACGACAAGTCTTGTTCACATGTGTGCAAAAAAAACAAACTCTTAGAAAAGTACAAAGAAGAAAACCACTCACTCAAAGTCCACAACTCCAAAATAGCTCAAGAAGTCAAAGTCAAAGCAGAACAAGTAGTTTCGCTGCAGAAAAAACTTAGTGAGTTTTTCAAAAAGTTTTCTCAGTCAGACGAACAAGGAATGTTCAACCAACTGTACAAACAGTCTGAAGAAATCCAAAACCTCACTGAGGGTCTTACTAAGATCACAGACTACGTCTTCAGTCTTCCAATAGTCACTTGCAACCCTGAAGAAACCAACATTGTGGACTCTACTATCAAAGCTATTTCGCAAGTTTACGAAGCACTTAGCGACAAAGGCAAAAGGTACCGATCCCCAGGGGACTACTTCTTGAGTTCACTTAAACCTGGTCAATTCCTTTCTCCTTCTGATAAAGGTAAATATGGATATAAATAAATGCTTGCAGCTTTTCTTTGTTTGGCTAAACTTGGAATTTGTTGGGTGTACCCCCTTATCCAGACTTTCGACTCTATTGACAAAAACAAATTCGAGCCTATGTGGTGTTCATACTGGTTGGTATTTGGAGTTCTGTACTATTTAGAAATCACACTTCTGAGTTGGGTGTCAGGGTAAGTTCTAGTTAGGTTCTGGGTGTTCCAGGCAATCAAAGCACTTTTCTGTCTTTGGTTGGTCCACGATAGTTACAAGGGAGCTTTGTTCATTGAAGAAAACTTCTTTGGGTTAGTTTACAACCAAGCTAAAGCTATTGTTGAAAAAACTCCTTTAAGGAACTTTTTAGAGCCTCAATAACTATAATTTCATCTTTTTAGCTTTAAAACGCATTAGTTTCTCGTACTCCTGGCGTGTGAGTTTTATTTTGAAAACAAATTCTTTCCATTCCGATTTAGATTTGTTAAGCGTGGACTGTTGGGGTTTTTCAGAGGGCTTGTTGAGTAAACCTTGTATGAAGTCGTCAGTTGAAATAGGTTTTTCAACAGGAGTTTGTACTTCTTCCTCGACTTCTTCTTGGATGGACTCTGCTTTGGGTTTTTCTGTTTGTAAAAGTTTTCTGAGTCTAAGTCTTTGTTTTTCGAAAAACCCCACTCTGGGGTCTTCGAAGTTGTGTTCGTAAAACTCCTCTAACTCCTGAATTCGTCCTCTTATGGAAGCTTGGAGTAGATTAAGTTCTTTAACTAGGTTTTTGTCCCCTGTTTGAGCTTCTTCTAGAAGCATTTGGTAAAGTTCACTTACTCTGCTAACTTCTTCTGATATGCAGGGCAACAAACTAAGTTTCAGACGCAGCCATAACATTTTATTTCAAAAGTTTAAGTGTATTTTCGTATATTAGAAAGAAAAAGGCGTACTCAGGAACGAGTCTGCAAATATTTACACCGAGTCCTCTGTAAAAACCTTTAACTCCTTCGTGGCTCCAGGTTTTTTTGATCACGTCTGTCACTCCTCCGTACAGCTTCTCTTTTTGAAACTGCCCTCCATGCAGTTTGTAGTAGTACTGGTGCTGCTGGAGTCTGTATCTGACAGTAACAACTGGGTGGAACAGTATAGAACTCCCCACTTTACTTAGCCCTCCTGCAAGCATTGTTTTGCTGTTGCTTTCTTGGCTCTCAATATTTTCTTTTAAAGTTTCGTATAAGTACAGTTGAACTCCTCCGTTCAAAGACAAGGCAAGACCTGGAAGCAGTCCACTCCACAGACCCTTCAGTCCATCTACCCTCCATAAGTTCTTTGCAGTGTCTACAAAGTGTTGGGCCCAGCTTCCTTCGTGGTAGGAAAGCATAACTCTAGTTCTGACTACTTGTACAGGGTTCAAAATTATTTTGCTGATAATAGCAGCTCCACTGGTAGTACTAATTTTGGCAAGTTCATGGTGGTTCTGGTCAAACTCAACAGGCATTGACTTCTTAAGTGTTTCGTAGATACCGAAGTACACACTCCAGGAACAACTAGAAAGCAAAGTGAAGTACCATCCTCTGTAAATAGAGTAAATGCCTTGCTGCTTGTAAAGAGATACTAATGCGTGAAAAGAATGCTTGTACCTAGGAAAATAGTCTTTGTGAGGAGTTGCTCCGATCAGTTGCACCTTAGCCAGTTCTAAAGGAAAAAAGAATATTTTTATGAGTCCTCCCATGAACCCTGCTAAGCTGGACTTTTTCCAAGATCTTTCATTCATCTTTATTAAGTTTAGTTGTAATACATTTCCAAACCCATTCCATCGTGGATTTCGTAGTCTTCCAAAGTAATGTGGTCCTTGAAAACCACGTTGGCTTTTTGCAGTCGAATTCTGTCAGCCCGAGTTCCTGTGTGTGCAGAAATCAGCATTTTTAAGGTACCTACTGTGTCTTGGGGACTGCATTTAACCCGGACTTTGTGTCCCATGCGGTCATTGCAGATAACTTCAATCATGGGGACTTCCATTTATTTATTACTCAGCTTCTCCCTGCATTTCACTAGTCCAAAGGGTAAGGTTGTCTCTAATGAGTTGCATAATTGTAGTGGAGTCCTTGTACTGGTCTTCGTCTAAATTATCTAACTCAGAAATTGCTTGGTCAAAGGCGCCGCGAGCCATGTCACACGCTTGCTGGGGTTGTTCTTTGACTTCGTAGAAAAACACAGAGTAGTTAAGGGCCAGTCCCAGTCTTATTGGGTGGGTAGAGGGGAGTTTAGAAGCTAAGTCAGTTGCTTGTTGGTAAGAAGACTCTGCGTTGTTGGCAGCGTTGGATCCGTACTTTTCAGGGTTGTAGTGCTGGTACTCTGCCATGTAGCGGTAGTAGTCTCCTTTCATTTTCAAGAAGAAAACTTTGCTTTCATCGGAATTTTCTTTGGTGTTGACGATTTTGTCAATCAGTTCAAGGATTTCATTGCATATAGCGTTCATTTCGTCTTCAATTTTGTTCTTGTAAGACTTGACGACTTGGACTTGGTGTGAGTGGCCCCGGGACTCCTCTTTGGACTCCAGATTGTTCATTGTGCGCCAAGCTGTTCTTCTGATTCCTACCACGTTTTTGTAGCCCACACTTAGCAGATTTCGCTGGTCTACAGAAAGTTCTTGGACTTGGTCTATTACTTGTTTCATGATCTTTACCATGTCGTCGTACCTTTCTGCCTGTTCGGCCAATTTTGCTTTGTAAACCAAGTCTTCCATTTATTATTAGAAAACAGAGTTATTCTTAATAATACTGCCCTGGGTTGAGTTGGTATCAACTAGCAAGTCAAAGTTTGCTTTCTTCAACTTAGCCTGTTTTCTTCTGTTCTCCCAGTAAGGCAGCTGCTCAATCCCCGTTTTAAGAGCAAAACTAAATTTTGGGCCCAAAAAACCAAACAGCAAAAAAGCAGGTAGCCAAGAGACTCCAATTCTTCCGTACTTGGGCATCCTGGCTGCGTCAGTTTTGCCCACTCCCCACTTGTAAGCCCCTTGTCTGTCGCTTAAGTTCACCATAATTATTCTATGCTTGAAGCTCTCTGCAAAAACACCGAAATCTACAACTTCCTCAACAAATTCCCCAAGCACAACTGGCGCAAGTGCGTAGAAAGCTTAGTCCTTTTCAGTGTAAGGAAGCTCACTAGTCACAAAGGGCACACCCCTGACTTTGAAACTTTGATGAGTCTTACCGGAACTCATTACGAAGCCCCTGACCAAACTGTCCAAAACCGCATAAAGCACTTAAAGTCCCAACTAAGCTCCTTTTCAGAGGCTTTATGCAACGTTGAACACCAAGCACACCCGCCCAATTTGTATACCGAGCGTATTTACTCAGAGCCCTCTCCAAGACCTACCAAGCGCAAAGTAGTGGCTTTCAAAAACGAAAAACCCTCTAAACCCAAGAAGAAACCTCCTTTGATGCAGCCCACCATGAAGTTTTCTTCAAGAAGGTCCCAAAACGACGACAAAAAGAAAAAAGTGCCCGACTACCTTAAAAACGTAGAAAGTCGAATAAAACAAGAAGTCAAAAAAGACATAGCTATGTTTAACTACAAAAAAGAAGTTAGTAACGAAAAAGAACTAAGTCGGAGCAATTCAGCCACTCAGTTCCGTCCTAGAGAAGAGTCTTTTGTAGCGCCTGTTGAGTTCTTAGATAGGGAAATTCAGGAACCCACCACTTTGCCTATAGAAGCAGCTTCCCAGGTAACTAAGTACATAAGACCTGAGCAAACTCAGGAAATCCAAGACGTTATAAAGATTGCGGACGAATTCCTAAACAGCACCAACTACGTAAAAGGAAGACGCAACACAGACCCACTTTCTCCCACTGAGCTTTACTCCAAGTACCTCCCCCCTTTTAATATGTAGCTACCTAATACCGTTAAATATTACTGCTTCTGGATAGGCAAAAACAACTTGAATTCTGGAGGCAGCTCCTCTTCAGAGTAGAGTCTATCTGAGAAGTAAATTCGCCTAATTCTGCAGTTAGCGTGAATTTGGACTCTTAGAGTCTCAATGTAATTAGTGCCATAAGCTCTTCTAGTGAAGTCAGAAAGGTTAAACTGGATTTGGTTCCAGCCTTCGTCGAGTCTCATAGGCATAGTGCAGATAAAGGGTTTGACCCGAGTGGTGGACTGGTAGTTAGAAGCTCTGAACCTGCGTCTGATGTTTTTGTCGTCCAACACCTGGACTTCGAAAGTAAAGTATTTCTTAAGGTTTTTGATGATCATTACTAAAAAAGGCAGTTTGATTCCTAAGGTCTTTTCTGCTTCGGCTGGACACGTAATATAGGTAGTTGACACGTTTGTACCCATTATCTCTAAAACTGAGCTTTGAATGTCCTGGTCAGTTATTCGTTTTATGTGGCCATTACGCACAGATTTGTCCCAAATCTGCAAGGGTTTGGCCCCTATGCTGTATAAAATTGAGAGAAAGCCTGACTGAAAAGTATTCTTGAACATTTGGCAAATAACCGTACACAACTGTTTATAACAATATGGACTGGATCTGCGAGCAAGTAACTTAAATGTCAAGGCTCTTGCTAAACGCTGCCCAGTCAGGAAACACCAAGCACGTGAAGCACTTAGTTAAGAAGCTTAACTACCTAGAAATAGACTTTAGAAGCCAAATGAACCAAACACCCTTAATGCTGGCAGCAGCAAAGGGGTCTTTGGAAATAGTCCAAATTCTGCTAAAAAAAGGTGCTGACCCCAACGCCAAGGACTCTTATCAAGAAACTCCTTTGAGTTTGGCAGTGAGGCTTGGAAACCCTGAGTGTGCAATTGAAATTTACCAAAAAGGAGGAAGAATCACTGAAGAAGTGTTTGAAGAACTTGGCCAAAAAGAAACCCAACTAGTAGAAGACTTGCCAAAACTGGTTAAGTGGAGAAGCCTGAGACCTCTAATGGTTTTAAGGTTAATTAGCAAGCTTTATAAATTAAGTTGACTAGTTTGGTCCTTTTGAGTTGAAAAAAACTCACAGTAGTTTTCACTTTTAAACTCCTTTTTGAGTTCTTCCAAGTCTTCAAAGATCCTTAACGAATCACTTGGATCCAAACTGTTGAACTTCTTGTCACCAATTAAGTTATAAAGTCTTTCTTTAAAGCCAAACCCAAGTGAAGTTTTTTTGCCGGACTTTAAGTTTTCTAAGCGCTTCATTTCCTCAATGGGGTCAGCCTCACTTTGGAAGTTGGGGTCTTTAGGGCATTCATGGGACAAGTGCCCAATATCCTTGCAGTTAGTGCATCTGTTTGCATCAGTTTTGTTTTCTTCTGAGGCTTCTTCGTCTTCTTTGGAAACATGCTTTGAATTAATGCAGCCTTTGGCGTCTTTTTGTTTTTTTCCACAACAGAAGTAGATTCCTCCTGCTTCAGAGTACTCACTTTTATGGGTTTTGCAGGACCAGTTGAAGTTAGAGTTTTCGGAGTAGCGTTTGTTGCACTTGATGCATTGTTTTTCTTCGAACCTGTTTTGGACGCTTTTGAAGGACTTCAGTTGGTTCTTAAGGATCGAGTTTTCAGTGCAGTAAAACTGAACAGAGTTCTCCAGCTCCTTGATTTTGTCTCCTAGTTCTTCTTTGTCTATTCTGAGTTTAGTGATTTCGTCTTTAAGGTTTTTGATTTTGTAGTTAACTGAATTAATAACTGTGTTTTTAGTTTGTTCTAGTTTGTCCTTGATTTGGGTCAGTTCTAAGCAGTCTTTTTGTAGTTCTTCTTGGGTTGCAACTAGTACTTTGGCTTCTTTGTTCACTGAATTGAAGTAGTTTGCGATTTCAGACACGAAAAAAGCCATACACTTGACTTCTGACTCAAGCTTGTTTTGCATGCCAAGAGTTCCTGTTATTTGGTTGACTGACTCGTAGAGTCCTTTGAGTCTTTCGCCCATCACAGCATTTTGCATTGCAAACAAAGAATTCTGGTGTTCCAGTTGTGTAGCCTTGAACTTAAGTTTGTCGTTTATAGACTTTTCTTCAAGTAGTTGCTTTGAAAATTCATTTCTGATTTTCTCTAGTTCAGTGACTTGGTTGGTGTACTCAGATACCTTATTTACTAGTTCATTATTTTTGTGCAATAAATTTTGATTAATTTTTTGAAGATTGGAGTTTTCGAGGTAACTAAACATTTTGTCGTTTTGGGAATTCAGTAAGTTTTCTTTCATGTTTTCGATTTCCTTTTGTGAAAGTTGCCAGTTTTGCTCTATTTCTTTAAGTTTCTGGTCCTTTTCTTCAAGGCTTTTTTTGAGTTTGCTTATTTCTTGATGGAGCTGCTCACTTAACTTAAGGTCACACATCACTGTTTTGTCTGGAGCTTCTAACGGTCTACTTCCGTCCTTACTTCTCCTGCTTTGTCTTCTAAGTTCAGCTCTGTAAATAGGCAGAACGTACTCCTTAGCAACTCTAGCTGCTAGTTCGGGATCAATTGAGCAGGTCCTCCGGTTTTGCTTTCTAGGACTGGAAGCACTTTGAGGCTTAGTTCCTCTCATAGTTGATTTGGAAAACTTGTTCCTTTCTTTGATAGTACTCTTAAAGCTAGAGTCGTGTGTAGAAAATAAGAACATAGAACTCTTCGTTAGTGACATAATTATTTAGAAGTAAAGTGAAACTTAAGTTTAGTTAGCTTAACCATTTTGTGTAATATAAATGTCAAACGAGCCAAAACCAAAAAGAACATGGGCGCTAAATGACTTTGAATTGGGAAAGTGCTTGGGCAAAGGCAAGTTTGGAAGGGTTTACCTCGCACGAGAAAAACAAACACACTACATTGTAGCGCTCAAGATCTTGAGTAAAAGACAACTATTAGAGTCCCGTATGGAGCAGCAACTGCGCCGGGAAATAGAAATTCAGTCACACATGCACCACGAAAACATACTAAGACTTTATGGGTATTTTTGGGACAACAAAAGAATTTACCTTATTTTAGAGTACACTCCTAACGGGGAGGTTTTTAACGAGCTTAGAGAAGAACACAGGTTCCCTGAGCCAAAAGCTGCAAACTACATTTACCAAGTCACAAATGCCTTGCTGTACCTTCACAGTAAAAGTGTGATCCACAGAGACATCAAGCCTGAGAACCTGCTGAACTCCTGCGGAGTGATTAAGGTTTCTGACTTTGGGTGGTCAATCCACTGTCCTTCTTCAAGGAGACAAACTCTTTGCGGAACACTAGACTACTTGCCTCCAGAAATGATTTGCAAGCAAGACTACGACTTTACTGTTGATAACTGGGCTTTAGGAGTGCTGGCTTATGAGTTTCTAGTAGGAGTTCCCCCTTTCGAAGCTAGAGAACCTAGAGAAACTTACAGAAGGATTGAACAAGTTAAGTTTTCTCTTCCTGATTTTGTCAGTCAGGAAGCACAGGACTTCATTCAAAGGTTAATAAAAAGGAACCCCAGTGAAAGAATGACTTTGGAGGAAGCTTTAAGTCACCCTTGGTTAATTAAGTTTAAACATGTAACTTAGTATACAATGGCGGAAAGTATTCTAGGATGCATCAAGGAACTTGAAAAATCCATTACAGGAAATGCTCCTCAAAAAGTCATTAACCCCAGTGTGTTCCAAGCTATTTTTTCCAACACTCCAAACAAGCACTACGCAATTGAAGATTTAATGAAAGATACTAACTCAGTTTGTTTTGAACTGAGAAACAAAAAAGAATTTGACAGAGCCCTTGCTTTGGAACTCAACATACAGCATCTACTGCCCAAAAAGACCTTTCCTAAAAGAGACCTAAGCATTGCTAGCTTCGACAAACACTTTGAAGTTCTAAAGTTACTGTTTCTGCTTTCTGACTTAAATGGGAAAGGAAACATCAGCGACTTGTCCTGGCGGTTGATTTCCCACCTGTGCAAAGTTTCTTGCCAGAACTTTAGGTGGGACGCTCCTCCTGAACTTTTTGCTATTTCTCAAAACAACTATTCCAGTGTCAACCTTGCAGGCAAAACCTCACAAGACTTGTTTTTCCACTTAAGTGGACACTTATTTTTAGAGGACACTAGCATTGAGGAGTCTAGGTTCGGGAACTACAATCAAAGACTTAACTCAATGGTGGAACTGCCTTTGAATCCCCCTCAAATAGGCAACTTCGAAGTAGAATCCCCGAAAACTTCATGGTTCCAACCACAAACAGGAGACCTTTTTTATGCTTTCAATCACACTCAAAAAGAAACTTCAGACCACCCCTTTGGCATAAATCTAGAACTCCCTCCTTTACCTAAGTACCAAGAATCAGAACCTAGCTACCCTTACCCTGCTTCCAACACTCTAACCTTTAAAAAGCCCCCTTCGCCGCTTAGTGAAGCATCAACAAAGGACTACTGGCAAAGTATAATAGAGGAACTTGAAAGTAACCCTTCTGGTTTGAAGTACGAACCAAACACTAAAAAGAAAAGGGAACTCTGGGAGGACTATGAAGAGGAGTTTAGAGTCAACAGCCTTGTAACCGACACCCAAGACACAGAGTTCCTTAGACTAGCAGATAACTACTTAGACGTCCCTGAAGAATATATTGCTCAAGAAGACTTGGTGCAAAACCTGAAGTTGACTCTTCTTAACATACCAAACAAGTTGGTTTGTTTCCAAAACCAGTCTGTAAAGGTCCAAAAAGAATTTAGGTTGAGTTGCATGAACTTTAAAGTTACTTACTCAGCAAGTTATCAGTTCTTAAAGTCCTCAGAAGACTGGCTGAAGCTGTGCCAGTTTTTGAATTACTTAGAAAGCCAGCCAAGTTTATTAGCTCCTGCTTTGGCCTCAGGACTTCGGAAGTTTGCTACTTTTTACCACTCTTTTGTGCTGAAGTTGCCTAAAATAACTTTACTAGAACTAATGACTCAAACAACTTCTTTAAGGGACCAACTAAGTGCAGTGGTTGGGATTTGCCAGGTTGAAGAGTTAGGAGTTGGTCTTCTGGACTACTTAAGCAGTTTAACTCAAGCAAACGAAGGGGACGCAGAGTACGCAGTGCTGCTCAGAATGGTTTTCAAAAAAACTTTAAAGCCTTTTTTGGAAATGCTGAGGAAATTTGTGTACTTTGGTGAAATGAGTGATGTTTTTGGAGAATTTGTTTTGTACGAAAAAGCCCAACTAGGAATGTTTGAAGTTGGGAACTTCAGGGACTTGTTAGGGTCTAGGAGCAACAAAATACTTGGAAGTGTTATGAGTGAACTAAACTCACTAGGAAAGACACTTGCAGTTTTAAAGCAACTAGAAGGTGACCTTTTTAAGTACTACTTAGCTTGCAGCACTGGCAAACTAAGCACTGTTTATGTGAAAGACGAGTTGACACCTTACTTCAGACTGAAGTTTAGAGTAAACGACATTAAGTCAATACTGGACGACTTTACAAGTTTCCAAACAGAGCAAACAGAGTGCTTAATGGAACTTGAAAAAGAAATAATTCTAGAAGAGCAACAGGCACAAGAAACCTTATTTAACAAAAAACTAGAAAAAATGAAGCAAAGGAAAAACACCCATAAACTAGCTATGCAACTAGAGCACGAAAGAACCCAAACCCAAAAAAACAAGCAGTGGAGTTTCTACCAAGAACTCCAAAACCAAATTGCTCAAAACAAAGAAATCCAGAGAATCCAAAAAGAAAAAGAAGAACAAAAACTCAAAGAAGAAGCTGAAAAAGAAGAACAGGAACAAAAAGAACTCATTGAAAAAGGAAAAAAGTACTTACTTGACCAATATCAAGAAATGATTAAAAAGGTCTACGGAACTGACCCTAAAGAAAGCTGGAGAAAAAGAAGAAACGAACTCAACTCTAAAAGAATGGAGTTCTACGCCCAACAAGAAAAAACACTTAGAGAAGAAATTCAAAAACAAATTGACTCAGATACTCAGGAAACAATAGCACCTGAAGAAGTTTCAATGCAAATAGAAGAACCCACAGAGGAACCCACAGAGGAACCTGCAAAGGAACCCAACTACTTTCCTAAAAAAGTAAAACAACCCCCTGGAGGCATTTCTTCTATTGGAGAACTGTTTAACTATACAGAGCCCCAAGAAGTTAAACCGAAAACCTCAGTAGAGCATCCTAGATTTGGTTACAAAGAAGAGCTAGAGAAGTTCACTATTTGCACAGACATTCTTTGGGACTACATCATTACAAAAGCTTTGAGAAAACTCAACCCCCGCAAAAAATGGGAACCTAAACCCCTTCAAAAAGACATATTCAGTGACTTATTTCCAGAACTTCCAGAGTTAAACCCTGAGTCCACCTACCCTCTTCCTTTTTTGCTGGATAAACTCATATACCAACCTATAAAAACCCAGTTCGACTTTGCGAACAAAGCAGCAATTCACCTTTTCACTAGAAAACTGAAACTAATTGATCACCTTAAAGCACTCAAAAGATACTCTTTGCTGGAAGCAGGAGACACTATTGACCTTTTTTTGTCTACTCTTTTCAGTAGAAATTTCAGCGGAAGTGTAAGCAACGCATGGGAAGCAGCCTTTAAAATGTCTTCTTCTAAAGAAGACTCCTACGGGGACTTAGTGAGTGTTACTGGAAATAAAGAAACTTGGCTAGGAATGAAGTTTAGGACAGTGGACGACTTGGAGTTCCTTGAGTTCAAGTACAGAGTTAAAGGACCCCTAAAACTTGTAGTGAGTTCTGAGTCGCTTTTAAGTTACAGTTCAGTTTTCACTACTTTACTCAGGGTCAAGTATATAAGCATGATTCTGGGAAACATTAAACTTTTCTTCCACAACTCTTCCATCAGGAAGCTTAGTGACCAAAGAAACACAAGACGAATGCAACTCCTTAGACAAAAAATGCAGCACTTTCTAGACATCTTCCAAGGACACATAGCTTCTGAAGTCCACGGAACTGCCTGGAAGTCCCTTGTGCAAAGCATCAGTCAGTCCAAAACAGTCGAAGACTTAATTAGTGCACATGCCACTTACCTTGAAACTGTCAAGAAAAACACCTTTTTGGTAGGAAAAGGAAAAGTGGTTATGGAAAACCTGAAAATAGTGTTTGATTTAGTTATGCGTTTCCAGAACTTGCTACTTACCTCCAACCCAGAGTACGAATTTGAAAGTGAAACTCTTTACGAACTCGGAACTTTAGAAAAAGACTTCAACAGAGTCCACAGGTTCGTTTACACCATGGCCAAAACAATGGCGCACAAAGGAATATACCCTGAACTGTTCCTTAGACTAGACTTCAACAACTACTTGGCTTACAACTTAGATAAAGAAATTAGGTTTTAATTTCAGTTAAAGTAAAATGGGAAACTTAAACTGCTCCAAGTGTTGTGGTGAAGACAACAAAGAACTCAATCTTAAGTCTTCGGTAAATTCCAAGTAGTTAGTAATCGAAGCTTTTAACAACCTCAAAGAGTCAGTAGGGCGCAACTCTACTTCCAAAGAAATCAGTCCCAGCCAAGTTGTAAAGAAGCTACCCCCCAAACACCTGCAACAACAAGCAGCTACTAAAATCCAGGCGGCTTGGCGTCGCTACATCCACATGACACAGTACTCGCGTTTGAAAAGTTTAGGAAACCACACTTACTTTGCTCCGCAAGAAGTAAAGTACACTCTTTCTAAATCAAAACTCGCTAACAAAGTAAAGTCACGCGAAAAATTTGAGTACCCCACAGGAGCAACTTACAAAGGCGAATGGCTGGGAGGGTTTAGGCACGGACAAGGAGTTATGAAGTGGCCTGACGGTTGTGTATATCAAGGGCAGTGGAGCTTTGGATACCCCTTTGGAGTAGGGGTTTTCACTCACATTGACGGGGAGTACTTTGAAGGGAACTGGGGAAATCCTTTTGTAGGAGCTTACATGGAAAAAGTGAATGCTGAAGAAGATGGGTACGCTTGGCTTTGGCACAAACAAAGACAAATAAACACCAACTTTAAAAACAGGCCTTCTAGGTTCAGCATATCCCACTGTAAAAAAGTGAAGGAACTTAAGTCAAAAATCAAAAGTTTGAAAAAACAACTAAAAGCACCTGAAAAGCTCATTCAGAACTTATTTAACTCTGAGTTGCACGAAACTCATATACAGGACATTGAGTTTTCTAACGGAATTAGGTACACTGGAGAAGTCAAGAATGGCATGAGAGAGGGCCATGGCCGAAACATATGGCCTAACGGAGACTCTTACGAAGGAGAGTGGGAAAAAGACATGCAGAATGGCTGGGGAAGGAACCTTTGGACTGATGGTTCAAAGTACATTGGGGAATATAAAAGCAACTTTAAGCACGGAATCGGCCACTACTTTTGGGAAGACGGAACTAATTACGTTGGGGAGTGGAGCAATAACACCATAAACGGAACAGGCAAGTACACCTGGTCAGACGGAAGGGAATACATAGGAGAGTGGAAGCAAGGTTTAATGGAAGGATTTGGAGTGTTTACTTGGCCCGATGGCAACAAGTACGAAGGATACTGGAGCAAAGGCAAAAAGCATGGAAAAGGCTACACTATCACTAAAGACGGCAAAATTAACAAAAAGAACTGGGAAGAAGGCAAGATCGTAAAAGAATAATTTTAAGTTCTAACCATAGATCCTCTTGCTTGTGATTGGGCTGCAGCCACAGACCTTCGGGTAACAATTGACCCTCTGGCTCCGCCGCGACCTGAAGAGAATACCAAGAAGGTATCAGTAAGCACTGCTCCTTGGAACTTAGACTCTTTTCCTTGTTTGGTGTAGTAAGCATCAAGTATCTTGAGCAATGCGTTCTTCAGTAAGTCTTGAAGTAAAAAGAAGATGATAGAGTAACCCCAAATCCAGAATGTGTATCTGGCTGAAATTGCATGAAGGTGTCTCTTTTTAGGAGTGTCAAAGTTGAAGTCCCAGAACAGCGAGAAAAGAGTTGCCACTGTAGTTGCCACTAAGAATGCACAAGCAAGTGCTTTTCCTGGCCATCTTGTAAAGAAGAAAGACTGAGTTCTGGCGTTAAAGACAGTCATGAAGTCAACCAATGATACCTGCAAGTAGATTCCTGTTAGCACTTCACCATAGTCGAAAGTATCAATGTCAAAAGCTTTGAAGAAGGAGCTGTGATGGCCTTTCATGTTATTCAAACTCAAAAGTAACAGAATCAGTGAGGAAATGAAGTTCACAAATCCTAGCAGGCTTGAGATAATGAACACCAAAGGCAAGTCCCATTTTTCGGGTTTCTTGGAAGCAGTTACTTTGTCGTAAGCAATTGAAATAATAGTTCCGTCGTTCAGCAAAGTAATGATCACAATGGTGATCACAGGCAAGGCGAAGACTTTAGGTCTATCGCAGTTATCGCCATGGCAAGTGTAGTTTTTAGGATCGATAGCAACCATAGCAACGAAGAAGAACATAAGGAGTTGGAAAGTGCAAGAAATTCTGTACTTGCAGTAGTTAAGCATTCTTTGGAAGATCTTCCTGGACCTGTAAATAGCTTCAATGATGACTGAAAGTCCTGGACTAGTTAAGACAATGTCAGCAGCAGCACAAGCTGCGTCTGTGGCTCCTTCGACTGCAATTCCTACGTCAGCTTTCTTCAAAGCAGGTGCGTCGTTTACTCCGTCTCCAGTCATGCCTACTCTGTTCCCTTTTTCTTGGAGCATTTTGACAATGGCAAATTTGTGTTCAGGGAAGACTTCAGCAAAACCATCTGCTTCCTCAATTATAGAGTCAAGCATTTCTCTCTGAACAGCTGTGGCGTCTTCGCTGAGGAGTTCTGAGTTGTAAATTCTGTCTCCCAAGTTAAGGAGTCTTGAAGTTTCCTTGGCAATGGCGGTTTGATCCCCTGTGATCATCTTGACACTCACTTCCATGTAAACAGCTTTTTGGATGGTTTCTTTAGTGTCATCGCGTGGAGGGTCTGAAAGAGAAATAAGTCCTACAAAGTCCCACTTGCCTTCTTCAGTGGACTTAGCCACACCAATGGTTCTGTAGCCCCTTGAAGCCAAGTCGTTTACCATTGAGGAAACTTCTTCTTCAATTGAAGGGTCTTCTGCCATAGCTAGTGCAACTTGAGGAGCGCCTTTAGTGGCCTTTAGGGTTTCTCCTGTTTTGATATTGCGGACAGTAGCTTCAGTTCTCTTGATTGTGGGGTCAAAAGGAATGAAGTCTTCTTCTTCGTAGTCACTAAAGTTAAGGTGCATTTTTTCGCGGGCGTAGTCAGTTACGCACTTGTCAATGGCATCCTGAGATCCTGCGTCTCTACGTGCTGCAAGAGCTGCGTAGAAGATCAAGTCCTTTTCAGTGTAGTTCCTGATGAGGTAAGGGTCGTGGATAGTTAGGACGTTTTTGGTCAAGGTTCCTGTTTTGTCAGAGCACAGGATTTGCATGCCAGCCAATTCTTCAATAGCACTGAGTCTACTGCAAATAGCTTGCTTTTCTGCTAAAGCATGGGCTCCTACAGCCATAGTAGTGGTGCATACGACTTGCATTGCAATAGGAATGGAAGCCACCAAGAGCACAACGCAAATTGAAAGGGCATCTAAAAAGTCAGTGCCTTTTGAAATAGCCACAATCAAAATGATGACCACCAAAACTGAAGAGACAACAAGCAAGAACATAGTGACTCTCAAAATTACTTTTTGGAAGTTTCCTGAGTTGTTCACGGAACCCACCAAAGCAGAAGTTCTTCCGAAAAACGTGCGGGCACCAGTGGCTGATACGATAGCTTCAAGGTCTCCCCTTTTGCAAACAGAGCCTTGGTAAACGGTTTCTCCTTCGTACCTTGTGACAGCAAGGGACTCTCCTGTCAAAGCAGACTGATCTACCTCAAGGTAGCCTGGTCCTAGAATTGAGTCAGCTGCAATGATGTCTCCTAACTTGATGCTGATTCTGTCTCCGATTACAAGGTCTCTTGCCTCGATTTGTTTCCAGCTACCGTCACGCTTCACCCAGGCTTTAGGAGCCATGTTCTTCTTAAGGGCTTCAATGGCGTTTCCTGCGTTCTTTTCTTCGTACCAACCTACGAATCCATTGACGAACTGAAGGAGCGAAAGGACGCCCACATCAAGCCAAGAAAGGTTGATTATCTCGATTATGATGGCTGCCCAAATCATGATTGGCATAGGGCCCCAGTAGTAAGACATGAACTTAACGCATGGATTGACTTTCTTTTCTGGAAGGGCGTTGGGTCCGTCTCGAGCAAATCTGCGCTGAGCTTCCGTGGAAGTGAGACCCTGCTCGGGTGTGTTGAGCTCTGCAAGTTCTTCGGGGCTCATTTTGGACTCGTTCTTTGAGGCTGACTCACCAGAGTCATCAATTTTCTTGTAGTCACCCATATTCTAAAATTTATTCACCTAAAAAATGGTGAGCTTATCAAGTAATCAAGTTAACTATGTCTTCTCTGTATTTTTGGTTAGTACTAGTTTTTTATTATGAAAGAGGCTTAACTAGTTTAAAAAGAGAACTACTTTCATAGACTTTTCCAATAAGTTCAGTATTTCAGAAGTTGCTTAGAAAAAATGAATGTAAACCTGCAATATAAAGTTGTTCTTCTCGGACAAGCAGGTGTAGGCAAGTCAAGTGTGGTACTTAGGTTTGTCACTGACTCTTACAATAACGACTTAGATCCCACTATAGGAGCTTCGTACTTATCTAAAATCATAAGTTTAGACGGTAATCGTTTAAAATTAAGCATTTGGGACACAGCAGGCCAAGAAAGGTACCAGTCTCTAGCTAGGATGTACTACAGTGACTCCTCTGCTGCTATTTTGGTTTACGACATTACTTCACGTGAAAGTTACGAGTACATGAAAAAGTGGCACAGTGAACTTAAAGAATTCGGACCTAGGAACGTAGTTATGGCTATTGTTGGAAACAAAGAAGACTTAGTTGAACACGAAAAAGTGGACATGGACGAAGCTAGGAACTTTGCCCATTCTGTAGGAGCTATATACCAAAGAACCAGCGCTAAAAGTAGCGCAGGTGTAAACGAACTTTTTGAGGCTCTTGCTAGGAAGCTTTTAAGAAGTAGCTCTTTGACAAGCTCTTCAGCTGGAAACATAAGACTTTCCACAGCATCTACTGAGAGAAAACGTCGAAAGTGTTGCTAGTTTTTGGTATTAAATAGAATACTTATTAACATGCCATTGCATTATAGTTTGGTCGTAGCCTCCAGTTGTAAGTATATATTCGTCTTCACTGCTCCATTTGACATTGGTGATGTGCTCACTGTGTCCTTTGTAGCTTTTGCCTTGGGCTCCTTCTCCGTTAGGGTTATTGAAAAGGACTAAGTCTCCAAAGTCGTTTCCTACTCCAAAGAACTTCTGGTTTTGACTTCTGTCAACTGCGTTTATGTGAGTCATGTCGACTATACCTTCAAAGATTCCCTGAACTGGCCAGCCAAACTTAGCAGTCCAGGTTGCCCAGTTCTCGTCCCTGAAACGAGAAGCCCCTCCAGGAACTTGCTCTCCAGTTTGAGCATCCCAGTAAAGCAACTCGTAAGCTCCACAGTTAGAGTGTAAACTTGAACTGTCAGTGCTCCAGTCTAAAGCAATGATAAAGGAACTGTGCCCTTTTAGCTTATGTAGGAGTTTGTAACTGGTGCTTAAGTAAATGTATATAAAGTTATCATGCGAGCCCACTGCAAGTTTAGCTCCATCTGGACTGTAAGCCATGGACTCAATCCACTCCTTTGGTTCTTTGCAAGTTTTTATTTTTTCAAGGGTTTCGTAACTTGAGTAAATAGACACATGCCCGTCACAGTGCCCCACAGCAACGTGGAGAGAATGAGGGTTAACTGCTACAGCTCGGGCTTGCTGATTGGGAGAAGTGGAAGCAAAAGTACTAGCTCCTAAACGTCTAGAAGGTCCCGCTATTTCTTCTAGCAGTGCTTTGTTCACGCACCTGCGCTCCTGCATGTTCCAAACCCTTATGTAGTTGTCGTCACCAGTAGTTATAAATATGTTAGGGTCGGAGGCCACTGACAAGCCCCAAACTTCTCCGTCGCAGTGGGACTCCATAAGTACTTTTTTAGAGTTTTGCGTGTACTCAGCAATGGTTCCGTCTCTTGTGCCTACTAAAATGTTGTCCCCAAAAACATCTAGTGCCCTTGGAAAAGAACTCAGGTTAATCACTTGTTTTTCTGAAAAAGCACTGTCCAAGACTCTTACTGTGTTGTCTTTTCCACCCGAAACTACTGTATTGCCACTTATGCATAAAGAATGAATTGAAGCGCCTTTAGAGTGGACTTGGTAAGTTGCTCTTAGTTGCCTTCCTGACCAGTGGTACAACTGGCCGTTGGTAGCCCCTGTAACACAACTTCCGTCACCGAGCCACTGGACACAAGTCATGTTGCAAATCGCTCCTGCTGAACCAAAAATGCCTTTGGCTTTTTTAAAAGCATTGTTTTGGTACTCCCAGAAGTAAATGTGCTTTATTCCAACTGTGCAGAACAAAGTTTCTACTGGACTCCAGCACAAGTCTAGAATCTTGTCAGGCCCTCCTTTATCTTGTGTGACTTTGGTTGCTTTTCTCCAGTTCCAAACATGAACACAGTGGTTATTACTTAAGTCTGCACTAGAAAGGAACTCGCCATCGCTAGAAAACCCTAAACAAGTAACTGCTCGGGAGTTGTTTCCTTGTTTGAATTCCACTATTGAACGGCTTGGGTCAGCAGTGCTCCAAATGCAAATTTTAGGGTTTTTTCCAACCTCTCCTGTAGCAACAATTTCTTTGTCTGGGTGAATTGCAAGTGCTTTTATGTCGTCATTGTGGAACTGCTGGGTTTGAGCAGGCCCTCCGCCGTGAATTTTCTGGGTGTTATTGGTTTTGTTTAGAACTACACCAAGGGCTGCTGTCATATAAACTATTTCGTTGGAGTTCCTTGTGTAAAACAAATTTTGTCGTGAATCGAAACAGCGGTACCCGTACACGTACTGGAGTTCTAAGTTAATATTGGGAGGGGAGTTTTTAAACGGCTTGGAATTTGAGGGCTCTTTCAAGGCTCCGAGCCAAGGTTTTATAGCAAGCATTTGGTCTCCTTCAGGCGTAGCTTCGAGTTCAAAAAACCCCACTTTTTCATTTTCTTGAGGGTTTTTAGTTAAGGTTAAGGATCTGCCCTTTACCAGTGCTAGAAGTACTTCTTTGTGTAAGTCTTCGTCAAACTGGACTCTTTCGTCTTCTGGAGACTCTTGAGGCAGTTCAGTAGGGTCCTTAGTTTGGGGCGAAACAACTTGGGGTGTTTCTTCTTTCCGTTTTGCCATTCCGCATCCCATATTAATTAATAGAAATTAGGTCTAAAATGTGTAGTAACCTAGAATTGAAGTTGTCTAGTCCTCCCAGGGCTTTTACAACTCCTTGCCTTGGGTGCTTGAGTAGAACTATTTTGATAAACATTTTGATTCCTTCTCTTAAGTTTGCGAAGTCTTCTTTGATGAGTTTTTTAAACACCTTTTCAAGTGTTTCAGAGTTAGCTTGCACTAGGATCGTTTCTAAAAGCATCCTTAAAAACACAGAAACTTCTTTGTTCATTTCGTCAAAGTCAATGATCTTTAGTACTGGAATTTCTAGGTCCCTTTCAGTTATTAAATGGGCGTAAAGCTTGGCAAGGTTACAGACTTTCCGAATAGTGTAGTCATTTAATTGCTTTAAGTTGTCCCATAACACAAACTGAAAGGTGTACTTAAAAGAGCTTTTGAATTTGCAGAACTTAGAACCAAGCAGTGCGTAGAACTCGTTGAAGGTTTGTTCTTGAGCACAGCAAGTAACAAGTACTCTAACTATGTCTCTTTCTTGTTTTTTGAGTTTGCTTAGTTTAGCAAAAGCGTCCATAAAGTCCTCACTTGACATCAAAAGCATGAAGATTTGTTTACGGGTCTCTGTGTTCATTCGAGCAGACTGTGCTAAAGCTTCTAACTTAGGGTCAAACTTAGTTTGGGTTTGCACAAAACTGAACGAAGGAGTTAGAAGGTTTCTGAAGTTCTCAGTGTCAAGTTGATTCCACTCAACTGTGATTTTAGAGTCTTTTACGCCTGTTTTGGAAGTAACTGTTTTTTTAAGCCAAGTTTTGAGGGGCTTGAGTCTTTCTTCTACAGGGTTGGACTTTTTTTTGTTGTGTTTGATGTTTGTTAGAGTTTCCAGCATAAACTCCATTCTTTTGTTTTCTACTTGGACTTTTTTAGCTTTAGACTGTAATAAGTCAATCACTTCTTTCAAAGCAGCAGGGTCGTCTTTGCGCAACTTAAACCCACAAATATTGAAAACTCCAATCAAGTACTCTAAGTTGTCTTCGTTTAAGTTTTCACCCAAAAACTTAACCAGTCCAGAAACTAGCAAGCTGCCTATAGCTTCAAAGTAGTAAAGGTAACACCAAAAGGCAATGTAATTTTTGTCAGAGATGCTTAGTGACTTGTAAAGTTTGTCCAGAACAAAGGCATTTACTTCTCTTCCGACTAGTTTTCCTAAGGCTGACACTCCAGCAGCATAAGCTGCAAGCAACTGCGGAGGAATGCTTGGCTGACTAAATGATGTTTTGAAAAAGTTCCAAAGTGAGTCGTTGAGAATGTTGTGCGAATTCGACTTGTAGAGTTCTGATATTTGTGTGGTTATGGGTTCGATGTTTTGGTCAGATAGTCGATTGAGCAGACTTGTGAGCTTTTTGGAAGGGTCTGCTTGAATAACAGTGGGTCTGTACTTTGGAACTTCTTCTTGGGGACTCTCTTGAGGAGTTTCTGGTTCACTTAACTCTTCAGAAAGTTGTTCGTCGCTAGGGTCTGACTCAAGGACTTCTTGGGGGCTTTCATTAGGTTTTCCTTCTAGAAACTCGTAAAAGTCCTCTCCAAAGCCTTCTTTTTGAAGGTAATTCCTTACTTTCTTCCAGCTTTTTTCCCTGTCTTTCTTTTTTGACTTTCTAAGTCCAAGTTTCTTTTCTAGCATCTCTATTTCTTGGTCAAGGGGGTCAGGGGTGTTTACTTTTGGTTTCTTGACTGGTTCAGGGAGTTCTTCTGATTCTTCCAGTTCTTCTGGTTCTTCTACTTCTCCTGGTTCCTCTACTTCCTCTACTTGCTTTTTGAAAAACTGCCTTTTCTTTTCCTTTTTGGATTTACGCTCAGCCTTTCTTTGTGCTTTTCTACCCAGAATTTTCATTTTTAAGGTTACTTTTCCCTACGAGTTTAGGAATTTTATAAGTATGCAGGTACTCATACCTCTGCTTTTTAGGCAGTCTTCCGACAGCAATTCTCAGAGTCCTTTTGGTAATAACTGGAAGGTTTGACTCTAAGTACTTCAAAAACTTAGCTTTGGACTTTTTGCTGACTTGACGCAAAACTTGACCAACAGCTTCCTGAACTTCTTTTTCAGGCGAATTGCCTAATAAAATGGAAACAACTTCCAAACAAAAAGGAACACAGTCAAGTGCGTACTTTTTAATTGACAAAGCAGCTGCTTTTCTAACTAGGAAATGAGTGTTTTGTGCCCAGTTAAGCATTTCTAGTCTCCAGTCAGTATTGTAGTTGATTACAGGAAGGAGTATGTACTCACAAAACCTTTTTAAAGTTTGACTGCTAAAAGTGCCTTTTTCAATCCAGTCTTTAAACCTATTTAGTGCAGAAAGGTCACTTGCAAGTTGGGTGTACCTGCACATTAGAAAAAACACTGCTGTCATCTGTAAAGTTTCTTCAGAAAAGTGTTCTAAGGAATGCTTATAGAGAGAGACCACCTGTGCCAAACTCCAGTCAAGTGTTAATTTGTGGAGTTCTTTAGCCTTGGTCCTTAAGACCCCCCAGTTTTTCAAAGAACCGGTTTCTGGTTTTAAACTTGCAACTAGATACTCAAGTGCTTCCTGCAAGATCATTATAAGCCCCCTAATCTAATTTATTAGTTAATTTCAAAGACTGATCAACTGGGTCCTTGTATAGTTTTTCACACTCTACATAAGAAACTCCAAGTCCAAAACCAGTTCCGTAAAAGGTACTAGGGCCTCTAGTTTTAAAAAGCAAAAGTGAAATTCCTAGTCCAAGCAGTGCACCTCCTACTCCAAAGATTCCTATTTGCTTGAAGCACTCTTCTGCTTTGCCTTCTTTTGCCATTTTTAGTTTATGAGAAAGCTTTCCTTTAAGTTTGCTGTGGCTGACTACAGACACAGCTACTCTGAACTCCAGAACCAAGTAGCTTTTCTTTTCCAGAAAACCAAAAAACCCAAACTCCAAGAATACCCTAAAAGTGTCATAAAAAGCACTTTAAAGCATGGTTACAAAGACGCTTTGGTATACAAAGTACCTTACTTTTACAAGTTCTTTAAAAAAGCCAAATTGTTGGACTTTGCAAAGGAAAACTACTCACACTTCTCAGTTACAGAACTTTTGGAGTCTGAAAGTAACCAAGTTCCAAACAAAAAGTTCTCACTCAAAGAAAACACACTTGCTGCTCTGGTCACAGAAAACAAAGCTTTCATTGACACCTTTAAAGAAAACACTTACGAAATCCAAAGCTTCGAAGAGTTCACTGCAGCCTGTGCTTGCTACATCAAGTACTCTTTACAAATAGAAGAAAAGGAAACCTGGTTAATTCAAGAAGGCCACAAACTTATGAGAACAGTCAACCCTGACTTAGACGCTATATCAGAAGGCTTCTTTGTTATGAGTAGTTACTGCATATTTTGCTACAAGCTATACGAAGTATTTGAGGTACTTGTTTTAAACAACCTTGAGTCAATGAAAGGCAACCAGTTTCTGAACTTCTTAGGAGGCCTTTCTAACATACTCGAGTTAATAGGCCTCCATGAAAGCAAACTTGCTAAAGTCAGAAAAGCTATCCAGGACCTAGAACCCCAAGCTTTTACTTACGAAGAACTAGCCCAACTTGCTTACTGGACCGAAAAAGCTAGAATGCCCATGCCCCAAACACTCCTAAGTAAACTTGAAAACGAGTACGAAGACTCCTTTAGTCTTGAAACTAAGCACTGGATCCTATATGCTTACTTGCCAAAAAAGCAACACAACCTTACAAAAAGAATACTGAAGTCTTTGGACTTAGAAAANAACACTCAAGTCTCTGCTAAGATTCTGTTTTTACTAGAAATCTACAAGCTCGAACCTGAGTTTGCCCAGAGTTTAAGNCAGTTCCTTATCAACCAAGAAGTTAAAANCTTTTCTGAAACTGTTCAGCTTCTTAACTTACTTTTTGTCAGGTACGACTCAAACATTATGAAGAAGTGCGAAAATGCTTTGCAACAACAAATCACAAACTTAACATTTCGCCAGTTTATTGAACTCACCAAAATACTTGGCAAGCTTTCGAACCACAAAATCAAACTTTCTAAAAAAACACTAGAGCTCATTAAGCAAAAAGCTTTGGAAAGTTCGCAGTTTTTTGACTTTGTGACTATAGTTGAGTTGGCTCACTTTTTCGAGTACGTGGAACCTGACCTAGAAGTGCACAAAATTATTTCAGATTACATTTTAGAGCACAACCAACCCAAAGTATACTCTTCAGAATACCCTTTAAATGAAAAGAGTTTTATGTTTTACAAAGAAGGCAACCAGTACGTTATTCTGCAAAACCAAGCCCTTGGAAGGCTGAATACCAATGGAATCTTAGTTCTGTGTAACTCTATGCTCTACAGTTCTAGGATGAAACCTGAACTCAGGGCTGTAATAGAGGAATACCTGCGCGCAATCATACAGAACCAACTGCACAAACTCAAAATGAAACACAAGTCCAAAACACTCCTGACTTTATCCCTGAAAAGCAACTTCAACAAAGCCCTTGTAGAGGAGTACCTGGAAAAACTTCAAAAACTCAAACTTAAAATTAATGCGCCTAGCACAGCCATTACTTTAGTTACTGCCTCCAACAACTTGAAGAACTTAGGAGTTAACACTAATCTTTTAGATAACTTGTTTTAATCTTCAGTTTAGGAAATACCAAGTTAAAAATCTTCAGAGAATCTTTTTATATGTTTAAAGTTTTAGAAGATATGCTTGACTACAAGCTTTTGTCAGAAGTAAACCAAGACCACCCCTGCAAAGTTTACGAGGCTTTGCATGTACCTTCTGAAACTTTGGTTCTGGTAAAGAAATACCAGTGTGAATTATTTCCGCATGTGCCTGCTTTTATGGTTAAAGAACTAGCTGCTACTAAAAGGCTTAACCACAAAGCCGTTTTAAGCATCAAGGCTTTTTGCCAAAGGGGAACCAACTGCTACATTGTTTATGAGTACTTCCCCTACAATCTAGCTGACTTTAGTTGCTTTCAAATAAGGCAAATAAAGCAGATCCTAAGAGTCTTACTTGAAGTAACGAAGGAAATGCACTTTAAACAAGTCCTTCATAGAGAAATCAAACCCCAAAACATTCTTTTGGACGAAAAACTTAACCTCAAACTCAAAGGTTTTGGCAGGGCCAAAATAGAACCTAGAGTAAACACGCCTGGAGTAGAGGAACTATGGTATAAAGCCCCTGAAATACTTTTAGAACGCAACTACTCTTACGAGGCTGACGTTTGGTCTATAGGCTGCATATTTGGGGAACTAGTAAAAGGAAAGCCTATGTTTCCAGGGTTTTCTAAGTTAGACCAATTGAAAAAAATATGTGACTTTTTAGGCCACAAAGAAAACCTAGAACTTAACACCCAAGAAAACAAATTTGAAAGTTTCTTCGAGCTTGACTTTGAAGGACTTGACTTGTTAAAAAGACTTTTGGCTTTCGAGCCTAGTGAAAGAATAACTCCGGACTCTGCCCTGTACCATCCTTTTTTAAGTATTTAATTAAACTTTGGTTTAACCACCTTTCTGGCTTGATATACTTCTTCACTAACCCTAACTCTTTTGTAGCTTACTATTTCTAAAAGTTGGTTTTTTTGAGTGTTACTTAGTCCACCTACAAGGTAATTGAATCTTTCAGAAGAGTTTTGTCTTAGCCAATTCATAGTTTCTTTAAGACACTGGAATTCATCTGCACTCAATACAGGTATAACTAAGCTTTTCAAATAGTTAAACTTGTAACTTTTTAAAATTACTTTGTTTGAAAAATTGGTTTCTAGTTCTAAGTCTTCTGTGCAGTTTTCTTGACTTGATAATATTCCAATTAAAAAGCTTAAAATGTTCCTTAAGTCACAAGGCGCATTCTGTGTTTTCAAAATGCCACTTAGTCCAATTACTGCAGTTTTTTTGTCAAGTGCATAAGCAAAGTTACTTTCAAAAATCCTTGAAAAAAGTAAGTCAACTGAATTGTTTCTAAAAAGGTACTCTAAAGTTTCCTCTAAGTTGCACTTAAGCGCATTTAGCACAATCCCTAAAAGCCTTGACCTAAGTAATTTGTTTTCCTCGTCAAGCAGTTGTAAAGTATGCCACAAAATAGATTCTAAGCACCCTTCCAGTGCAAATGTTTGCAGAATCTGCTCAACTAAAAGTGCACACCTGGCTTTTGCAACTTTGTCTTTACTAGCAAATAAAAACCTAAAGCAACTTTCAGTAACTTCAAAAAGTATTTTCTGAGTGAATCTTTCTCTTCCGTAGTATAACCAGTAGTTGAACAACTTTACACACGAAAACTTTTCCATCTTTGGGTTTTGTCTTAAATCATTGAAGAACTTCCACCCAGTTTCGCTGAGACCCCCGCATTTTTTAACTGCAGTGCTTTGAAAACCAAGACTTAAAAGGTGTTTTTCTAGTAACCCATGGACTTTTGTTTCTAGTTCAACAACATTTTCTTTTGTGAGGCAACTACTTTTAGCTACTGAGTTAAGTATACTCCAGCATCTCTTTCTAACAACAGAGTTACTTTCAGAACCAACTTTTAAACAAAGTTGCTCTACAAGACTGTTTAAGTAAGGGAGTATCTTATCTATGTTTTGGTTTATGACTTTTTGTAAGTTTTCAAAAAACTCTTTTGAGTTCTGCAAAGGAACTATGTTTATAAGAACTTGGATCAATTGGTAGAAGTAGTTGAATTCACTAGAAAAGCACAACTCACACAGTGCTGAAGAAGCCAAAATAGCTACTGGAGGAACCTGGGTCTTGCAAAAGCCAACTAGAACTTCAAGTGTTTGGTTTTCTAGATCAAAGAAGTTTTTAAAGTTCAACAAGAAAAAGGCAAACTTAGTTTGAACTGCAAAGTTGCTGGAAACCCAAGTTTGGATGTTTTCTTTTACTGTTTGTTTGACCATAAAAACTAGTTCAGGTTTTTGAATTTTATGACTCACTATACTAAGGCAAACAAAACCTATGTCTGGAAAGGACCCTTTTAAAAACCCACAACAAGTCTCTACAACAAACTCTAACGTGCCTTTGAAGTAGTCACAAATTCTTTGTAAAAGCAATGAGGAGTAAGACTTAACTGTTTTGGACTCTCTTTTCAAGCAAACATCAAAAAGTTCTTCAATTGAGTCTTCAGGAAGTTCTTGCAGCATAAACATTTCGTAAGAAGATGTTTTCAGCAGTGGCATGCACACATTGGATACTAAACTGAAACTGTTCTGTGAGAAAAACTCTCCGAATTTAGTTTTTTTAACTAACTTTGATAAGAGTCTCAGCACTTCACAAATATAAAGTGAGTACTCTTCATTCTGAAGAATTGTATCCAAGTCAAAGTTACTAATAAGTGACTCTAAACTTAAAGATAACGGCTCAACTGCACTTAACAAAGCACTTAGAAAAGGCGACTCCTCTAGTTGACTGTGCTTCAGAATCATGTTTATTTGTTCAGTGGCTTTAGTTTTTACTTCTATAAGTTTTGGATCCCCAACCAGAACTCCTAATAAAAGTTCTGCAAACCTAGTTTCATTCTTGAGTTGACTCAACACCTTTGAAGCAGGTTCTTGGAAATACTGAATCATTGCACTTAAGCATTTGAAGATTTCAAGCAGTTTTATCGGAGCTTCAGAAGTAAGTTCTTCAAGGAGTTGCTTGCCTGTGTTTACAACAGCCCCGAAAGTTTGGGCAAACAGCCTTTCCATCACATTGCTTTCTGCAAATATTTCAAAAGTGCACTGTAAAACTTTGCAAGAAGCACAAAAGTTATTTAGGTTCTGATTCACTCCAGGAAAAGCCTGTGCAACAAGCTGCAAAGTATTTGTTCCTTGGTTCTTTTTGATGTCTAATGAAATCAGGTCTTTTAAAGCGTCCCCTACTATGTTTATTTGGCGCTGGTTCATTCCTTCAGAATTCATTACTTGCAAAATAGACTCTGTAAAATAGTTCAGACGGTTGCTTTTGATTTGTTTAGACTTAACTTTTGCTGCAATAAAGTTGTTGAGGTTTACTGCAGACGCATTTCTTAGTTGGTTGTCTGAGTTCAATAGAATTCCTAAAAGCACTTCGAAGTAAGACTCTGTATTTTGAGAAATCAACTCTAGTTGTGCTTCTGCTGCTTTAATAAGTTCTGTTTTGTCTCCGCTGAAAACTGTGCGCAGCAAGTCAGCTACCTTAAAAACTAAGTCTTGGTCCATTACAATTAATTATTAGGTCTGTAGGGAAGAAGAGTTTTTTTCTTTTTTGAACTTTCTTGAGAAGTAACAGACATCACAAAGTCTAGGTCAAGTTCCTTCTCTGGAGCTCCTACTGTAAATCTCACGATCCTGTCTACCCAAACCTCCGAAACTACTTCGTTCAGCCAGTTAAAGTAAACTTCTTCTGCTACTCTGTCAACCAATCCGTTCTTGCCCGACACAAGCATGTCTTTTTTAATGTAAGCAGGCAGCACGTTCCACATTTCGTCCAGCCTGGAGTAGCTGAGTTCGTCTTCACAAAGAATTTCAAGCCACTCTTCACTGATCAGTTCTTCTATTATATCAAAAAAGATCAATTCAAGTATTCTAGAGTTCCACTCGTGCTCTTCACTAATTGATTCTTCTACAATCCCATTCAAAGAAATGCCTTTGCAGTACCCAGAAGTGATTTCTTCAGCCAAGACTTCTAGGGCACATAACTCACTGATTTCACGCAGTTCAATTCTTATGAGACTCTCGCAAACTTGTTCTTGGAAATCAAAGTACTCAGAGTCTTTAACTTCTTGCAAAGCAGCATAAGTAATTTCAGGTATTTTTTGTTTCAGGGTCTCTGAAATGTATTTGTCCAGAACAGAACTTGAAAACAACACGAGCGCAGCAGAAATCATTTCGTTGTAACTTTCTTTGAAAGTTTCTTCAGATATTTGGTTGTTTAGTTCTTCAAACAAAGAGTTAACTATTTGTCTACCTATAGTGTTCAGGTCTTCCAGTTCTAAGTCTTCAAAAGAAGAGTCCTGGCTAGCAGCTGTAGGAATCTTTTTAAGCTCAGGTGTAGAATCTTCAGCAATTTCTGGAAGTGGAGTTTTTTGGGTTTCTTCTAGAACACGGTTGACTCCAAGGTAACTTGCAGCTTCTTTAGCTCTGCTGGCCAAATTGAAAGGCAAAACTACACTAATTCTTTCAGGGTCTTTTAAGTTCTTTTCAGGGACAAAAAAAGTGTCACAGTTAGAAGGAAACAAAATGATTTGGGATACTTTGCTGATTAGGAGGAACGAGTAATCTTCTTTCATCTTGTCTAAGTAGTTTGTTTCTTCCCAAAAAAACACTGAGTCTCCTATTTGCTCTTTCCATTCCTTTATGCTTTCTACAACTTCAATTGACTTGAGTCGTAGTTCCTTAATTTTCTGGGCAGCTTCTAGTTGTAATACTTTGATGCTTTGGTAAGTGTGCTTTTCTTCAAGTTCTTCAGCAATTTGTTTTAGTTGAGTTAAGGTTTCTTCTCTTTCAGCTATTGAGTTTGTGCACTTTAGCACAGGGGCTTTGCCACGGTTCAGCATCAGAATTTCTTTCATGATCTCGTGTTGGGCATCAGACTTGCTAAGCTGGGAAAGTTGTTGTTTGAAAAGTTCTTTGTGGAACGAAGGAACGCAGTAGTACTTCCAGGAATTTTCAATATCCTCCTGCAGAGACTCCTCAGTAAGTTTAGTTTTGCTGAGGCTTGACTTAAGTTTCACTAGGTTCAAGCTTGAAAAGGAGCTTTTGTGTCTGGGTTTCCTTGCTTGAAGGTTTTTGTTCTTAATAGGAGCTGTTTGGAGTTTACCTAAAGTTAACGTTGACTTGGGAGTTCTTCTAAGGCTTTTTTCTTTTGGAGTGAGTCTTTTGAAGGTTCTTATTCGGGGGATTCTAGGTAGGTCGCAAGACATTTATTATAATGCTAAAAAGTGGAAGACCTGGGCATCGATCCCAGTGCCTCTTGCATGCTAAGCAAGCGCTCTACCATTTGAGCTAGACTCCCGCTTACCATTCCGATCTAAGAAGTGTATTTATATTTAACAATTACTTGTTTCTAGACCTAGTGAAACTGGAAAATGTTCTTTTAGCTGAAAAGCAGTTTTTGTTTGGACTGAAAGAACGCTTTTTCCTAAAAAAAGAAGACTTGATGTTTGAAATTTGTAAGTTGATGGGTTTAGGGTGGTTCGGTGCAAGTTTTTTGACTGAAGAACTTCTAGGCATGATTTTGGGCGGTGAATGCACCTTGCTGAGCTTAAAAGGGTCTTTTTCTTCAATGACTTCAGGTGAATTGCTAAGTAGCCTTGAGTTCGTGGTTCTAAATGAACTCTGTGCTAGGTTTCTAACCTGGGGTATTTCTAAGAGTGGCTTGCAAAAAGCACTGAACTTAGGCGCTAGGTACTTTTGAGTTTCTAACTGAGTAAGTTTTTGGTACGTTTTAGAAAACTCCACTGTCCAAGTTTCCTTGTCAAAGGGGACCTCTAGGAAAGTTTTGTAAACATGACTGTGCAGCAGCTCAATCACCTTGCACACTAAGTTGTTGTACTTAGTTTCTAGGAACCTTGTTGCAAACCCACTGTAAATAGACATTATTTCAAAGTAACCAAAACAAACTCTTTGCTACAGACTACTTTGAAGGTGTTTTTAGAGTGCTTAAAACAGCCAAGAGTTAACACTTAAGTTAAATAGGAAAGCAGAATTCTTAGTTGTACACTCTAACCATATTTTACGGATGGTAAAGAGCGCCTCTAAGAAGAAAACCCCTGAATCTCTCCAAAAGCTCAAGGCACGTATTGAAGCCGACAAAAAACAAACTGAGCAAAAACGCCAAGAAAGAGAAGCTTACCTCCAAAAACTCCAAGAAGAAGCTGCACAAAAAGCCGAAAAGTACCTTGTCGAGTACATCGAAAATGACAATCAAGAACTCGCCAACAGAAGAAAAGCCAAAGAAGAAGGCAACTTCTACGTGCCTGCAGAAGCCAAAGTGATCCTTGCTATCCGCATCAAAGGTATCCGCAATGTACCTCCTAAAGTCCGCTCTATTTTGCGTTTATTCCGTCTTATCCAAATCCACAGCGCTGTTTTCATCAAAAACAACAAAGCCACTATGAACATGCTCAGAATCGTGGAGCCTTGGGTTGCCTACGGATACCCTAGCAGACAAACCATTTCCAAGCTCATCTACAAGCGTGGGTATGCCAAAATCGACAGCCACAGAGTCCCACTTACCGAAAACTCTTTTGTGGAACAAAACTTAGGGAAATACGGCATCAACTGCGTTGAAGACTTAGTTCACGAGATCGTGACTTGTGGTCCACACTTCAAGCAAGCTAATGCCTTTTTCTGGAGGTTCAAACTCAGCTCCCCTAAAGGAGGAATTACTCACAAGAAAACCAGTTACATCCAGGGAGGAGACTGGGGCAACAGGGAACAAAAGATCAATGCTCTTGTCGCCAAAATGATCTAACCTTAACTAATCTAGAGCACATAAATGGCCACTTACACAGGCTCTTGTCACTGCAAAGCAGTCACTTTTGAGTTTGACGCACCTTTAGATTTGACGGTCATTAACTGCAACTGTTCAATTTGCACTGTTAAAAACAACAGTCACGTCATAGTTCCTGAAGCAAACCTTCGAGTATTGTCAGGACAAAACAACTTAACAGAGTACAGATTCAACACAATGCAAGCCGTGCACTTGTTTTGCAAAACTTGTGGAGTCCAACCTTTTTACAAACCCAGGTCGAATCCTGACGGCTACGGAGTAATTCATTCCTGCATAGACACTTCCCCTGCTCGTTCTGTAAGCTTTGAGTCTTTTGATGGTCGCAACTGGGAAGCTGCTTTTGAGTCTTCTGATATTTCTAAGTATTCTAAAAGTTAGTTATTTATACCTAAGTCTGGTGTTATTAAACTTCTGTCTTTCTCTAAGTTGCAACTCGTCAGGATCGACAACAGGCCACTGCAGACTTAAAAACTTATCACTGCTTGCGTAGAACTTAGAAGGGTCAGCTTGCATTTCAGCAGATATTTTTTGTTTCATCACTTCAGTGTAATTGAGTTTTTGGCCGCTGTAAATGTAGTACTCTTCGTTTTCAGGTTCCATTCTCACGTACTCCAGGGGTTTGTTTGACTTACTTACTTCGCTGTCTTGCTTAATTTTTTGCCTGTGGAGTTTACTAAAGTCTTTGGGGGGTTCTTTAGTTCTTAACAAAGCAGAGTACTTGGGGTTCTTGCAGTCTAGGGGGAGTTTGTGTTTCTGTTTCTGTTTCTTAGGTGCTTTTTGAGTTTCTTCTTCCCTGGGCAATGTTGTAGTCCCCTGAGTAGTTATTTCGGGTTCGTTTTGCGAAGAACGCCTTGTGAGGTCTTGCAGCTTCACTCTAGCTTTTGCTGGTTTTCCAGTTATGTCTTCTCTAGTTAAAGCGTCTCCGTACTTCCTTTCAAGTAAGTCTAGTTGTTCAGGGTCAGGAGACAAATTGAACTCTTTTATGAACTTTAAGCGCTCACATCTTTTGATTTCCATTAAAGTGTGCAAGGTGTTCATTAGCTCTTCACTTACTTTTTGTTTAACGTATAAGTCAGGCTTCATTAGGATTTTGCTCAGTTTGCCCCTTAACTTGATTCTTCTAAGGTCAGGTCCAAAGCTAAGGTAGTACCTAGTATCCCAAATAACTTGGGAGTTCATCAAGAACTTAGAACTGGGAGTGTTGGGCTCAGCAAGAGGGATTCCTTCCATCATGCGTTTTATTCCGCCCTCTGCTATTCCTTCTATTACGTAAATCCGGCTTTCTGCGTCTATAAGCACGAACCCAGTTAA
>PR_CR_10_Liq_1_inCRDRAFT_1000009_pt1 | contig 96742 bp, 81 predicted proteins | sample PRCRCaboRojoPR_3_FD_10241 | JGI IMG/M metagenome (IMG submission 10241) | reverse complement strand
GTGTGCTAGCCCATATAGCTCAGCGGAAGAGCGCCAGACTTTTAATCTGGTGGTCGTGGGTTCGATCCCCACTGTGGGCGTCCTTTTTGGATAGAAACAAGTTAATTTTAGCAATAAATTGTTTACTAGGTGAAAAGCAAGATCAAAAGACGACACAAAAACAAATAGAAACACGAAGCAACAAGGAAAAGTACGAAAAAGCAGCAAACACCCTAAAAACGAAACCCCAACCGAAAGCGACGACTTACTAATTCAACTCAGAAGCCTAGGCGGACTGCAGCAATTCAAATAATAAATAAATAAAGTTGTTTACTAGGTTTGTATAAATAGTAAACAACAAAGAAAATAATGTACTAGCCCATATAGCTCAGCGGAAGAGCGCCAGACTTTTAATCTGGTGGTCGTGGGTTCGATCCCCACTGTGGGCGTCCTTTTTAGTAACCTTAATTACTTAGTACTTCTTGAAGAACAGCCATTTCTTCCTGGGCTAGTGCTGATTGCATGTTGTTGTAGAGTTCAGGGTTTCTTTGTGCCATGTTTTGGAAGAGTCCTTTTAAGAATTCTCCTTCAGTATTGCCTTCGAACGGGGAGTCGTAGAGGTCTTCTGGTTCAGTTCCGAATCTAAAGTCTTCGTCCTCGTCGTCTAAGTCTCCTTGTTCCCTGCTAGCGCGGATCTTTTCAAGGATTTTATTGAACTCAGCATCGAACTTGCCTTCTTCCACAAATGGACTTTCGCCAGGTTCTTGAGGTCCTAGTTCTTCGTTGTCTTCTTTTAGCTTTTTGAAAAGCAATAAAATGTTTTTGCAGAGAAAACCAAGGTTTTGTGCAAGTGGCTGTGGAAGTTGTTCTGAAACACTTAACAAAGACCCTAACCCGTAAATAGTGTGGATTTTGGACATGTTTTCTTTAAACATTTCAACGTTTTCTACAGCAAAAGTCAACAGTGACTGAGTAGCAGAGTACTGTTCTAGTGCTTGTAAGGTCAAAAGTGGGTTGTACCAAAAGGCCACACAAACTACTTCCCAGCAAACTATCTTGACTCCTCGGGAAGCTGCTCGGTTAAACGCTTCTAGGGTCTCTGACACAATTCTGCTTATAGCTGGGTCTACTTTGCCTCTGCTGTTTTCCAAAAAGGCCATTTCGATTTTGCACCCAGTTACTATGTCTTGGTACTCTTCTTTCATAAGCTGAAAAGCTAACTGCAGAATTGACTCAGTTTCTTGGACTGCCATGTCATTGTACTTCGCAATGAAGTTAGCAATGGGTGAAAAGGCTTCTTCAAGTTGTTCTTTTCCGTAAGCTTTGACTTGGTCACTGCCAATAAGGCCTAGCTTAATGTAATTCAAGAAACCAAAAAGGTGTGGAAGATGTCCTGGTGGAGAGTAGTAAAGAAGACAAGTTAGTATATGGAGTGCTTCCTCAAAGTACTCACAGCCCTTTTCGCTAAGTGCGTACTCAAACACAGGTTGCAAACTCCGACTGACTGTTAACAAGTCGCTGTGCCTTTCTTCCAAAGCATCAACTATTTTAGCAATGGTGTTGAGGGTCGACACTGCAGCCATAGCACTTTCTCCGTCGTCTTGGTTGCTGTCTTGGCTAGCCATTCGCAAAAAGGCTTGAATTAAGTGGTCTGTGAGACCCATTGCGTAAGGAACTATTTCGTTGGCAAACCTTCCCACAATGTCTTCTAAGGAGTCCACTAACTCTTCACTGTCAATTTCGTTCATCAGTTTCAAGTACACTTCTAAGAGTTGCTGGATCTCGCCGCCTATTCTTTGGTGAGACATTTTCCAGTTCATCAAACGAGGAAGTGCAGTGGCAGCTTCAATCCTTACTGGAAGGTCTGGGTCGATCATTAAGCCACATACTTTAGAAAGGGCCAAACTCTGGTGTTCTTCGTTCTGGAAGTCTATAACTGAGAACTGAGCATACATCCAGCAAGCCCGGGCTCTTAAGAATCCTACAGAGTTGTCAAATTCCTGCAACACGTAGTTGTACAGCAGGTTCTCTAGTTCTGACTCGTATTTTTTGTGTTCGCGAATTATTTGTTGGAGAGAACCTACGGCTAGCAAGATTGCGTCTTTACGAAGCAAGTCTGGGCTGTTGCTGAGTTCTTTGGCTACGTACTCAATGAACTGGTCCAAGTACCCCTTTTCGCAAAGAGTGATTAGCATGTCTATGCTGGAACTCTTAGCTGAGTAGTAAGCACGCCCTAAGTCAGCTTCTTTGCGGATAAATTCAATTGGGTTGTCTTTCCAAAGAGTTTCATCGCTTGGCACTCTGCACAACAGAGGCATTATTATGTCAGTTATGAGTTTAGGAACTTGACTAATGAGCATTTCGCAGGTTGGCTGGAACTTAATGGCTTGGGTGCAGAACTTAACGAGGTAATTAAGTACAATATTGGGAATGAATGCGTGTGTTCTTTTGAATAGTATAGGCACTATTGTATGTGTATAGGGAACAGCCCAGTTCGACTGGAAGTGCTGACCTATGAACTTGTTGTGCTCTTTCAAGTATCCAATGTTGAAGTACCTGTTGAAAAGTCTGTGTACAATCTGAGCAGCCCACCTTTTGCACTGCCACTTAGGGTGTTGTTCCCTTTGCTTAGTATCTTCTTCGCCTATAGAAGGGGACTCTAACTCTCCTAAGTCAAGCTCTAAGATCTGCTTGAACTTGCCAAACCAGCTGTTAAGTTTCTCAGCGGTAGCTTGTTCTTCAGGAAGCTCGATGTAAAAGCAAACCCAAAATATCTGCAGAATCAGTGTCATGAACTTAAAAGCGTCTTCGTTCTGCTCACTTAGCAGAGATGTCAGTAAAGTGTCTAGTTTATCAAAATATAAACTAACTAAGTTCTTCAGTTCAGAGCGCTTTTCGTTCATCACAAATTCATAAACCCTCGCGATCTGGAAAATGATGCTTAGGGCTGCGTAGATATCTTCTATGTTGCCTGAGTCCAGAGCTGCTCCGATCTGTTGGTGGACTTCGTCCCAAGGGTAGTCTACTTTGGCAATGTTGTGAGCAATTTCTTCAAACTGAGATCGGATTTTTTCTGGAATAGAGAACTTAAGGCAGTAAATGATATTGTTCCGAAGAGTAAGTTTGTCTTCAGGAGGCAAGTAAAAGCTCCGTTTGCTGTCTCTCCAAACTTTCGTAAGGTTCTTTAGGTAGATGACTGCCATTTGCTGTACTTCGAGTGGCTGGTTAGAAAGAGCAATCTTTAGAAGAAGCGAAACCAACCCTGGTGTGCTTTGAACGGACGTAAGGTACTCCTGGGCTTGCTTGCGAGCTTCGTTGTCTGCTCCTAAGCTAGCTTGGAACGCTCCTATTAATGTGTTCTCGTCCATAAATAATTATGCCTTTAGTGTAAAGTTATTAACACGAGTTACTTAGTCTTGTCTGGGGTTTTTGATGTGGTTCCACTGAATTTGTGAGTAGAAAGTGCTGTCAGGTCCGTTGCGTTTGGAAGTTTCCTTCCACTGGTGGCCCCACTTGCCGACGTTTCCGAAGATATTATTTGAAGACTCAAGGTTTTTGAGTTTGTTGTATCTGGCAGACACTTCAGGAGTGGGGTGTCTTCGTTCGTTTCCAGAGTTTTTGCCAAGGCTACTTTGGGTTTCCCTCATGTCGACTCCTTTTTCGGCAAGACTCAACTCTAAGTTCATGAGTTCTTTGTTTTTTTCGCCGCTTACTCTTACTTTGATCCTTCCAGTTCCTTTGCAGGTCCCTGTAAGGGTATCGTAGTCTAAGTCTGACGAAACAATATGGGACGACTGACATATCTTTTTCAAGTCGGTTTCTTTAATGCTGCTGGGAAGCCCTGTAAGTTGGAGTTCCACTAGTTTGGGTTCGCTTGCAGCGGGTTGAATGTCTTCTTGGTAAGAACTTTTTAAGAATTGCTGTTTGTAATCTCTGGAACTTACAGGCTGAGTAATTCTAGGGGGTTCTTCTATGTACTTGGGTTTAATGGCGTTGGGTGGGTTTTCTGAGCGGTGCTTTGAGTCTGTGGAAATCCACTTGTAGTTAGAGGGCATGAGCTTTTCAGAGGGTTTTTGGTAGTTGTAGTTTTTAGAGCCAAACAAGTCAGAGAACAGGTGGTTTTTTCTTCTTTCGTAAGTGTTAGTGTCGTCATGGATTTCTTGTTTAGGCAGTGGCGAGTACTTAGCCTGGTCTGAGAAAATAAAGCTTTGACTCATCTCCTCTCTGCGTTTTTCAGGCGAGTAAATAGGCTTTTCTTCGAAGTAGTTTTCTTTAGGAGTGTCAGGTCTTTCAGGCCTTTTAGGGGAGTCAAAGAAGGAGGAGTGCAAGTTGGTCTCTTTCCTTTGTTTGTGGTTTAAGTTTTCAGTGGTCTGGACTGGCTCTTTCTGTCCTTTCTTGATGGGACTGTACCCGTAAAACTCTTTTTGCCTTCTTTCGTAGGCAGACATCCTGTCGAACTTAGGTTCAAAAGTGCCTTGGGGGTCGTCGCCGTTACGCGTTTTCCTGTAAAAATCAGGTTCGTCTTGGCCTAGGAGTTTTGAGGAGTCAGGGGGCTTGTAAGGACTGGCTCTGGGCTTGGGTTCTGAGTCCGCTTCGAAGATTTGACTTCTAAGAGTGTTACTGGTTCTGGGCCTAGCTGAGGACTCCCAGGGACTTTGGATTCTTCTTCCAGCTGTTTCCATGCCAAGGGGGTCTGCTCTTGGTTTGGGTTGTTCTTTGTAGAAGTAAGCTTGCTGTTGCATTCCTTCGAATGCCTCTGACCTTTTGGTGTACTGTTTGTGGGCAAATGTTGCTTTTTTAGGCTGAGATTCAGGTGGGTTAGAAGGGTCGTGCGAAAGTAGTGAGGAGGACTCGTACCTTTTTAGGTTGCTCCTGGGTCTTTGGGGTTCAGGTGTGGGATCTCCTCCGAATATAGAGGATGTAAACTGGCTGTTTCTTCGAGCTCTTGCTTCTGACATTTACGTTAAATTTTTAAATAAATGCTAGTTAGTTACTGCTGAATGCACTCAACGTCTCCTTCTTTAGGTGGTTTGTTGCCTCTTTTCGTTCTTTCTTCTGCAAGTTGCCTTTTAAGGCTTTCTTCTTCCTTAAGTACACTTTCAGGTTTGGGGTACTAGTTATGACTTACTGAAATGATAAGGGTGTTGTACTGGTGAACCCAACTTAGGTTTTCAGGAACTAGTCTCAGACCTCTTCTAGTCAAGTCAGGAATTTGAAACACCTTAAAATACTTTTTGTTGAGTGTTCTAATGGTGATTTTTTGTGAACTTGAGTCAGCAGTGACGGAGTAAACCTCAGACGGGTAAGGCAAGTTCCTAACTCTCCACTGGAACTCTTTGCTAGTGTCTTTCCGTAAGAACTGCGGCTAAGTAAGAATTACGTTGGCAGAAGAAGGCGCAATCAACTCGTTTTCTAGGTCAACTCTTGGGTGTTCATCGCCTATTTCTGTTTCCCACTTGGCTTCACCCAACTCTACAGGTTTTTTCACACGTCTCACCAATAACTCGTGAGAATTTATGTCAAACTCTTCTACCATTTCAAAGCCGTCGGGGTATGTAGTGTGTAGTCTTCTTTTTCCTCCAGAAATAACACAAGTCCTTGTAGGCCGTGATTCCATTTTAGTGAATATTTACATTAATTTGCGTTTGGTTTGCGTTAACCAAAAAAGACTTGCTTTGTCTACTAGACAAGTGGCACTTGAAAGACTTTTTCTTAGAAACTTTTGGGTGGCCTAAAAGTTTGTTGAACAGTTCAACGTAGTTAAAGTGAGTGGAACAACTCACTTGACTTGACTTCAAGATCCTAGCTAGTTTGTAATTAGCTTCGAAAGACCACAGCATTATAAAGGCTTTTTGGATGTCTTTGTACTTAAGAATTCCTGACTTGGAAAAATCCAGTCTGAAAAGTATTTTTTTAAGCTCATTGATACTTTCAAAGCTTAGTTGCGAATTGATCATATCAATGATAAGGGTTTGGACGTCTTTTCCGTCGTTGTTGACGGTTTCCAAAATATTGAAATAGGGGTACAGTTCACACTGCAAAATCCAAGGGTGCTTTAAGGCTTCTTCAGCACTAATTCGGGAATTAGGGTCCTTAGACAGAAGCTTTTGGATGAACCCTACTCCAAGTTCACTTACTCGGTGGTTCCTAAGTACACTAAAGTCCACAGAACTAGTTAAGATCTTATTGAATGTCATTCTGCAAGACTTTTCAAAAAAAGGCTTTTTGCCACTTAGCAAGGTGTAAAGTATGACTCCGCAGCTCCAAAGGTCATTCTTCAGCAGAGAATTGCCCAGTATAAGTTCAGGTGCTTTGAAGTAAGGGTGGTTTTCGGTCTTTGCAGTTAACTTTTCAGTTAAGCCTAAGTCAACTAGTTTTAAGTCCTTTTCAGTTTCAAAAACAAAACTTTCAAGGTTTAAGTTGCCATGCCTTATGCCTTTGGCGTGTAAATAAAAAACAACCCCCAGTACTTGCTTCATTATTCTGCAAGCATCTAGTTCTTTGATTTTTCCTGTGCACAAAAGTTTGTTTGAAATACTTCCACCCGGGCAGTACTTAGTGACTAAGTAAAAGTTGGAGTTGTCTTCGTGGACTGAGTAAAGGCTAACAAGGTTAGGGTGGCTTAGTGACATAGTTAGGTATATTTGTTTTTTGAGTTTGTAGGTCAATTCGGACTTTTTAATGGTTTTGACTACTACTTTTTTGTGTGAAGCTTTGGGCTTGGCTTTTACTATTGGTCCTAAAACTCCTAGTTTCAAAGTGGTTTCCAGTTTGTAGTGCTTTTCAAGGTTAAAGTCAGTTCCAACTGGAACTTCACTTGAAGACTTGGTTTTTGAACATATGGCTCCCATTTATATCAGAATTAAGTTGCAATAGTGTAAAGCATGTATGTATGCATAGTTAACTCTCTGAAGTCTCTGTACCCTTCTTGGGTTTCTCTGCTGGGACTTGAATAGTAAAACTCTTCTTTGAGCGCACTGGATTCTACAAGCATTCCAATGTTTTCAAGTTCTTCTATGAACTTTTGGGTCATTTTTCTTTTGTCAGGCATAACAATGAAGCACTTGCCTGAAGTTTCTAGATGTTCTTTAATGCAGCAAGCTAATTCTTTAATAGGTGCGCCGTCATAAACTAGGTCACTTCCTACTACATAGTTGAACTTTCTGTTTAAGTAACTTTGTGGATTAGTCCAGTCTAAGTAAGCTAAACTTGCGTTTACTTGGTTTTGGTCAATATTTTGAGCAATGTTTTCAAGGACCTCTGAGTGGTAGTCAGTAAGAGTAACTGACTCACAGTTGTTAAACTTAGCACAAGAAATCCCTGCTAGCCCAGTTCCACTTCCAAGTTCAAGTACCTTTCCTTGGATTCCTTCGTGCACTAAGAACCTTGAAAGAACTATGCCTGACTCCCACTGGTGAAGTCCGTCGTTTCCAGTTTGAAAAAAAACCTGGTCTTTAACTTTAACTTCTTTGCCAGGAAAGAGCAGAATGCACTTATCCTTGGGAGGAGGAAATTCCATATTAACTTCAAAGTAGGATAAAATGGAATCAGAAGAAGATTTACTAGAGCATTTTAGCGAAGATGAGTTACTGAGTCCCTCTTCAGCTAAAGTAGTTGAAATAGTTGAAGTTTCCTCAGACGGAAGGTTTTCGCGGTTCAATGAAGAAATAGCAAAAGGAGACTACAAACTTGTATACAGAGCTATTGACAACGACACAGGTTGTGAAGTAGCCTGGAATTCTATTAAAACTAGCAACCTCACTCCAGCTGAAAACGAAAAAATCAGAAACGAGGTTGCAATTATACTGAGGCTCAACCACCCTAACATTGTGCACTTCATCAAAGCTTGGCACAATCGAGAAAAGCAAGAAGTAGTTTTCGTCACTGAAATCATGACCGGAGGGTCGCTTAGAGAGTACTTAAAAAGAATCAAGAGCCCTCACTTAAGAGTTATAAAGCAGTGGTGCAAAGGAATTCTAAACGGACTCAGTTACCTCCACTCCCAAAAACCCTACCCGATTGTCCACAGAAACATTAATTCCGAAAACATATTTATAAGCTCAAGTACAGGAGATGTGCGCATAGGGGACCTAGGGCACTCTACGTTCATGGACACTTCCTACCACTCCTGTGCTTTGGGGTCTCCTAACTATTCTGCACCTGAGCTTTTTGAAGGAAAATACGGGCCTAGTGTTGACGTGTACGCTTTTGGAGTAGTGGTTTTGGAAATGGTGACTAGAAGACTTCCTTTCTGGGAGTGCAGAACGCTTTCTAAAATATACAAAAAGAAGTACAAAGGAGAGGACCCTTTGGATTTGGCAAGGGTACTAGACCCTGAAATCAAAGAATTCATCCAAGCTTGCCTGCTTCCTGTTGACCAGCGTCCTTTAGTAGACGAACTACTTAACCACAGATTTTTACAAATTGACGAAAAAAACCAGAAAACCCATATGCCTCTAAGTATAATGTCTGCTGAGGGCCTCCAAAACATCCTTCCACAGATAAAAGCTCCCAAAAAAAAGCCCAAAAAAACCAAAATCAACAATGACAGCATTGTTACTATAGAACTAGTTATAGGACTTTGCGAGTCAGAAAACCTTAGGAGACAAAAGATCCAGTTTGAGTACGACCTTTCAAGGGACTCGCCTAAACTAGTTGCTCAAGAACTAGTAGACCAGTTCAAACTCAACCCTAAGTACCAAAAAGAAATTAAAAAGTTAATTTCCAAAAAAGTCCGCGGAAAAAGCATCAGCAACTTCTGTCCAGAAGACATTTCGCCCATAGAGCACGTTGACAGCCCCTACGACAGGAGTTTGCAAGAAGAACTTCAGGGCATGCACGTTCCAGAGTTCCCTGGAGTTCTGAAACAAGGAACCCAAAGCCAAGCTGTAAAGACCCTCCAAGATTCCTTAGAAAGCTACTTTAACACACACATTGACGAAGAAGGAGTTTTTGGCAAAGCCACTCAAAAACTCGTAAAGAAGTTCCAAAAACAAAACATGCTTCCTGTGTCCGGGAATGTAAATAAAAAAGTCTGGGACTCTTTGTTTAGAAGAAGTCGCAGGAATACCTATATGTAATAAATATGCCAGTGTCCAATGGAACTGCTCAGTACCTTCTGGAAACCATAGAAGTCGAAGGAGCACTTTTTGATGAGTCTGTTAGGCAAATCAACCAACTCTGTGACTCGCGCGAAAGCCTTATAGTGTTTTTAGACAACGGAATCCTCAATGTAGTTTCAGGTGAACTTGGAAGAAAACTAATTGAAAACAAAGACGTTGCTGAAATCAAAGCTGCACTTACTACCCTTAGAGAGTATTCTTTTGAGTTTGCTTTTGAAAGAAACTTCTTCAAAGAAGCTGTTGACTTGTTTTTTGTGTATGTGAAAGTAATGCCCTTAGAAAGCGGGAAGCTGCTGAAAATAAACGACCCAGACACTTTGTTTTACAAACACAACCCTAACGATATTAGGGTGCTAAACGCTTGTTTGGAGATTATATTTAACTTAATTGATGCTCAAAGTGCAGTTTTGCAAGAGTTCTCTTCTTACAACGTGATTCCCAGACTTTTGTTTTTAATTGAAAAGATCCACACTGCTTCAGCTGACCCTAAAGAAAAACCACTACTTGAAAGTATAAGAATAAAGGCAATCATGATACTCAGACTGATTTTAACACTAGACCATGTGAAGAACCTGGTTTCTGAAAACTTAAACAACTTCAACTGGTACTTAAGGATCTTTAAAAACTCTAGAAACTCCAGTTACGAGTCAGAACTAGCTTTAACTTTAGCTGAACTTACAATATCAGAAGAGTTTTTGCTCAGAGAAGAAAACTCTTTTATAGTGGAACAGTGGGCTTACTCAGGGATTCTTAAGGTACTTGGAGCAAAGATTCTTAAACCTGAAGACTTAGACTTACTTTACTCTTGTTCAAAAGTGTTAACTACAGTAACTACGAGTTTAACAGGAGTTAAACAAGTTATAGATTTACTTGAACAAAAGGAGTTTTTATGGAAGTTAATGTACAAGTTGTTGATGAACAAAACCACCCCAAAAAGAAACTGGGTTGTTTTATTTAACCTAGCCAACAACCTTTTAAGGTACCCTTACTACTCACCACCTAGTTACTCCTTAGAAGTGTTTGCGGAGATGTTTTACTTGTTTGCTAAAAGAAACAGAGTTCTTTTGATTCCTTTGACCAGAATTGCTAGGTACTTTACTTTCGAACACAACCAAAGACTAGCACTTGGCAAAACAGCTTGTGAAGTGTAATTTTTACTCAGAATACTTAATTCAAGAACCACACAAGGTTTGTCAGGCAAAAACATCAACAGCTTTGACGAAAACAACAAAATAACTAGACCCCATGATGCACTAGTTAAGGAGTGGAATGATTACTTTCGAGAAGGTAAGAAGGATTGGAACTGCTTAGAAGAAACTGGACCTAAAGAGTTCGAAGTTTCAGAAAACATTGTAGTGGACATTGTTAATGCTTTGAAAAGGGAAAGAAAGTTCTTTAGGAAAGTCCCTGAAAACTGCAGTTTCTGTGAAGAACTAGAAGTCTTGGAGTTCTCAGAAGAAGACTCTTTTTGGGAGAATTGTGGCACATTTGATGAAACTAACCTTAACTTGCTTTTAGTTCAGTTCATTGCAGACGTTTTTGATGGTCAAGAATCCAAGTCAATACTTAACGACCTTATGCAGTACCTAAACAGTGCACTCACAACTTTCGAAAAGAAGTCATACGACAAACTCAAGTGCTCAATAATCATTTTATACAATGTTTTTTTTGAACTCAACGAGAACTTCCAGTACTCGTTTGCCAAAAGCAAGTTAGTTTACTACCAAGAGCACTTCACAAGAAAAGTTTTGCAAAGCATTTCTAAGAACCCTCCTAAGTCTATGCCTTGCAAGTGGAACCCAGAAACTAAGGAGTTCCAAAAAGGTTCGGGTTCACAAAAGTTTAAGTTTAACTTTTCCAAACTTCACATACTGTACCACTTGCTGGGGCTTTGTTTAAGTGGACTAAGGTTTTTTGGCTACGAAGAAATTTCAGAGGACGAAACACTTAGAGACCAAGTTAGGGGAGTAGTGAGTTTGAACTCTGACTTAGTTGTTAATTTGTATTCCCTTATAAAAGAAGAAAACGAGTACTTTTCTATAGCCAAAAGTCTTTTAGCTAAAGCTGAAGAACTTGAGTACGTTTACATCAAAGCCTTTCCTAACTTGTTTTACTTAAAAGTAAACTCACTTGCTGAGAACCTTGCGATTTTGCCTGAGTACACTGAAATGGTAGGTTGGCTTTCTGACGAAGTAAGTTTGTTAGGGCACGTTGCTTCTTTGTACCTGTACTTGACCAAAGACACTTCTAAAAAGATCATCAATAAGTTTTTTGAAAGTGCTTTTGAAACTTTTATGAAAGCAACTTACCTCTTACTTGACTGCATGGGCGACAAAGCAGAAAACATCTTAAAAAACAAATACAAATTCCAAGAAGCCAGAATAGACCAAAGAATTTCTTTTTTTATCAGCAAAATAACTGTAGTGAAAGTAGTCCACTACTTACTTCTGAGTTACGTTACTTGCTTCCAAAGCTTGCCTGAGGTCTTTGCAAAGCTTAGTATCAAGTTTTACCTAAATACTCTTTCAAAGGTAGTCAGAATTGTTAAGTTCTGTGAGTCTGAGTTCAAGTACCAAACAAACACTGAAACTTCTTTTAACTTTCCTGAAAGAGTTACTAACTCTGATATCAAGTTTGTTCCTACCATTTCAAGTTACTTTGTAGTAGACGGAGAAATTGAAGACGAAGACGTTGTTTTTGAAAAGTTTTTTGGAACTGTAGTCACTTGGCTTTGGTGCATTACTCAACTAGAAAAAGTAAGCCAGCACTTTATAGGTAATTCGGACCTAAACTACCTAATTGAGCTGGGCTATACCTACAATTACTGGAGCACGCCTTGCTACATGGCACAGTGCGGACTAGTGTATAACTTTTCGGTGTTTTACCCAGTTTCAATGATTAGGTGCATTCCAGTAGTGACTGACTTAGTAGTTAAGTACATAACAGAAATGAACATTCCTATAGAAGGCTATATTTTACTTTTCCAAGTAATCAGAACGGTTTACCCCCAGATTGTAGAGAACTCCACTAAGCAAAAGTTCCAACAACTCTTAGCTCCTCTGAGAACTATTCTTTCTTCAGAGTTCCCTATGCTTAAATACTACAACCACCCTTTGTCCAGCAAAGACGAACAAGACAACAGTTACTCCTTTCCAGTATACTTACTTGCTAACTTAGAAGAAGTTACCCTTGAAGGAGAGCACCAGGCGTATGCTGGGCAATTTGCTCTCCAAAGAGAAACTAAAGCAGTCATGAAACTGCTAACCCCTTTTTCTGAAGAAGAATTCCAAATTGCTGGGAAAAAAGGTTTCTCTGGAGATCCTGATGACTTAACTAAGAAGATCAACGAAGCTTTTAACGAAGTTATTCTAGAAAAGTTTAACAGAAACATAAACTTTAGCTCTTAAGTCTAGGGGACTCTTCAAGGTACTTCCTAAGTATCAGCATTAAAAAGGGCGAAATAAAACTAACGCCCCCTATGTAAGCCCATATCACCCAGCAATCTTTTTCTCCATCCTCCGGACAGTAAGTTTCTAGTAAAGGCCCAGCTGTGACTCCTGTAATGATAAAACTCAGCATCAAAGGAGAAGCTGCCAAAGACAAAAACAGTCCTTCACTGCCACTAGGAGCTATTTCCATAGTGTACTCTACTAGTCTAGGCGAGTGTATGGCTTCTCCAAAAGACACCCCCACTACAAAGATCGCTACTGTTAAGTAACTCCCTTCAATCAAAAGTGCAAAAGGAGCCAAAGAGCAAATAACTCCACCGAGTATAAGCAAGTTGTAATTAGAAAAAAAGTAAACTAAGTAAGTCAGGGGAGGTATTGAAACTAACATCACTAGTTCGTGCAGAGCTATCATGTAGCCAAAGTGTGCTCCTTCTTCTATTTGTCTGTACATGTATATAGGCAAAGTAACTTCCAAGTGGTAGTAACAAGCACGGGTAATTACCATGCACCCTGTAACTCCGGCAAACTTCCAAAAGGACTTTAGTCCAAAAACTTCACGCGTTTGTTTCCAGTAAGAAGTTTCTGGGGGTTCTACATTGCGCTCAAGTTCCCCTGTTTCACTGAACTCAAGTTCTCTAAGGAAGTAAGTGCATATTATAGCTATGCACAGCATAACTGCGCCTACTATAAACATCAGTCTGAAAGTTTCAAAGTCTTCGTCTCCTAAAGAAAGCACTAAGTCCACTACTACGCCTGATATAGCAGCACTTCCAAACAAAACTACGTAAAACATTGAATAAGCTATGCTCCTTGCTTCGATGGAAGTGTACTTTTTAATAGCTAGTTTGCAAGTCGGTATATTTATTGCTATACTTAGCATTGCTAAAGTTGCCATTATTGCTATTTGGGTGTACCTTTCCCTAATGAAAATCAGCAAAATAAATGCTAAAAGTCCTGAAAAGTTAGCTATAAAAAGAGACTTTCGAATTCCAAATCTGTCTGGAAAGGTTCCACACAAAATTGAGTAAGTGAAGGCGGTTAACCCCAGCCCTGCGTATATCAGTCCTGTTTCAATGTCACTGAAGCCCAAAACTTCAGTTAAGTATATTGAAGCAGCTATGATGATCAATACAAATCCGCCAAAGCCTCCTATTTTAACACACAAAACCAGCCAGAAGTCCCTTGGCGACTTAAACAGCTCCTTAAAGCTCTGGTAAAACTTTTCTTTTTTAGAAAGTTCACTGTTAAGAAGAGGTGTGTCTTCGTTATGTGCCATTATAATTATTATACTTCCTCACATCGCCATAAACGGCTTTTTCAACTATATCCATTTCTTGCTCTGAAAACTTGATATCAAGCACTCCATCCTTCATTTCATCTTTGTCCATAAAAAAGTTACTTTTGTACCTGTTCACAGAAGTCTGCAGTACTTGGCAGTTTTTAACTGAAGTTCTGCCTCCTTTAGAGTAAGGCGTGATGTGGTCGTATTCGTGGCACAAAGGACCTCTGCATCCATTTAAAGCACGCAACACAGGGTTACCTAAAACATCGTACCTCCACCTGCTGGGGTCTCTTCCCTCTATAAAACTTGCTTTGTTCCAGCACTTCCACTTTTGTTTCCTAGTGAAGTACCTGTGGAGTTTTTCAGACTTTTGCTCAACTTCTTCTTGGACCTTTGGCTCTGTCATTATTATTGAATTAAGTCAGATAAAGCAATTATTACAGTGGATATATTATCCATACTCTTGTGCTCAAAGGCCTTTTTTAGCAACTCTTCAGTCGCAGCTACTAACTGAAAACCAACTTCGTTGGCTTTAGCAGCGTCAAAAATACTTCTGACAATTTCTTCGTTACTTAGTTTATCGAATAAACCATCACTCCCCATAACAATAAAATCAAAATGCTGTACTTGAAACACAGTTATATCAGGGTTAGAAATCACGACTTGGGAGTTTCCTCCGTACTTAGGAAACTTAGCCTTCATGTCGCCTAAACTCCTACTAATAGCTAGTCCTCCTGGATTGACTCTAAAGCACCCCAGTCTAACTTTTCCGTTTTGCATGAAATCGTTCCTGTATATCTTGCCTCCTGCTTTTTCTATCCTTTGTTTTTCTTCTGGGTCACTGGGTTTGTGGTCCTTAGAAAAAGGCACTATTTTTGAGCCTGAACAAGCAATTGCTCTGGAGTCCCCTAAGTTTGCACAGTAACAAAACTTGCCAATGAACAAAAGTACCAAGGCACAAGATCCTGAGTAGTTTTCAGATTCGCAAGCTGTTGTAAGGAACTTTGTTTCGGCTTCTTGAAAGGCGTTTTTAAGTGAAAGTCTTGGATTTGTAGGAAAGGAAAAGTCGTTTACTAAAAAGTTGTTGAAATTGTCTTTAAGGAACTGAGAACACTCTGGTCCCCTGTGTCCATCAAAAATAGCAAACAAAGAACACTTAGGCCACACTTCATGTTCTCGGTAAGGTGGCTTTTCTAGTTCGAGGGCAATAGTTATTCTATCTTCGTTAGTAGGCTTCAGAAGTCCTCTGTGCGTTTTCGAGGCGAAGCCTCTTACAGTATTTTTGGTCGAAACAGAGATCTTGTTAACAGCTAAGAACTTTCTAGACGTGAATGCCCCGCCAGGACTCAGTGTTCTATCATTCTTGATTTCTGGAAAGCTGTTTTTGACCAAAGGCTTTCTATATAGTTGGAAATTGCGGTAGTTTCTAGAAGACAACTGGTTTTTTTTTACTCTTGAAGCAGTAGGACTGCCTATTCTTGGAAACTTTCTGGGCACACTGGGTGCTTTGACTAGAGAGGGCTTCAGTCTTCTTCCTGATATTGAACCATCTATCATTTTTTATTAGTTATACTTAAGTTGTTGTTGCCAGTAAGCAGCGTGTATTTCAAGCTTACTAGGAGTTTGTTTTTGGGTTTTAACTACTCTTTGAGTGGTTATTTTCTTTCTGCGAAGTTCCAAAAGAGACATATGCTGTCCGTAAACTTTAGAGTCCTGCAGCCAGGCTTTTAAACTCGAAAGCTTGGTAGGGTACTGGAAACTTAAGGACTTAGAGCCTTTGTGGAGTTTCAAAACATGTTTTTGAAGGGGTTTTATTCCTTCGTTTAAGGTTTGCAAAGCTGAAAAGAGGTTTTGGGTCTCCTGAACTACTACTTTGGCTTTCGAAAAGTTATCCTCTTCTCCTTGGGCTAAAGCCTTTATGTGGTTTCTGAGTCCTTTGATTATTTTAGTTTCTATTTTCCATTCAAAAAGTTTTTTCAGCACAAGTCTTTCTGAGTTAAACTTGTAAGCTAAGGCTTTGAGTCCGTGGGAGGCTTCTGCGTCTAGGACACACCACTTCCAGTATTTGAGTAGTTTAGCAAGTTTTCTGAGTGCAAACAACTTTGACAACTTGCTAGAGTAAACAGCTTTTCTGGTTTTTCTAGTGCTGTAGTCTTTTAGTGCTGTGAACACAACTGAAACTCTCCACTTTTTCATTGACTCAGTTAGCATAGCTTGNCACTTAAGCTTTTCGTTTTTATAGTTAACTGAGTGAATCCAAGCTGCTAGTGTGTACTTTAGAAGTGGTTTGTAACTTGTTTTCAGTCCTTTTTCTAAGTAATATAGTCTGGTTCTGCTGTAAACTCTAAAGAAATTGATAGTTTCAAAAGCTAGTCTTTGTTGGGTTCTAGTGTGAGACTCGTTTAAGTCAGAAAGTTTCATTTGAGAAGCTTTAAGTTTTTCTTGCATTGCAATCTTACTGGCTATTTGTTTTTTCGACTTTTTTCTGTAGATGCAAACGTTGTGTTTGGATGTGCGCGCATTAGTTTTTCCAGCTGACAAAAAAGGTCTGTTTATGTTACACAAGTTTTGTAAAGAAAGTTTCTGTGTGATGAGGTCTTCTTCTGCAGTGTTCATCATTTGAAGGGTTTTTTGTTTTTGAATCACTCTAGCTTTTTGTTTGGCTATTCCTTCTTTGTCTGCTTTGTTGTTTCTCCACAAACTGAAAAGCTCGAGTAACTGGGGAATTGTACTTCTTTTAGTTAGTATTTGGATGCTTTGCAACCACTTAGCTCTGTCTTTGTAGCAGTTTTCTGCAAGGAACTCGTTGAGTTCTTGCCTAGTAAACAGTTTCTGGAAAGCTTGGTCTTTTGCAGGTTGGAAGTCAAAGTGGTTGTTAAGTACTGACTGGGCTTCAGCTGCTTGGAAGTCCTTGCTTTTTAGGTACTCTTCTAAAAAGACCGTGTCGTAGTACCAGTCAAACAAAGGCTTACTTAAAAGAGGGTGGCTAGGACATTCAAAGTACTCTCTGTCTGACAAAAGTTCTTTTTGGGGTGCTTGTTTGACTTCAGACATCTCTAAGTCTGAGTAGTACACAGGGCGGTAAGCCTTTTCACTGAAGCTTCCTTGCATTTTGATGAAAGATATGGAAGAACTCGAAAACTTCCTTAAACAACACGCCCCAGTTGCTTTATCACACAAGCACCCTTCAGAGCAAGAACTCTGGGTAGCTGTGTTTCAAGAAGTCATTGAAGGGCCTAACTTTTCCTCCTCAACCTTTCACAGAGTTAAGCAACAACTAGAAGAGTTACTTCCTTTTACCTGGAAAACCTCAGTTAAAAAAGTCCTTGAAAACTTTCACCCAGCTACTCACGAACTTGCTTTGCTTAACCTGACTCACGTAATTCTAGCTGAAATTCAAGAAAGTAGGTTTACTAGTCTTCACATGCTTTACTTGGAAAGAGAAAGTTTGTTCAAACACTTAGGGTGTCTTATGACTCTTACGCACACTCAAGCCACTAAGTTTTCAATGCAAATTGTTAAGTTCATTGAATTGTGGATAGCGCACCTGCAAGTGGACCCTTTAGACATGGCAGAAGTACTAAGTAGAATTGTAAGGTTCACTTCTGTGCTAGAACTCCAAGAAGATGACCTCAGAGCAAAACTCCTAAGCGAAAAAATATCAACTCCTTTATTAACTATCTGCAAAAACTTTAAGGTGTTCCAGTACGCCAGTGCTAACTTAGTAAGTCACATTCTACCTTACGAAGCAAGTGCCATCGGCCAAAAGAAAAAACACCCAAGTGTAGCTTATGCAGTTCTCAAAGACCTTATGAAGTCCCCTGAAGAAGGAGAGGTTGAAGAGTCAGGCATCAGAGACAAATTTAACCACCTACACCAAGAATTTGACCTAATTGTAAGGTCTCCTCCTCAGTCACTGTATAGCATTACTAAAGAAACCGACTCTCCACACGAAAAGGCCACTGCGCTTCTCCAGTACTACTCAGAAGTGCTTCCAAACCTCTCTAACTCCAACTGGGACACTCTTTTCATTCGGAAAAAAGTGCTTATGTCTACATACACACTTAAAATCATTTCTTTGATTTGCGAAGGGGGCTCCAAGCTTGGTTTGCAAGTACTAGACCTCATCATAAGCATCCTAGCAAACTTGATAGGTTTGTTTAACAAAGATCAGCCAGACTACTCCAACACAGAGATCCTCCTCAACTTAGTGGTTCAAATGAACTGGGCGCCTTCCCTCATAGAGTCCATTGCACAGCACTTAAAAGAACTACCTACACAAAGCGTGAAGGAGTTTCTTTTAATTCTGTGGAACTACCTCAGAGAGCACCTGCCAACTGGACTCTCCAAAACCAACGAGGAACCCTACATCCGAAGTATGAAAATGATAATCCACAAAAATATAGAGCGCATGGGTGCCCTTTATAAGGAACTCCAGCGGAGCACTTAATTAAAAAGAGTGGCTAAAATGGCTGAAGAAGTCTCATACGAAAAAGGCAAAGGAAAGGGCGTAGAGGGAGAATCCAAGCCCCAAAAGATCAGATTCACCCTTACTTCAACAAAGTTACAAGCTTTAGAAAACAGTAATGTCTAGTAAGTGAGTTCAAGATTGATTGCTTCCGCAAAAAAGGAGAACCTCACAACTTACGGGCCCGTAAGGTTCCCCACCAAGCACCTGAACATTACTACAAGGAAGAGTCCTTGTGGAAATGGCACTGCCACTTTCGATAGGTACGAAATGAGGATTCACAAGAGAGTCATCACCCTCATCTGCCCCACTGAGTTCATCAAAAAGGTCACTGACTTTAGCATTGATCCCGGCGTTGAAGTCGAGTTGCATTTACAAGAGTATTAACTAACACACCGGCTTAATACCTCTTACGTGTTATTAGATGTCAAGGTAGCCGTAGCAGTTCTTGAGCAGTTCCTTCACAATTAACCTGTCTAAAACGTGTCCATCCGTTTCGTTGACCCAGTTTTCGTTGTCCAAGTCGTAGAAGTACTTGTGCTCGCCTTTTTTGGGAACGTCCAGTACGAAGTACTGCTGTTGAGATTCCTTTTTAAGAGTGAGAACAGAGTTCTTTTTAGTGAAAACGATTGAGTCTGGACTAAACTCAAGTTCAGCGTCAGGGTTGTCTTCTCTGAGTTTTTGGAGTGCAGAGTGGATCTTATTCAGGTAAGAACTAGAAATACTTTCGAACTGGGAGGGTTCTAAATGTTGTTTTTTAGGAAGGTACTCAAAGTAGTTATCTGAACTCAGTGTTCTTTGCGACCTTGTGAAATGCCTCAGTAAGTTCCTAGCTAGCATTTATAATATGTTTGCTTTGAAAAAGCTAGGAGTGTTTCTGGGTTGGGCTGGAGTAGGCACAGCAGTAGGGTGGGGAGTGGATGACGTTGTGGTGAACCATTTCAAAGAATTCCTGGGGTACAGTGTTCTTGAAGACCACGACTACTTAATGATAAAAGAAGAAGTTCCTCTTGAAGAAAGACGTGCTAAGTTCGCGAAACTTCTAAACGAAAAAGGAGCTTCTGGAAGACTTGTAGAAATGATCAGTGACTTCAACAACGCTGCTTTTGACTACAAAGTTAGGCAAGACTTGGACCAAATCAGTGTAAACAGACAAATGCAAATTTTGGAAGAAGTCTTTAGAAAGTACTACCCTGAACTGTTTGACAGTGAGTCTGGACAAGCATTTATTAGGAGCTTGAACCTCAAGTTGAACTGTGAAGACTTTTACAAGGTCCCAGCTTTCCTAAAACCTATCAGAAAGTAATAACTCGGCGTTATAATAATGATATTTCTGGTGTTAGTTTCAGCCGTAATGGCGTGTAACCACACATGCAAAGACCTCTGCAAAGACACAAACTGCTTAAAAGACTGTGGGTGTGAAAGCCCCAGGACTCTTGCTTTCAAAGCTTACGAAAAAACTTATATAGTGCAGAGCCAAGAAAATGCTTCTGAGGCTTGTAACTTTGAGGCGTTTAAGTCTTGCCAGAACTACATAGACAACGGAGAACAGATGTACTACTGCATTTTAATAAGTGGCTGCAAAAGTTTAATTACTGAAAAGCAAGAAAACGACTTAGTTAACTTTGACTTGAGCAAAACCAACTGCACTTTGTTTTGTAGCGACTTTTGCAATGATTGGGGAAAGAACGACTCCCATTGTTTCGGGACCTGCACACAAAAGTTCTGTTTGATGACTAACTTAGAAGAAGGGAGTTCTAGTTACTACTTTTTTGAAATTGGTTTTTTTTGCTTGCTTTTGGTTTGCTTTTACATATCGATATCAAAAGTTCTTAACAACCCAAAGTACTTTCCTAAGGACTCAAGTCAAAGCTTTTCTTATAGGATTCTGCCTAGTTAATTAATCTCAAGGTAAATGGATTTGCTATTTTCTCTTATTTCAGGCGTTGACAATAAGTCATACCTGGATGTTGACGACCTAAATGGAATAGGCAAAGGAAATGTTCCTGAAAGAACTGGAAACAAAGCCATTGACTTTGCTCTGTTCAAGATTAATTTGTTTGCTGTAAGCGAAAACACTCCAGACCGCAAAAACTTCATAAAAGACCTTGTAAACACTTTTAGAGAACTTGGGCCTAAAGCTGAAGAGTTTTCGGTGCCTTTGTTGCACTCACTTTTGAACGAAAGTTCTGAAGAATTGAGAGCAGAATTGTCAGGAGTTCTGCCAGACTTAACAGCTTTTTTTATGCAGGAAGTAAGGAACTTGAATGCAGTCAAAGAAGGCATCCTTCCTATTTTTAGAGAACTCCTCAGTAACGATTCCCATGTTATCAATGAGTCAGCCGCTGCTTTGGTAGAAGCTTCGCAACACTTAAACACAACAGAGACCCATAACGAAGTAGTTAGCATTGTTCTAGACCTAGTGAACCAACAAATGGCAGAGAACTCTATAGTTGTAGGCCTGGACTTAATTTCCCAACTAGCCAAAAGTTTCGGAAGTGAGATCTGTGAAAAGTTTTTAGTGAGTGTAATTCAGTTTTTTGCAGAAGACGGAAACCCTAAGTTTAAAAAAGAACTAGCCGAGTGTTTGTGCAGTGTAAGTGAGGTCGTAAGCACAGAAGTTTTCCATGATAAGTTACTTAGTGTGTTTTTGAGTTTGTGCAGAGATACTAACTGGCAAGTCAAAAAGGTTTGTGCTGAGAACTTAGTAAAAGTTCTAAAAATATCCAACGAAGACATTCACAGTAAAGAACTCTTTGGAGTAGTAAAAGATTTAGTTAAGAACAAAAACAAGTGGGTGTCAACTGCAGCTAAAAGCAAGTTAGGATTGATTCTTTACTATTACAAAGGAAAGAACCAAGAAAAACTACTTAAGATGTACTGCAACTCTGCTGAAAACGGAGAGTTAGGTTACAGCTGTGCTTACTACTTTCCAGGAGTTCTAGTGCATTTCGGTGCGGATTATTGGCAAGACTTAAAAAAGTTGTTTTTCAAACTCAACTCACTTGACACCAAAACAAAGGAGTGCTTGGTGGCTTCTGTTCACGAAATAGCAAAGGTTTTAGGACCCCAAAAAACGGAAACGGAACTAGTTGAAGTTTTTGAAGAGTGGCTTAACAACCCCTCCGTAGCCTTGCGTGCATACAAAGCTTTGGGCGAGTTTCTTCAAAATACTTCTTCTGAGGCTGTTAAACTCAAGTTAATTCCTTACGTAGAATCAATGCAGAAAGCTGAAGCTTGGAGAGTAAGGGAAACCTTGGCAGGACAGTTGAGCAAGTTCACACAAGTCTACACACCAGAAGAGCTGTTCCAAAAAATCTGGCCGTTAGGAGTAGCTTTGTGTCAGGACAAAATGCACACTGTGCGCCAAACAGCAGCTTTGGAACTAGGAAGACTATCAAGTTTCTTGCTAAAAAACTACTCTGAACAAGTACAAAGTGTCTTAAAGTTTTTTTCACGTAGTCCAAACTACCATTACAGACAAGTGTTTGTAGAAATAGTTAAAGGCATCCTAGAAACAACACAAAATGACTTTTTGGAAGAAGAAATTGAAACTTTGACTAGGGACAAAGTAAGCAACGTAAGGCTGAGTGTAGCTCAGCTACTTAGACAGTCCAAGTCTCTCTGGCCTTCTTTAAAAACTAGTTTGGAAGAAGACGAGAACCCTGATGTTAGGTATCAACTCTGTGAAAGACCAAGAGCAACTGAAACCCTGAACGGAGGGTTTTACTTAACTCCACCTATTTTCAGACCCAGTTGTGAAGACGAAAACTTTGAAGTTTACGAAGTAACGGCCAAAGAAGTGCCACACTTAGAAAGTTTAGAGAATTACTCTGAGATCAACTAAGAATTAATTAAAGAGTTATGAGTTTCTGAAATGACTCTATTCAAAAAGTAGGTAAAAGAGGATCCACCTGTTCCTATAAGGTCTGCCTGTCCACTTGGTCCTAAAATGTATTTTTCAGCAATCTTCAAGTGTTTTTTCCGGAACCTTCCTAAGTTCCAGATAACTTGATTCCAGTCTTCAGCTAAGCCTAGTTCCTTTACTTTGGATCTCAGGTCAGGAGGGACTAAGGTTTCCAAATCCTTTAAAAAGGCCCTGTGTTCTTTTTTCATGTACATAACAATGTCTGTTAAAAGTCTTTCACCTGACTTGATTCCTAACCCTATATCTAGAGTTCTGAACACTGGACTTTGCACAGCTGACGCGCCTAAAACTCCAAAAAAGGACTTGTCCACTCCTCCAAAATGTACTTTTTCAAAGTTTTTAAAGTACTTTCTGAAGTCAAAGTAAAAGATGTAGGGGTCAACATTAGTGAATATCGAGTCAAGGGCTTTCCTCATGCTAAGCAAGGCTTCTTTGATGGTTTGTAAGTTTTGGCTAGCTTTGACTGCCTGACTAGTTTTTAGGTGATTGAAAAGTTCTAACAAGGAGTGGATTATAGGAGTTCCCAAGTAGTCTATGTACAGAGAAATCATGTAAAACTGGGACTCATCCTCAGATCCTGTAAAGGTGTAAATGCTTTTCAGGTTTTCTGAAGTAAAAGGCAACTGGGGGTTCTTCAAAGCCCAGTTGTGGTACTCACAAGAAACCAAAGTGAAAATGGGTTTTCTGTCTAAGTAAGTGGACAGTTCTATAAAAGGCACTCCAATGTTAGAAGGTATAAAGGTACAGGGGGTGTCTCCTTGCCAGTAGTAAGCACTGACTAGCATTGAAAGTAGAGTTGTTGCTAGTTCAGTTTCTTCGTAAGAAGAAATATCAGTAAGTCTGAAACTAGGCAGTTCGCTTATGTAAGTTCTGAGTCTGGGCGAGTATATTTCGTAAGGCAAAGCTTTAACTAAGTTCCAGTGGCTTTTGAGAGACTCACTTAGAGGAAACTCCATTCCTTGTAAGTTAGGGCAAAAGCCATGGGTTCTGTTTATTAGGTAGCTTTCTAGTTTGCTAACTCTAGATACTGATTTCATTAGATACTCTAAAAGTTGCAACTTAAATAAAAGCTCAGCTTCAGTTGAAGAAAGCCATTAATTAGGGATTTTAGTGAATACTTCTACCACTGTTTCATTTAACTGGTCTTCCTGTTCATAGTTGTCTTCTTGGTAAGTGTGTGGAACAGGGGAAGCCTCTTCTTGGACTTGACTGAGTTTTTTAGCTCTGTTTCTTCTTTTTTCCCTTTTGTTCTTGACTTTTTCTAGTTGCTGTTTTCTTTTTCTGATCTTTTTTTTGTCTTGCTTGCTTTTGTGGAACTTCTTGAGGAAGTCTTTTCTTTCATCAGGGTCGAACTTTACTTCAAGTTTGTTGGACTTTCCCATTAAATTGCAATGCAAAAAACCCATTTGCTGTCAGTCCATAATAACCCTAGGAAGAACTCAGATGAAAAACAAATACAGCCTTTGTTCAAGAAAAGGTTTGCTTCAGGCGACCAAGAAACCTCAGCTGTGGTTCAAAGACCTCCGACTGGAAATTTAAAAATCCGATCAGTTCGGGGTTCAAGGTCAAAAAACTCATCAAGTGCTACTCAAGAAGAACTTGAGTTCCAGGTTTCTAGACTCAAAAGTGAAAAACTCCAGGTTTACAAAGAACTTTGGACTTACGAAGAAAGGTTTTTTAACAAACTGTGCTTAAAAGCCCGCATAGAGGATATTCTAACCAGTTGCTTAGTGCTGCTTGAAGAAGAAGAAGAAGCTGAGCATGAGTTGTATAAGGAAAAAGAAATACTTAAGATCTTAGATGATGGGCTTAAAGAACTCACTACTGAAAATTTCGAAACTACTTTGTGTCCAAAAGATTACATGAGTGGGTCCTTTTGCACCCTAGTCCAAATATGTGGGGAACTTTGTATTGCTTCAGTTGTTTCAGAAAACAAGATTCAAGTTTATCCAGAGATGCTTAATGAACCCCTAACACTAACCTTTAAAACTCTCGCTACAGACTCAGAAAAAGACCTCACCCAGAACTTGTTTCCTTTTCTGCATTTCAAACTAGAAAATGAGGTAGTCAAACTTAAGTTCAGCACTGAAAAACAATCCCACAGGACTTTGTTTTGCAAGCCTAAGGGATGTCCTAACAGCTTTATGGCTTTAGAAATATCACTCAACCCCCTTAAAATTAAAGCCAACTTAAAAGGAACTCAACTCAGAATCAGCTTAAACGACCACAAATTACAAGCTTACCTAGAAAAAAGCTGGCTAGTGCACGCAGCAAACTACATAGAAAAACAACTGTGCATTCTGCAGTACCCTGAAGAAGAACCCTGCTTTGTGTGGAACCCTGAAAGTTTTGATATTGAAAAGTATCTTTACGTCCAAAAAACCAAAAGAAGGGGCAGTATGCTTACTAAAGGCGTTTTTGAAAAGTCAGACTTTGAAGACTCTAGCAAGCTTTTAGGAAAAAGCACCATTCACTTTGGAGAGGAAAGTTGTGAGTGCAGTTTGTATTACAATTTGTTGTTAGGCAAGTACAGAGTTTTTTTGACTTATGAAAACTTAGACTACTACTTCCTTGAAGAAAACTACCCACAACTCTTTAAGCACCTGTATGAGTTGCAAGACTTAGAGTTTTCCCAAGCTTCAGTTATGTTCAAGTCACTAGAGTTAGAGTTTGTAGTAAAGTCTTTGCTCCTTTTATAAATTAAGTTACTTAAGCGCTGAAGAAGCTTTGTCCGCTCCAAACAACTGCCTTGCAGCTCTTTCCATAAGGGAGTCCTTTGAAGGGTCGTAAGGGCTGTCTTTGCTAGGGATTTCTAAAACAGTTGGAACCACTTCAGTGTAGTTAAAGATATGATTCCTGATGCTTTCAGCTACTTTCTGAGTTATCATCACTATTGCTACGTCAGGTCTGCTCACAAACCTTTCAAAAGCTGCTTCTATTTCGGAAGCAGGAGTGCTGTCGTCAACTGTGAAGAAGTTAGTTTCTCCTTTGTGGTTCCTTTCGCCAATCCCAGTCAACAAAAACCCAGTAATAGTGTCTTCGTCGCCTATAAGGGCTATTAAGTTTCTGTTCTCAGAAATTTTGATCTTTCCTTTGGACATTTTTACGTAAGTGAAGTTAAAGTTATATCTAGAAGCACTTGCGGTGGACAATGCTTGGTCCTGCTTCGTCGTACTCAGCCTTAGTGACCCACATGGCCTGGAAGCTTGCAAGGGAACTCAAGATGCTGCCACCAATCCACACTGAGAACTTCCTTTCAGGGGGAGCAACTACCTTCACCTTCATGCTTGGGGGTGCCATGTTGGTGAGTTCCTTAGTCATCCTTTCAGCAATTCCTGGGTACATAGTGGATCCTCCGCTCATCACTACGTTTCCGTACAAGTCTCTTCTAATATCTACGTCGCATTTCATAATTGAATTATAGGCAGTTTGAGCAATGCCATCAATGTCAAGACCAAGGAGGCTGGGTTGGAAAAGGGCTTCAGGGCACCTGAACCTTTCAGCTCCCAAAGTCACACTGGAACCATCGGGCAACTCGTAGTTTTTTTCAATGCTAGCGTCGCTCTTGGCCTTTTCAGTTTCTTCGTTGTAGTCCAAGGCAACATAGCAAAGCTGTTCTTTAATGCTCCTAACAATTTCTCTTTCGGCCGAGTTTTGAAGGGAGTAGCCCCTCTCGGTCATGAGTCTAACTAAGTGGTTGGTAAGGTCTCTTCCTGCCACGTCAATACGCTCAATAGCGTGGGGCAAGGCGTATCCTTCGTAAATGGGCACCACGTGGGAAACTCCGTCTCCGGAGTCGACTACAATACCAGTAGTACGTCCAGCAGAGTACAGAGAAAGGACAGCTTGGATTGCCACGTAGAAGGCAGGCACGTTGAAGGTTTCGAACAGGATCTGTGTCATCTTTTCCCTGTTAGCCTTGGGGTTAAGAGGGGCTTCGGTAAGCAACACAGGCCTTTCGTCAGGGGCTACTCTAAGTTCGTTATAGAAGGTGTGGTGCCAGATACGTTCCATGTCGTCCCAGTTGTTGACTATACCGTGTTCAATGGGGTATTTGAGGTTGAGCACACCACGTTTGGCTTGGGCTTCATCTCCGATGAAAACATCTTTTTGCTCGGTGCCAACCATGATGCCGGGCATGCGTGGCCTTCCCACTATGCTGGGGAACACTGCGCGAGGTGCATCGTCACCTGCAATGCCAGCTTTGCACATCCCTGAACCGTTGTCAATAACAATTGGTTGAACCTTATCTTCCATTTATTTCAACAACTAACTTATTTCTCACAAATATATTTGACTTAAAAGAAGAACTTGGACAGCCTCAGCAAGAGCATTTTCAGCTCTTCTGGAGTGGACTTTAGTTTGGAAAATTTATTTAGGCCAGCTAATATTCTAGAAACAGGGTAGTCTTTTAATTAATTTAAACCTGAGAATTACGCATTCGCTGAATTTACAGCTCTTAAGTTGGCTATTCTAATAAATGATCTTAATATTGCTGCTAGTTAGTTCAGTTCAGAGTTTCCAAAACGGAGAACCTCTTCCAGTGAGCGTGACAACAGTCCGTCCTTTGCAAAGCCCAAACAGTTACCAGAAATATTACTCCCTTCCTTTATGTGCTCCTGACTCCTCTAAGAATGCATTCCCTGCTTCTTTAGGCGAAATCCTTGTAGGCTACAAACGAGAGCCTTCGCTTTACAATATTTACTTCTTAGTTGACACAGAGAAAAGGTTCCTTTGCAAAAAGGACTTTACACAACAAGAAGTGGATACACTAAAGAATGCCATTGACAATGTTTATGTTGCTGAGATCACAGTGGACGGCATTCCTGCCTTAGAAATGATTGGCAAAGGTGACAAGGACACTCCTTTTATTTTCACACACTACGTGTTTCGTTTAGGATACAGAGAAAAAGAGGTTGTTACTGTAGAGGTGTCGGGCGATGAAAAAAGCCTCAAACCACTTAGTCCTGGAGAGTACTCTTTTCATTACTCTGTTCATTTCAGCCCTTCTTCAGTGAGCTTCAGTAACAGACTCAACAATGCCTTGGAAACTAGCAAGTTCTTAAAGCAAACTCACCAGGTTCGGTGGCTTTCAATATTGAACTGTTTTTTGTTTTTGTTGTTTGGGTCACTTATTGTGCTAGTTGCTTTAAAACACAAAATTCAAAACAACTCTAAAACCCATGACATAGAGTCTCAAAGCGTACTCATGAAACTGGACGTGATGTCTCCCCCTAAGTATGGATCAGTCTTAAGTGCTTTAACTGGGGCAGGAGCTCAACTAAGTGTTTTGGTTTGTGTAATAGGACTTTTGCTTTGGGTCGAGTTAGCCAACACAGGAGGTTTGACTGTTGCTGCTATATTGTTTTATGCCTTGACGAGTTCTGCTGGAGGCTACGTGTCTGGTTCTGTGTATAGATTTATAGGAGGAGCCATGTGGCTTGAAAACTTAATTTACACAGCTTGTGCTTTTGGAGGAGTTCTTTTTGGGATTTGGACAGTGCTCAACTGGGCAGCTGTTTCCGAAGGTTCCAAAGCTGCTTTGCCTTTTGCCACTATTTTTATGGTCTTTTTGTTGTGGGTGTTGGTAACTATTCCTTTGACCATACTAGGAGGCATTTATGGAAGAAACATTACTAAACCCCAAGTTTACTCTGAATTCCCAGAAAACACCAAAAAGCCTTCCAACTTAGGCACTCTTAGTTTGCTTGTTTCAGGGTTTTTGCCTTACATTGCAATTAGAATGCAACTGCATTATGTTTACAGTTCTGTTTGGGGGCACAACATCAACTCTTTGTACGGAGTTTTGTTGATTGGCATGCTTTTGGTGTTTTTGCTAACAGCTTCACTGAGTGTAACGCTTACTTACTTAGGCTTTAAAAAAGAAGAATTCAACTGGTGGTGGAAGAGTTTTGTGTTAGGAGGTTCCCCTGCAGTGGTGATGGTTCTCGACTGGGTTTATTGGTACACAAGTTCAGAAATCAGCGGAACAAGCCAAAACCTTTCTTTCTTTGGGTACACACTTTTAGGAGCTTGGGCATTGTTCTTAGTTTTGGGAAGTATAGGCTTTTTATCCTCGCTGCAGTTCGTAAAGTACCTATTTTCTCAGCTTAAATCTGATTAATAAATGGAAAAAGGAATAAAAGGGTTGTTCAACACCATTCTGAACCAAAACTACAAAATGAGCTCTTTTCTGTCTTTTAAAGTTGCTTTTACTCAAAAAAAGTTTGAAAGAGAAATCTCTAAGTTTTCCAAAGCCTCAGTGGAATGCCTAGGAGTTGCTTTCTTCGTTGTTCTACTTGCAAAAATCTTTTTGGAGGGATTTACTCAGCTAGAACTCTACACCGTGGTGTTAACCGTTTCAGCTACAGTTCTGAGTTTCAAAAGAACTACTTTGGGACTCAGACTGGGAACTTTCGCAATTTGTCTAGTTAATGAAATTGGCGACTCAGAAAAAGAATGGAAGTTTATGTTTTTAGTAAGTGACTGGTTGGGACACTTGTACACTCTTAAAAGCTGGTCTTCTTATGCGGTTCTTTCGGTTTTAAAAGTAGCTTTTGTATGTGTACTGTATGAAAAGGGCTTCGCGATGAATGTTGCAGTTCACGCATTTCTGACTTTCTTGATGTGTTTGCTTGAAAAAGACATTAAAGACATTTGGGTTATCAAAGAAGGCTACAAAAGAGGAGCACTTCAGCAAAAAGAGGTTCTGGAGTTCAGTCAAACTGCTATTTTGATTCTAGACGAATCTGGAAAAATACTGGACTTTAACCACAAAGCTAAGAGTTATGTGCGGATTTTAGGTTTCTCTGATATCAGTGATATGCAGTTTACTCAGATTTTTGAAAGCAGGGTTTCAGAATTACTAGAAACTGCTTTAGCTAAAGCCAAAAAAGGCCAAAGCATACAGGAACTTATACTAATGAATCCAGAATTCCAAGACCCGCGAGGAGTCCTGCTTATGGCAAACAACATTCCTTACAACAAAAAAAACTGCATTCAAGTAACCTTGGTAGAAGTGACGCCTTTTGTGGCAGAGAAACTGTTTAAGTCAGGTTTGTGGGAAAAAATAGACCAACTAGGAGCTAAAAACCAAAAGAAACTGATTGACAAGTGCAGAAAAGGCGAGCAATTAGAAGTCAAAGACTTACTTAGGTTCGAAAAGCTGTTACTGAAAGCCAAAGAAATAGACATGCTAGATAAGTACTTTCTAGGTCAAGTCAAAGTTAAAAAAGAAGTTTTTGACTTCAAACTGGAGATTTCTAACTTAGTTGAGACTGAGTGGAAATCCATCAAAAAGAACAAACTCAAAGTTCGACTGTCTAGAGAAAAAGGACTCCACCAACCTGTGAAAAATGACCGNGAAAAGCACAACCAAGCTTTTAAGGGGTTCCTTAAGTTTGTGCTGAAGCATGCCAAACAGGGATCCGAAGTTAACATACATTGCAGTCGAGCGGTAAGTTTTATTAAGTCAGTGGGACAAGGCTTTGACGCAAGGTACAAGTTTACTTTTTACCCTCAAGAAAACATTTCCCAAGAAATAGACTACTTGTTCCAGGTCAGAAGGGACTATTCTGAAAGAAAGACTTTCGAAGAAATCATTTTAATGTCTGAAAAGTACGGAGTCTCTGTGGCTATTTTCGACTTTGTACTTTTGGCCCTTGAAGGCTACGTGTGCGAACCTATTATTCAAGAAGACACCAACAAAGTAGTGCTTTCTTATATGTAAGTGTTACTCAGGCTCAAGCACGAAATAGACACTTCAGGAATGGTCAGGGAAAGGGAGTCTAGGGAAGACCTTACTATATGTTGGAGTTCCTCTAACATGAAGTTCATGCCTATTTCTCAGATGACTACTCTTGACCAGTTAAACGAAGAACCCTCTTTTGAAAAAAGCATAGACGAAGAAGTCAGTGCTGAGTCAACTATCCACTTTGTGCACAGACAAGTAGTTAAGAGACCCAATGACTTACTGTCGAAAACCCTAATTGATTTGCCTAGCCATACAGAAGAGCCTCCTAGAGGTTTAATCTATACCAAAAACAAGTTTTTAAACAGAACCCTTTCCAAAAACATTGGGGAAATTATGGACTCCATACCCGACGTGTGCACTAGTGAACCAGAAGTACTAAAAAAGTTCCAAGACAAGCAAAGCACAGGAAGAAACTACCGCTTTTTGTTAGTAGACATGAGCTTGTCTCTGAACTTTCTGCAGCAAATAAGAGAAACCATTGAGAAGCTGTATGTGATTGGAATATACTCCCCAGACTTGTTTTCAGCAGAAGAAAAAGCTAGAACCCACAAAGTAGACACTATGATTCTCAAGTCAGCTCCTAAAGAAAACTACAAAAAAGTTATAGATTCCATTCCACATTAATAAGTTAAGCTTCTGTCACGAATTGGTCAGTCTCGATAGAAAGTCCTCTTAGAACAGCGAGCAAAATTTCCCAGTCGTGGACTTGTCCTTCTCGGGACAAGACGAACACCCTTTTTTTCCAAACAATTTTGTATCCATCTCTGCCTTTCAAAGCTTTGATTTCGGAGATTGGAATTTTAACTGCTTTCTGAGACTGCTTGCCTGTAGGAGTATAGTTGATGAGTTCTATATGTTGACCGTCTTTCATCAAATGCAGTAAAGCAGGTGTGTTTCTGGCTTGGGCCATAATTCCAAGGCTGAAAATACTAGTAAGTCCGAACCCCACTAAACTCATAGTTGACTCATAAACCAAGAAGTAGTAAGCCAAGAAAGAACTTTGGGCCCCTGTTCCCAGTAACAACCCATCTCTGAAAGTTTTGTCATCATTGTAACTAAACAATAGTTTCTTGCCTTCGTTTGAAAAAGCCACCATGCTTTTGGGTGCGTAGCTTGAAAAGCTTTTAAAACCGAGTCTTGAAAACAACTTTGCGCTCTGCATCCAATAATAATGGAAGCACTTTTTGGATCTGAACTTCAAGGAAAGTCAGAGAGTGTTCCAAGTGCGCAACTAAACGAAGTTAAGTTTGTGCTTGTTTATTTTTCAGCGCACTGGTGCCCGCCTTGTAGAGGCTTCACTCCTAAGTTGGCGATGTTTTACGAAAGCGTCAATGCTACAGAGAAACAACTAGAGATAGTTTATGTAAGTTTAGACAAAACAGAAGAACAGTTTGAAGAGTACTACTCAGAAATGCCCTGGTTGGCTTTGGCATTTTCAGAAACTAGCAGAAGAAACACCCTTTCAGCGAGGTTTGGAGTACAAGGAATTCCAGCTTTGTTTTTGATAGACAAAGAAGGCAACGTTAAGAAAGACAACTGCAGAAACGACGTCAACTCTAAAGGACCTTTGTGCTTGGGCGAGTGGGAGTCTGCTTTAAATAGCTTATAATAAATGGGCTTATTCTGGATGGGAGCAAGTTTTGGCTTCTTTATGAAGTTGGCGGCTAACAAAGCTTCGAAAAGGCACTTTTTCTACAGTAAGTGATAGACAGAACCCTGGGAGTTCTTAGTGACTATGAGCATTACTGGTTTAGGGTTTTCTTACTACGACTGGTACAGGAAGTTAGCCTTAGAAGCTCTTTGTGAGGCTGAAGACGTTAGAGACTCTGTTAGGGACGCAAATAAGCGCCTTAAAGAAAGCGTTTACATGAAGGCCTAACTAAGATGATTAGTGGTTTAATTACACTAGTAGTACTCCATTTCTTCATAGAAGTTCCTTTGCCTCTTGTTAGGTAGAGAGGGACACCTTTTAAGGGGAGAAACAAGCCTTTGTCTGCTTCCATGCATAGAAGCTTGGTGCTGCAACTTCACATACTTTTCTAGTTTTCTCAAAATTTCGGTGCTGAGTTTGTTTAGGTTTAACTGGAAAGACTTAGGCACACCACTTTTCCCAATCACAACTTTGTAAGCTGTTGTTAGTTGGGAAGAGTTAAGTTTGTTCAGAGAAGACGCAAGCAGCTTTTTTTCCTGGAGCGACATGGGCTTGGAGAAGTACCTGTCTAGGTCTTTTTTGTTCCTGTCCATAGGTTGTAACTCTTCCCCTGGCACAAACAACAAGTTTTCTAGCTCTTTGAACTGCCTTTCGAAGTAAGTTGCAAGTTCTAGTGTGATGTAGAACATTTCGGTGTTGGTGGCGTTGTAAGTAAAAGCGTTGAGCCAAATCCTTCGGACGTCAATTGCGAATTCTTGTGAGTTTTGGTAAATTCCTAGTTTAAGATTCCTTTCAACTAGAGAAAGGTCTACAGGGTCCTGGATTATTTCTAAGTAGTCAGGCAAATTAAAAGCAACTGGGTCTACTGCTTGCAAAAAAGGCCCTGAAAGCGTGTGGTTTTTAAGGTTCTTAAGGACTTGGTAGCACCTCCGAGCTGCTTCTCCTCCAGCCTGGAGACCCCAATTTTTATCAATCCATTCGGAATGTTTTTGGAGTTTAATACAAGCTTTTTGAGTTCGGTAGCGCTTTCTAGGTCTTTTGGAAGGGGCTTTAGGGGTCTTTGAAGGGCTTTTGCGCTTTACGGACCGAAGTATCATTCCAGGCGGCATGATCTTATTAAGCTTTTCCATATAACTGGATTTCAAATAAAACGTTTCGCCAACAAGTAAGTTTTCTTGGGCCTGTGCCATTAATTTTTTATTAGAGAATAAAGTATTTTGGCGGTTTAAGTTTCTAATGAGTTAAAATTAAAACATTATTTCAAGAACTGACTCACCCACTTAAAAGCTTCTGCGTACCCGTTTCTTTTAGCAACAGAACACATAAACAGTTCAATAGGCCGTTGGCCTTCGCTTAGCTTAGACCCTTTGCCAAAGTATCCGTAAGTGTCGAGTCCCAACGCACTTCTAAGTTCTTCTTCACTGGCAGCGTCTGCAAGGTCGATCTTGTTTCCTAGGATCACAAAAGGAATGTTGCTTAGTTCTTCCATACTCAAGAGTTCATCGAGTTCTTGCTTAGCCAGTCCGAACCTTTCTCTTTCTGCTGCGTCAATCATAAACACTACTGCATCTACTGACACCAGGTAGTCTTTCCAAATCTTGCGGGCAATCTCGTGGCCGCCAAGGTCAAAGGTACGGAAGCGGATAGAACCCATTACTAGTTCCTCAGATTGAGGATGCGTTGTAGGTTCAATTTGAGTCATGCGGTCGTCTTTAAGCATCTGGAGGAGTGTGGATTTGCCTGCGTTGTCTAACCCCAAAAAGACTAGCTTAGCGTTTTTTTGGTACAGCCCAAGGTACCCAAGTACGTCGAAGAACCAGTTGATTACAAACATGTCCACGTCAGAAATTTAATATTATATTTTAAACCCTTTTTCTAATAAATCTGTTGACTGCTAATGAGTTAAGAGTTAGATTAAGCTTAAAGGTTGAAGTTAGTCAATTTGCTGAAAGTGTCTCCGGCTTTCTTGCCAGCTTCAACATAAGTAGAGTTCCCGTAAAACTGTCTCATTTGACTGATGTTGGAGTCAATGACGTCTTTCAAGGTGAGGTAACGCAAAAAGTACTCTCCCAAGTCAGATGGGTTCAAAAAGCTTCCAGCAATTTTGAACAACTGGTAGACTCTGCAGGAGCTGAGTTCTTGGTTGAATGAGTTGGCGAACTTTCTCAAAAGACTAATTGCCGAGAAAATATGTTCAACGTTTTCCTTAGCTAGAAGCATTTCTTCGATGAGGCCTTCCAAGGCTTGGCTGGTTTCTCCCCAGAACTTTAAGCAGTTAGAGGATTGGCTATTTTGGCTACTTAAACCTTCAATGAAGCCTTGAGTAAGCTCAGGCAAAGCTTTTCCAAACTTACTTTGGACCTTTTGAGTTTCGCCAGCTGAGGCTAGGGCTATTAAAGCGAGGGCAAATAATGCGCGAATACAGACCATATTTTATTCCCCAAAAATAATTAATTACTTAAGTATAACGCCTTAGCCAAGGCTCCAAAAGGACTGGGTGCTCTTTAGACTGAGGCCATCCTTGTTCCCTTGAGTCAACTAAGTTCTAAGTAATTCTTACCATTATCAAGAATTTCATGCGTTTGGTAACAAGTTCTTCGTTAATCATCTCTTCAAGAACTTTTACGATCAAGTCTAGTTTGTGCTTGGTTTTGGAGTGCTCAAGTCTTTTGCCTATAGTTCTTACCAAAACCAAACCTCTTTCTAGCTTTTCTTCAGAAATCATTTCGGAGTTTAGCTTGCCTTTGTAGCCCTGTAATGGGTAAATAAGCTCTTCAATGCAGAGCCAAATAACTGTTATAGGAATGATTCTGAGGTTGAATAAATCACCAATGAACTTGATATTTCCTAGTTTTCTTTTTTTGATTCTGACTTTTCTGCGTTCCTGTTCTTGTCTGTCTGAGGAACTTTCTTCAAATTCCTTTTCAAAGTCTTCCTGACACTTTCCGATCAAAAGTTGTCTGAAGCAATTCCGCTTTTTGGAACTTAAGTTGCACTTGGACTCCTCTGAGTCCTTTTGAAGTAAAGCCATTATGTACTCGCACAACTCACCATACACCCTTGTGTACTTGAGTTCTGTGCTTGCTTTGTTAACGATGTTTTCCACAACTAGTTCTAAGTTTCTTTCGCTTCCAAAGGCAATGCTGACTAGTTGGTCTCTTAGTTTGTAAACATTGGTTGGAGTGATTTTATTAAGGGTGATTTTGACATTCCTTGACACCTGTTCGTCTGAAGTTTTCTGTTTGGTGAGTCTGTTCATAAACACAGCAGCACGTGCCTGTATTTTTTCGACGATTTCTTTGTTGAGAGCGTCAGTCATTTTGAACTTTTCAAGGGGAGCCAAAATTCTCTGTAAAGATTCTTCTCGACCAGCTGAAATCAGTTCTTGGCCAAGTTGTTGGATTATTTGTTTCATGATTTCTTCTCCAGTTTCAATATTGCTTATCCAGTCGTAGTTGGGACGGATGTGTCTTATGTTGTGGAATTTGGAGTCCTGAGGACAACTGGCATGGTTTCCTCTTTTTATTCTTTCCAAGCAAACACTGCACATTGAGTGACCGCAGTTAAGTGTTACGGGCATTCGGGACCGACTGTAAGCCTCTCTGCAAATGATGCATTCGGGCCTTGGTATGTGAATTTCCATTTATTTGTTAATGTATATTACTTGACTAGTCCACCAGTCATAAAACCACAGAACTACTGTTAAGGAAATGAAGTACAGAATCCAAACCCACTCCATTCCTTTGCTGAGCTCGTTGGCACTTGTTAGGTGTCTGTTTGCAGTGTTGATGTATTCAACGCTATCATAAGCTTCTTGAAGAACTACTTACTGCTTACTGTGCTGAGTAACTTCTTCGTGTTCCATGACTTTTTGCGAGAAAAAAGACAAAAGGTTGTTGAGTTCCGAAGCAGCTTGTTGAGTGTTAGTTAAGTTTTGGTTTTGCTGAGAAAGTTCTTCCAGTAAAGCTTGGTTTTCTTGTTCCATTTCATGGTCCTCTTGGGTTTCTTGAGCAATGCTTTTGTAAGTTTTCGTTTCTTGCAAGTCTTTAGACAACACAGTGTTTCTTGAGTTTTCTAGTTTTTGGTAAACTTTGAGTTGGGCTTGCTTGAGTGACTGTATTTCTTTGGTGCAGTTTGTGATTTCTGAAATGTGGTTGTAGAGACAAGACACCACCGAGTTAAGGTGGCCTAGGTCTTTTTTAGGTTTGTTTTTCAGCATAGACTTAAGTTGGTCAACTGACCTGTTGCATCTAGCTACAAACGCACTGTTTGGAATTTACATTGCTTCGTTTTCAGCTGAAGAGTGCAGAATAGTGCTGTTTCTGAGTTGGTTCAAACAGTGACAAAGTTTGATTTTCATACCTTGAATAGAAATGAACTGAGTAAAGAGTACAGTTTCACTAGCTAGAGCTACAAATTCATTGTGAGTGCTGAGTCTGGAATGCTGGTGTTCTTCAAAAACTAAGTGTGTTATGTCTGACATTGCTAGACAGTTATAAATGGAACAAACTCTGCGGAAGCTCCTTGCTGAAACCACAGACGAAAAAGGCAGGTCAGTTTACTCTCACCTTTCAGAAGTCTTTTCTTACGCTCTTCAAAACAACCCTGAGAACCTGTACGCAACCTTTGAACAAATTTCCACTTTCGTAAAGTCAAACTCATTTAATTACCAAGAACCGCAAGAAGACACCAAAGTCAACAACCTTCCACCCAGAACTACTCCTATATCCCTTTACCTTTCTAAGTGCTCTTCTTTACTAGCACCTCACAAGCAGCAAACTTCTCAGGGTTTCTGGGTAGAAACAGCTCCTCCCGCCTTGGGCAAGTTCCCCAACTTAGTTGAAGACTCTGAGATGCTCCGCTGGATTGGAGTTGGACTAGGCGAACAAGAGTGCTACAGACTCCAAATGTCTCTAAAGCAACTTATGCACCGAAGCGGAGCTAAAGAACTCAGGTTCTGGGGAAAGATTTATGCCACCCAAAGAGACTACTACGTAGCTGAAGGACTGATAGAAGGTGCTGGAAAAGAAGATGTTGAAAGGCCACATGACTTTGAACCTAGGGGCGAGGGCATTAACAAACTCACTTACTGGGTCACCCACAGTCCACTTGAAGACTGGGTTGAATTGCCTGATGCAACTCCTCAGCAAATCAAAGCTTCCCGCAGCATCAAAAAAATGCTTACTGGAAACCTAAACGCCCAGGTACACAGTTACCCAATCTTTCCAGGAAAAGAAAGGCACCTTTTAAGGGCCCAAATAGCCCGCATTTCCTGCGCTACTGTTTTGATTCCAAAAGGACTATACAGAACTAACGAGGACGAACCTAACGAACTAGAAGTAGAAGAAGAACCTGCAGCTCCAGCTCCAGAAGAACTCCAGTCAGAGGAGTCTTGGGTGCACTTCCATCCTTACATCTTAGACGCAGGAAGAGCTACCCACGCTGAACCAGAGAACGTGCCTGAGGGCGAAGACCCTGAAGAAGTCAAGGCCAAAATCCAGGAAGAAGACCCACCTGTTGAAAGGCTCCGCGCTATTACTGAAGACGAACCTATTTCTGAAACTGAAAAGTTGTGGAGACTCAAAATGTATGGAGACAACCAAGTTTACGCTATGAAGCCCCCTGCTGAAGGCAACATAAGCTANTCTGTAGGAGCTTGGCAAAACGTAAAGTGGCCAGGAGCCTACACTGTATTTAAGGGAGAAAAGTGGACAAACATCTACTTAGGCTGGGGAATTAAAAGCGGAGGCAGTGCTTTCCAACCAGTGGGGCCTCCAAAGATCCTTGACGACCCTGAAGATCCAGCTGAGCAGCCGGAGCCAACTCCCCTTGAAGCTCCAGACGAAGTCGAGAGTGACACTGATAAAGAATCTGAAGAAGACGAAGATTAACTTAGTATTTCGATTACAAGTCTTCTTTGTTGTAAACTTTGTCCTTCACGAAGTAGTAGAGGTTATTGTAACTTAGGGGTTTCTGGAAGAGTAGAGGGTTTTCTTTGTTTTCTTTTGAAGCAAAGTAGATAGTGGGAAACTTAGTTCTTTGGTATTGAGGAGGTAGTTCGTTGAGTCCTCCGTCTATTTTGTTGAACCTGAGGTCTTTGTACTTTTTTAGGTTTTTTGTTAATTTTTCGTACTCTTTCAAAAACCTTTTGGAGTGGAAGTCAGCTTGTGTGTAGATGTAGACTACTTCGTCTTTGTCAGAGTCAATGACTTTTTGTTTGAAGTTGTCTGCCACAATCACCCTTACTCCATTTTCGTACTCTTTGTGAGGAGGTTTTTGGGTTTTGATGAAGGGTTTTAGTTTTCCTTTTTGGTAGTTTTCTAGGAACTCTGCAATGGCAGTTTGGTTGAGTTTGGAGTTTTCTTCTAATAGGTCTTCTTCCCTTAAAATGAATTTCTGGTCTTTGGTGTAGATTCCTAAAAGCAATTGGTCTAGGTTAACAATGTCTTTTTCTAGTTCAGGAGTAAACTCTTCTTTGTAGCTAATTCCTACCACTAAGTTGTCCAGGTTCTGAGTAGTTTCTTGCAGTCTTTTAGAGTAGTACCTAAAGTTGACCGAGGATGCCTTAGGATTGAAGTTAGTTACTAGCATAACTACTGTTCGATTCCTTTCTAAAAGGTTATAAAATGCTTCTCTGCTTAAGTAGTTAACTCCTGTGTAAAAGTTATTCAGCACAACTTCAGAAACTTTTCCGTAAAAGTCTGTAAAGTTGAGGTAACTTTGCTTGTACAAAACTAAGGTGTCTTGGGAGTGTTCGCTTAGCCAGTTTCCTTCTCTTTTAGAGTACAAAAAGTTAAGCAAACCAGAGTTTTCTTTTGCGAATTCTAAAAACTCTTTGAAAGCTTCCCCTTCTAAGTCCTCGAACAACCCTAAGACAACCCCACTTTCGTAACTTTTAATGGCTTTTTCGAAATCAAGTGGCTCCTTTACTTCCTGCAACTTAAAAATCTTGCTTTGCAAAGAGGCAATTAGATAGTCAGTTTCAAACAACCCGTGGTACATTCTAGGCACTTGAGAACCAGACAAGTAGTAGTCAATGTAAGGTCCAGAGTGCTTTTGAGAAGCTACTTTTGCAAATTCAACTTCAGGCAAGTTGTGAGCTGCCAGTGAAAGTTTAGGTGAAAATTCTTTGCAGAAAGTACTAGAAGAGTGGTAGTACACTACTCTAAGTTTCTGTTCGTGTGCACTTAAAAACTTAGGGAGTTCACTCGACTGGAACTCCTTAACCTCTGAATAAACTCTCCAGATTGTCAGAACTAAAACTAAAAGCCTCATTTTTATAACCAGTTAAAATATGGGTTTTCCTTGAGTGAAACTTTTCTTATGGTCTAAGAACTCTTGATGCTTAGGGGCTTCAGGCGACCAGAACTTAAAAGGCGAGAGTCTAAGGTTAGAAGAGTCTTCTTGTTTTAAGTTTTCTTCACTTTTGGCGTTCAAAAGTTCTTTGTTGTCCCTCAAAGCACTTTTGATGTTTCTTAACTCCCACTCAGAGTTATCTTGAGTTTTAGCTTGAAGTGACAGTTTACTCAGAAACACTTTTTCTTTAAGAAGTTGTTTAGTGTTGGCTCCGAGTTCTTTTGAAGTTTTTTCTAAGTCTCTTTTGCTAGCTGTAAGTTTGTGCTTTTCTTGTTTGAGTTTTGCGAAGTCATGGCTTAGTTGGGCTCTGAACTGTTGTTGTTGTTCTCTTTCTTTTTGAATTCTTTGTTTTTCGTTTTGTATTTCAACTTCTTCCATTTGGAGGCTTTGTTCTCTTCGCTTTAAGCTTTCTCTGCATCTTTTAAGTTCAGCTTTGGCTTTTTTAAGCTTTGCACTTTCGTTTTTGGCTTGTTCAAACAGAGACTTTAGGTTTGCTTCTTTTTCTCTGAGTTTGTTGTTTTCTTCAGCTAGTTCTTTTCTGAGTTTTTGGACAGATTCGGTGTGGAGTTTGCTAGATTTGTTGAAGTGGGCCCACTTAGCGTTTAAAGCGTCTTTTTCAGCTTCGAGTTCAGCTAACTGCCTAAAGTACTCTTCTCGGAAGTCAGTGGAGTTGTGTGAAGAGTGAGTAGTGATTAAAACACTTTCGTCGTTTGGAAGGTCAAACGTAATTAAAACAGTTCCTACTGGAGTAGCCATGTTCACTAAACTCCACCACTCAGTTTGGTGACCCGCTTTAATCTCAGTTAAGTTAAGTTTGCAGCTCCCAACCAAGGTATCTTTTATGAGTCCTTTGTCATAAACAGTAACTTCAATATTTTCGCTTTCAGACTGCTCAAAAGTGTGGTAGGAGTTCCACTTAGGGTTCATTCCGGAACGCGAACTCAAAGGTGACTTCCAATTCTGCTCTCCGTAAACAATCCTTGCGTAGCAGTTCATAGACCCGAACTTAGCAGTGTTCACAACTAAAGAAGCTTCAATAAGTCGCACTCCTAAGCCTGAGTTGTGTGCCCTGGGCGAAGTAGACAAGGACAAAATAAGTTCTTTACAATCTTCAGACATTAAAATGGCAGGCAAGGACTTAGCATTGCCCTTTTTGATCATCAACTTAGGAGGAGAAATGCTTTACATTCTCAATCAGAGACTAGAAGCTCAAAAGGTTCCCTCGGAGAAAGCTTTGAAAGTCAGGTGTGATGTAGTAAAGCACTTGTTTGCTGAGAACTTTGTGGACGAGTTACTTAGAGAACAGCCTTTGTTTTCTATGACTTCTACACGCAAGGTGTTTGACAAGCTAGCGCATTCTTCAATTATGAAACTCCAGACTTCAAGTATGAACAAGTTGTTTGACCTTATGCTCATGGGAGTCAAAATGCAAATGTTCTGTGTAAAGTACCCTGAAGAGGTTCTCCAAGTAACTTACAATCACCTCTGTGAAATCAGAAGCATAGTCAAGGGAAACGGCGAGTCAGAAGCCCTAGTAAACAGAGCTCTGAGGCTTTTAAAAAACAAGTACGAGGGTTTGAAACCAGGTGTTTTCAATAGAATCAGGCAGTCTTTGCTAGCCTTTTTCCAAGAACGCAATGTAAAGGTTTCGCTGTTCTTAAACAAAGGAATTCAAGGAGAAGACGGAATCTTTAGAATTGATACTTCTTTAGGCATGCCCAACTCAGACACTCCTGGAAAGGTTGTTAAGTTTGGCCAAGAAGGGTCTGTTCAAAGCGAGTACTCTTTGGAACTGAGTCAGACTCAGTTTTTCCAGCCCTGTAGCTTTTCCTCAAGGTTTGAAAACTCTACTAGTTTAGGATGCAACCTTTACTCCTCTGAAGTTAAACCCCAGCCACCTGAAGAACAAAAAGAATCCCTTCCTTCAAAGTTCATAAGTCCAACAATCACTAAGTACGGCAAAGTAACTGAGTGGGAACTCAACACCTTAGCTGACATGATAGGCACTGCAGAACCAACTGGAGCCGAGTCAGTCCACATCAACTTGTTTACAGAAGACATCCAAACCTTTGAAATGGAAGAACCAAGTATCCAAGAAGTCCAAGGAACTAGACAACTGAACTCAAAAGTGGAGCAACTAATGAATGACCTAAACATCGAAGAAGAAAGCAAAGACGAAGAAAACGAACTCTTTGACCTGTTATAACGATGCTTAATAAATGGAAAACCTAAATGAACCTTTCAACAACCAAGAGTTCTTTTGCCTCAAAGAAAGTCTCAGAAAACAAATAGAAAAAGAATTCACTTCTCAAAGCACACAAGAAAAAAACCAGTCACCTTTCTTAGATAAACTTTTGTTCCAAAATGCCCAAAAAAGTCACAAACTGCTTGAGTTGAAAGAGGAACTCAAAAGACTAAAAAACAAAACAGACACTTCTTTTGTTTCAACTTTTGAAACTGATGAGTTCTTTACTAAAACTGATAAACTCCAAGAAAAGCTCAGAAGGATAGAAAAAAAGCAACAACTTGAAGAAATAAAAAGTGAACAATACAACTTTATGAAAGAAAGAACTAGAAAGGACCTTTTCAAAGCTAAAACTAAACTTGAACAGGTACAGTTCGCCATTGACAAAATCATTAATAAAAACCACCAAACCAAAACAATAGAAGTCAAAGCAGACTCAAACCTTTTAGTTACTCACTCAGAATTCTTAGAGTTCAAAAAAGAAGTCCAGAGACAAAGAGCCAAAAGGAACTTAGAAATCTCAAGTAGAACCCAACAAAAAAAAGCTTTACAGAACGAAATAGACGAATGCCTTTCTAGAATGACTACTTATAAAATTCATAAAGCTAAAACTAAAACTACCACTTCAGAGTTGCTCAGTAAGTTCCAGAAGAACTATGAATTGCTCAAATTAAGTGAAAGAACTGCTCACGAAAACGCCCTGTTCGTTAGTGACTCCCAGAGCAAACTAAGAGTAGTTCTGGATATAGTTAAAGCAGAACCAATCGACCCCCTCAACCCTAAAAACATCCAACTTGTTATTTCAAAGTACAAAAAGCTGTCCTCAGAAATAAACTCAATAGAAAACTACTACTTTAACCTGTCCAAACAACAAAAAGACTACTTAAAAACCTTTGAAGGCCTTTACTTAGAGTTGCTAGAACTTAAAGAAATACCTGAGTACACCAAAATGGTTACTAAACTATTTCAGAAGTCACAACAACTAACTGGCACTTCTGAACTTACCCTCAACCAGCTAATTACTACTATAAAATACCAAAGCTTTCCTAAAACTAAACTAGAAGCTACTAAGTACGAAAGCTTAACTCTAAAATGCTTAAGTTACATACTTCAAGTTATCCAGAATGTATTATTTAAGTTCGAAGCAATAACTGGCAAACTAAAAACTGAAATAACTCAAACTAAAGAATTCAAAACGATGATTGCGAGTTTATTGGGCAAACCCTGCGAAACTGACCTTACAAGTTTAGTTTCTAACTTCTTAAACAACCTTCAGAGCAGACTATCCAAAGCTTCTATGTACACAAAAGACCAACTGAAAAGTTTGTACCTAGAGTTCTTTCCTGAAACAAGTTGTGAGTTTTTTGTGGACTCTATTTGTGAATACTTAGTTTTAAAACTATTCCTCAGTGTTTGTAACATAAAAGACTTTTTGTCGCGTTCAGAGTCCCTCAAAGACAACTTCCCAGAACTCTTCAGTCTAGCTTTTAACAACTTCAGAAACCACTTTTTAAATGCCTTCAGTGTTTTAAGAAACCTACTTAAAAGCCTAGAAGAACCCCAAGAAGTTACTTTCCTCCAAGAAAAAACCACTCACCTAAAGATACCACCAAAAAAACCAAAATCCAAATCAAAAACAAGCAGACCAAAGCCTAGAAAACGCACCTTTGTGCTTAAAGAAGACTACGAAAAGTTCATCAGGAAAATTCCTAGTTTGAAAAAAGAACACTCTGAACAAAGACCCTTTGAAAAGCTAACTAAGTACCAGACTCAAGAAGAAATCACCGAATCCCCAAAAAAAGAACCCCCTCAAAGCTTACAAGCAAGGTCTGTAACTCCTAACAGGTCTGAAAACTTACCTTTCATCAGCTTGTACTCAACTCACGGAAGAGACATCCAAAAAAACCGCTTCAAACAAAACCTCATGGTCCTGCAAGAAGCCAAAAAGGTCCAAAACGACATTGACAAAATCAAAAAACTCGAAAGACTCTCACACAAAAGCGTAGAAAACCTTCCCAACATCAAAAAGAAACCCAGAACTCCTAGATTCTGTTGAATTAGGATTAATTAAGAGTTTTCATGGATGTTTTCAATAGTAGTTGGTTGTTCAACAGCTTCAGGCCATCCAGCTTCTCTAGCATCTAGAACGTTCATGATTAAGAACTGGATTCTTTTAGAAACTAGTTTTTCCTCTATGATTTTTTTGAGCATAAGCATTATGATGTGAGTCTTTTTAACTACAGCTTCTTTTTCAAACATCCTGCCTCCTGTTTTGAGTAAGGTAACAGCTCCTTCAAGTTTGTCTTCGTTTAAGTACTTTTGGTTGACTTCAATCGTTTTTGGAAAGGACTCCAGTTCTGGGTTAATCAACTCCCTAATGCAGATCAGAACTATTTTCGCAGGTATCAAGTTTACCTTAAACAACTCTCCAATTAACCGCACGTTGCCGATAACTTTCTTTTTTTCCTGGATTCTCAGAATTTCAGAGTCTTCCTCAGACAAGCTTTCAGGCGGTTGGGTGGTTTTGGATTCAAAAACTTCTTGGCACATAGAAAGTATTTCTCGCCTGAAGAAGTTGTTGCTTTTAAGTTGACTGGAACTTAAAGCTTGCAGTTGTTCCTGGGAAAACTGGAACTTTTGATACTCCAAAAAAATAAACTCACAGAGCTTAGCGTAGAGGTTGGTGTACCTAACTTCCATACAGGCTTTGTGGAAGACTCCTTCTGCTAGTAACTTTAAGTTGTTTGTGTCTTCTTTGGCTATTTCTAACAACTGTTCCTTAAGCCTTTCAAAGTTTGTGGGCGTGAGCTTGTTGAGTGTGATTTTTATTTGTCTTGAAACTTTTTCTTCCCTAGATTTTTCCTGCTTTAACTTTTGAGTTTTAACTGCAGCTTGCTCTTGGATAATTTTGAGGTGCTCAGGCACTTCTTGGCGCCAAGCAGTTTTAGTTTCTTCGCTGATGGCTGTTTTGGTATACTTGTATTTGGGCTCAGTCTTCATGCAGAACTTGCGCCTTTCAATCTTTACGACTTCCAGAGGCTTTATGTAAGACTCGTGATCCTCTTCAATTTCTAAAATTTCTTTTAAAGTGTATGTTTTTTTGTGAGTCTCTTGGCTCTTCACTGGGTTCTTTTGCGGGACTACTGGTGTTCTGATGAAGATTTCTTCAGCTTTTTGAATTGAAACATTTTCGGAAGAGCTCCTAAATTCAGAACCTTCTTCTTGAGAACTTTGTTTGGAAAAGGAGTCTGAAGTTTCTTCCCTTAGTTCCTGGACAACCTTTTCTTGTACTTCTTTTAATTCTTCTTTTTGGGTTTGCTCTAAGGGTTTGAGAAAGGAGTTTTTGAGTGTTTCTGGGGTTATCCAAGAACTGGGGGTCTGCTGAGTTGAGTACTTGCCAGGCACAAACTCATCAGCTTCCACTTTAAACTCGGGACTTTTAAAAGCAGGTACGAAAGAAGGAGCTGACAAGTAGTTTTCAAGCCCGGTATCATCTCTTAACTCAGGTTCCATAGCATCAGGAGGAGAAGACTGTTGTTTGTAGGAGCGCCTGCCTCTATATGTTCCTGACATTTTGTATTAACACTAAACGACTAAAGCATTTTTAAGTAATGCTTTGTGCGCGAAGTTTGATACATATTAATGGAAGCGAGCACTGACTCCTTTTACAAATATTTGCTGAACCGCTCCAAGAATCTACACAAAAAACTCGAAAAAATCGACCAGAAAAAGAAACAAGTTAAGTCCCAAAGCAAACAGCTTACCCCTGAAGAAAAGCAACTTCTTGAATCTGAGCCACAAATCGACACTGCAATCCAAGAAATCGACCGCCACCTAAAAGCTTACACGGCGTTCAAAAAGCCCACTCAAAAAGCCCCAGCCAAAGAACCACCTAAGCAGGTCGACCAAAGCAACGAAGTAGTGTTTTTATGGGTCATCAGTGAATTCTTACGCCATCCCGAAATCCGCCAAAACCTCAGCGACTCACAACAGCAGTTTTTAGAAGCCCTTTCGAAAATCAGCGACTCCACTGCTGGTGAAAGCGGGGACTCCTTTGAACAAATTATGGCAAACGTCCAAAAGCACCTCAGCGACTACCTTTCTAAAGCAGAAGCTACTCTTCCAGGCACTGAGGTGAAGTACCAAGCCCTCAACGACTTCTTAAACGACTTTTACAACCAAAACTCAGAAAAAAACAGACCTGAACTGCCCTCAGAAAAAGCAGAACTAGAAGTAGAAAGACAAGAGTGGGGGGCAGAAGTTGAAGAAGAAAAACAAGAACCAGAAGAGCCCCAGTTTGCTGAAGCCAGCCCTGAAGTTGCTGAACCTAGTCAGGCTGAACCTACTGAAGAAGAAAAACCCCAAGAGGAAGAAGGCTTTGTAGAAGTCACTAAAGGCTACCGCAAAAAGAAAGAAGAAGTCCCTCAAAGAGGAAGGAGACCTGGCCGCAGAGCACCTCGTGGAGACAGACCTCGCTTCAGAAGGAAGCCTAGAGAGCAATAATTTAATGCCTTAGTTTTCTTTCCCTAATAATGGATGCTTTGCCAGATGAACTACTAATAGAAACACTTTTATTTTTAGACGCAGACACTCTTTGCAAGCTTGCTTTAGTGAACAAAAGGTTCTACAACATCTCCGGTTCTAACTTTGTGTGGCGCAAAGTGTTTATAAGGCGCTGGGAAACCGAGCCAAGCAGAGGACAGAACCTTAAGCACTTCTACGCCGACCTGAACAAAGGAGTTACTAGAATCATTTCAAAGTTCCAAGCAGAAACAACTAGAGTCCAGGAACTCTTAGCGCAAGAAAAGTCCAGACAACTAGACAACCTTAACAAACGACTCCAGCAAAAAAGAGAAAGACGAATGCTTAATTAGCTTCTAGCTCTTCTAAGTATGAGATTATACAGTTTTGTTTCTTGGGAGATAGTTTTTGTATTCTGTGAGCTACTTCGTGGTCTGAAGGTTCGAACCACTTTTTCCTAGAAGTCAGTAATCTTTTGACTTGTAGTTCGTTAGAACGATTGGCGTTGGCTCCTGAAAAGAAAGTAATAAAAGGTTGTTGCGGTCTTTCTTCTTGGGACTTGCGGATCAAGCTGGTTTGTCTATTCCTTTCTTCAAGGTACTTTATGTACTTGTTAGGGTCTTTTTTCAATTTAAATAAGTTCATTTCTGTTATTACACACATTTAAGTTAACTATTGATCATGTTAAATGTGTGAGAATCGAGAAATCGGAGGTAGTCTTATTGGAGTTGCTGAAAAAGAATTAGCATAAGAGACTCTTGGTGAAACGTACTTTGACAAGTTAAGTTCAGGTGTTCTGTTGCGGATGTAGTTGACTGAGTAGAGTTTTTTCACACTTCGGTGTTTCTCATCAAGGTATCTTTGTATGCTGCGTGGAGCTTTTACGGGGGAAACAAGTTTTTCTACGTAGGAGTTAACAGGCTTTAAAGGGACTGCTGGACTAGTGCCTTTAGTTAGTTTTCGGCACTTAGTTTCAATTCTTCCAGGGAACTCAAACTTGTGTTTGGAGTTCCTTAGTCTTTGTTTTTGCTTCCAAAGGTACTCAACTACTTTCTGGAGTTCTTGGATGTCTTCTATGTTTTTAGACTCGTCTTGGATAGCTTTGCACAGAGTAAAAGGAGTTTGTTTTTTCTTATTAGTGACTTCTAGAGGGATTTTGAGTTGCTTCAGACAGTACTTCACAATTGCTAAGTGCATGTTGCTTGCGGCTATGTGCAGAATGGTATTGCCGTAAAAGTCCCTGCAGCCTATTTGGGCTTTGTTCTGAACTAGGATCTGCATAATGTCTGAGTGGCCTAAAGCTGCTGCTACTAAAAGAGGTGTGCGTGCAAAAGAATCTACACAGTTTATAAACGCACCGTAAACTAAGAGGTGACGCACTACTTCTGACAGCCCGTTTTCAACTGCCTGAATCAATGGAAAGGTAAAGCCTCCCATGAATCTTCCGTTTTGGTCTTTAAGTTTAATTTGGAAATTCACAGGAAACCCACACTTGAGAATTTCTATAGCGTTGCTTTCGTTTCTGGATTCCAGTGCTGCACTGAATTCTGACTCCCATGAGTTCATTTTGTTATAATGATGAAGAAAAATTTCAGCACAGACAATGCTTTCCAACGCACTAACTCTAAAGTTAAGAAACTAGTGGACTTTGCTCCCTTGAGGAGTTACGGCACTAAGCTCATCAAGAAAGAACTTCTCAAGTCAACTTCGCAACCAATAAATACCAAGGGGAGTTTTGTGCCCTTTTGTAATGAAAGAGGCACAGGTGGGAAAATACTTCCTTCAGTGGACACTCAGAATTCTAGATCGTTTAAGAAACTCCAAACACTCGAAACTTACAAAAAGGGGGAAAAAATCATAAAAGCAAAACTAGTTTCTTCTAAGCAACTAGGAAATCCAGGAGTAGGGACGTATAACTATAGTTCCATGTTTGACATAGGCAGAGGCAAACATCCTGGGTTTTACTCTCCACAAGCAGAGCGTTCGAACAAAGTTTCTGAAAAGACTAGGTCTACAGATTTCGTTGACGCTACCAGCCTGTATAAAGGAGTCGACAGGCACTACCCAGTAGTTCACTTTGACAAAGGAACTGGCAGGCAAACTGACCTTTACTCCCACATTAAAAAGCACCGCAAAGAAGACTTACTTAACTCTAAGCTTCCTGACTTGTACAAGCTGCCCCAGCCTAAAATGGCCGATTTAGACAAAGCCAGGTTTTCCGAAGTGGTTAAAACTCTAACGAGTGACATCAATACCAGCCTTACTCATTTGAAGCAAATTAAAAACCACGTTTCAAGGATGCAGCTTAAGTAATTATAAATGGGCGGAATCCAAAGCTACGAAGTAAGGGAAGACTTAAAAAAACTCCGGTTATCAGGAGCCCAAGTGGCTAAACTAAGAGAAAGGTTTGAGATGATAAGCGACTCGTTTGGCTTAGAAAGAGAAGAAGTCCAAACTCTTTACAAGGCCAAACCCCAGGAATTAGACTTGATATTTGAAGTGTTTGACCCTCGCTCAAGCGGTAAAGTGGATGCTTACGAATTCATTGCGGGGATGATCATTATTGCCGATGCTTCTCTTGAAAGTAAAGCTGACACTCTTTTTGAACTTTATGACTTTGACTACTCGCAAACTATTACTTTCGACGAACTGATCATTATGCTGAGAACTGCTGTGAACGCTTTGTGCTACATGACTGGAGCAAGCCTTATGAGCATGGAAGACCTTGAAGACCACGCCAACCGTGTGTTTGGGAAGATAGACACTAACTCTGACAGTTATATTTCCCTGGTAGAGTGGCTCAGCTTCATAACAAAGGACTCAGAGGCTATTGAAGTGCTTGAAAAACTCCAACTAATTTCAGAAGACGACAAAAGAGAAAACTGGGGTCCTGAAGACGAAGTAGAAGTTGACTCTGACCTAGAAAACGAAACTTCCAAACGAGACTGGAACCGGTCCAATTTGCAAGAAAGGGTCAAAGAAGGCATTGAGTACATGGACGAAGCTTTTCTAATTAACGAAGTAGGCCAAGGAGACCAGTTCTTAGCTGTCAAACCTTGGGAAGGAGTTGTACGGAACTCAGTTCCTTCCAACTATCGACCTAAAAAAGGCGACGACGACCCTCCAGAAGCCTACTTGGAACTTGAGTACATTCACGGTTACAGGTGTCACGATGTGCGCAACAACTTAAGGTACTCTGCTTCAGGAGAAGTGGTGTACCACACTGCAGCAGTAGGAGTAGTGCTCGACCAAGACTCCAACACCCAAAGACACTTTTTAGCTCACACTGATGATATCATTAGTTTTGACATAAGCCTTGACGGGACTCTAGCTGTGACTGGAGAAATAGGCAGGAACCCGCTTATTTGTGTGTGGAACACTGAAACTATGGAGTGCGTTAAAAGCTTTAAAGGCATCCTTAAAAGAGGAGTCCAGCACGTTTGCTTTTCAGATGACGGAACCAAAATAGCTGCTATGGGAGCTGACGACATGAACTGTGTGGTGGTTTACGACATTTCGAGCAAGGCAACTAAGCCTGGACCTATGTCCAATTTAGTGGCAACTGGAAAGGCTGGCAGAGGCAAGTTCTTGGACTTAAAGTTCCAGTCTTCTAAAAAGCTAGTTGCTTGTGGACTTAAAGTGTTTGAAGTGCTTAGTATCGGTAACGGGGCTATAGTGGCCAAAAAAGGAACAGGTTGGAACAAAACCCAAGAAACTAAGCAACAAGCTCTTCTTAGCATAGGCTTTGTAGGAAACACTACACTTACAGGAGCTTACAACGGGTGCATTTTCAAGTGGAACGAAACAAGTCTTTTAGGAGCAATTAAAGCTCACAACGGAGCTGTAACGTGCATAGGCCCCAGAATTGGAGGAGAAGGGTTTGTTTCAGGAGGAAACGATCACAACGTAAAAGTATTTGACTCTTCACTAAACGAAGTTGAGTGTGTGAACTTGCTGCAGGTTCAAAGTGTGCTTCCAAAAGCCCGGAGTGTATGCGAAAAGTCAGGAAAAGTACTTGTAGGAACAAGGGGAGGAGAAATCATTGAAGTTTCTGGAGGCTCTTCACAAGTACTTTTGAAGGGGCACTTTGACAGAGAACTCTGGGGAATTGCTGCTAACCCCAAGAAGGCTGAATTTGCTACAGCTGGCCAAGACAACTTACTGGCTTTCTGGGACTTAACTCTTAAAAAGCAAAAGAACTGCTTGAAACTTGAAGGACCAGCAATGTGCGTTAACTACTCACCTGACGGAACACTTATAGCAGTAGGGCTAGAAAACGGAAAACTTTTAGTCTTTGAAACTTCTGGTATGAGCATCGTTTTTCAAGCACACGACAGAACAAAGGCCATCAGTGTAGTTAAGTTTTCTCCCGATGGTGAAGTACTAGCAGTCGGGGCTCACGACTCCCTGATTCTTACTTATTTTGTAGTTCAAAAATTCAAACTCCAGTACAAACTAAGAGGCCATCACTCAACTATTACTCATTTGGACTTTTCTGAAACCAGCAATGTAATTCAGTCGAACAGTACCAGTTACGAAATACTTTACCACGAACTAGGAACAGGCAGACTCAACAGCAGCGGAGCCTCTGCTTACAAAGACGAAAAGTGGGGCTCCTGGACTTGTGTGCTAGGGTGGCCTGTACAAGGCATTTGGCCTCCCTGCAGTGACGGGTCCGACATAAACGCCCTTGAGCGCAGCAAGTCCAAAAAAGTAGTAGCCACTGTGGACGACTTTAGCCAAGTTAAACTCTTGAAGTATCCCTGTGTGAACAAAGGAGCAGGTTTTAATGTTTACAAAGGCCATAGCTCGCATGTAACAAACCTAGCTTTTCTTGAAGGCTACTTAGTAACTACAGGAGGTAACGACAAAGCTATTTTCCAGTGGAAGTACACTGAAGACCAAGAAGAGCAGGCTTTTTCGCAAGAAGCTTTTGAAGCTGCAAAGGAAGTAGAAACTCACGAAGTCTTTGAAATCCAACAAGTAGGCGAAGGAGACCAGTTCTTAGCAGTCAAGCCTTGGAAAGGAGAAGTAACTGCCAGCACTCCTTCTGACTACTCGCCTCCACCTAACCAGTCCAAGCCCCCTCAAGAGTCACTTAAACTCTTGAAAGTCCACGGATACCGCAGTTTCGACTCAAGAAACAACCTTAAGTACACAGCTTCTGGAAACATAGTTTACCCCGCTGCAGCTTTAGGAGTAGTTATGAACTTAGAGTCGCGCGAGCAACAGTTCTTTTCTATGCACGACGACGACGTAGTGTGCTTAGCAATCCACCCCAACAGACAGGTAGTGGCTACAGGCCAAATGGCACATGTAGGCAAAAGCAGAAGTTTGGACTTGTATGTTTGGGACGCTGAAACCATGGAGCCCCTAGCCCACCTTACAGGCTTCCACAGAAGAGCTATAAGGCACCTAGGGTTTTCACCCAACGGAGAGCTTTTGTTGTCTGTAGGTCAGGACGACGACCACAGCTTGGCTGTGTACGACTGGAAAAACAAAAGACAAGTTTGCAGTGCCAAAGTAGATAAAGACCTTGTGCTGGGAGCTAACTTTGTTAAAGATAACGAAGTATGCATTTTTGGAGCTAAGTTCATTAAGTTTTTTACACTCAACGGAAAAAACATTACTGGACGAAGAGGAATACTCGGACGGAAGAACTTCGAAGCCCAGATTTGCGGTGTAGAATTTAACGGGAAGTTTGTTACAGGAACTCACACAGGCAACTTGTTTGTTTGGAGCGGAGGGTCGCTTTTGAAAACTGTAAAGGCTCACTCTAGGCAAGTTTGGGCTTTGTGCTCTAACCAAGACGAACTGCTCACAGGTGGATCTGAAGGGACTATTGCTGTTTGGAACCCAAAGTTTGAACAAGTAAGGTCAGTGAGTATTGAGGATTACTCTTTGTGTGCAGGAATTAGATCTATAGACGTAAACCCTTCAGGCTCTATTTTGTTGGGAACCCGCGGAGCAGAGATAATTGAGATTAAAAACTGGGAAGATGTGGAAAACATCAGCACAGGCCACTTCAACGGAGAGTTGTGGGGACTTGCAGTGCATCCTTTCCAGCCTATGTGTGCTACTTGTGGAGGCGATAAAACCATTAGAGTCTGGGACTTAGTTCAAGGAGTTATGCTGCTGGCCATTAAGCCACTTCCACACGACATGAGAGCCATTGACTGGTCTCCAGACGGAGGACTGCTGGTTTCTGGTCTTGTGAACGGAGTAGTTATACTGCTTGACTCAAACAGTTTGTCGACACTTTCTACTTTGCAGAGTTCTTTTAAAGGAAAAGACTGCTGGATCGAAGACATTAAGTTTTCGCCAGACGGCTCGAAAGTGGCTTTTGGAGCCCACGGAGGAGCCTCTAGAATCGAAATAGCAGGAGTTCAGAACAAGAAACTCGTGAAAATGTACACCATTAACGCAGGGTTTACCTCAGCACTCACACACCTAGACTGGTCTGTTGACGGAGCTTTGATCGTAGCTAACTCTCAAGCTTACGAACTTAAGTTTGTAAACGTAGAAGGAAAAAGAAACATTGCTTCGAGTTCAGTTAGAACAGTAGAGTGGGCTACTTGGACATGCGTGTTGGGGTGGCCTGTGCAGTTCATTTGGCCCAAGTACGCAGACGGAACAGATGTGAATTCCTGTGTAAGGTCTTGCAACCACAACCTTTTGGCAACCTCTGACGACTTTGGAAACGTTAACTTGTTTAGGTACCCTGTAGTCATAGAAAACCAAGCTTGCGACTCTTACACTGGGCACTCTTCCCACGTTACTAAAGTTAAGTTTTCACACGACGACTCCTTTTTAGTTTCTACAGGCGGCAACGACAAGTGCGTGTTTGTGTGGCAAACTGATGTAGCAGGGGCTGACTTGCCTGTCCAAGAACTTGCTGACGAAGAATTATTTGACATCTACAGTGAAAAATCCCAAGAAGAAGCATTCGAGTTAACTAAAGCCAAAGCAACAGCAGCAATAGAATCAGACAACCCAAGTGCTTTTTTCGAATTTGAAGACCAAGGAGAAGGGGACCAGTTCTTAGCTGTAAAACCCTGGCAAGGAGCACTTAGAGCTCCCTCTGGGTACATCAAGCCTCCTAGGAACCAAAACAAGCCTCCAAACCTAAACCTCGAACTTGAGTTTGTGCATGGGTACCGAGCTAAAGACTCCAGAAACAACTTGAAGTATTTGCCTGACGGAAGAATCATATACCATGCTGCAGCACTTGGGATCACTTACTCAAAAGCAAACCACTCACAAGCCTTTTTCGACAAACACGTTGACGATATACTGGCGTTTACACTTAGCAGCAGTGGACAACTAGCAGCCACTGGCGAAGTAGGCAGAAGACCTAACATTTACGTTTGGAACACCAATAGCATGGCAAGCTTAGCCAATTTCAAACAACCACTTCAAAACGGAATAGCTGCTTTGGCTTTTACTCCTTCTGAAAGCAAACTTGTAGCAGTAGGAATGGACGATAACCACAGTATTGCTGTTTATGACCTAACCGCTAAAGCACTTATGTGCTCTTTTAAAGGTGACAGAGAGAAGATACTTGATGTAGCTTGGATTTCTGAAAAAGATTTTGTGACTAGTGGACTAAAGCACTTCAAGGTGTGGAGTGGTCCTCAGTTTTCTGGAAGAAGAGGCCAGTTTGGACCATGCAACAGTTTGCTAGTTAGCTTAGCTGTGCAAGGAGCTAGTGTGTACACTGGAAACGTAGCAGGACAAATCATTAGGTGGAACGGAACCTCTGCTTTAAAGCCTTTCCAAGTGCACGAAAGAGCAGTAGACAGTTTGTGGGCGTGTGAGTCGTGCATAGTTTCAGGGTCCAAAGACGGAATGGTGTATATTTTGGACAACAAACTTAGTAAAAGACAAAGTTTCAACCTTAACTCTCCCCAATATGAGTCCGTTTGTGCTTTCATACGCTCAGCCTGTTTAAGTGAAGACGGAAACTCTTTGTTAGTAGGAACTTATGGCTCTGAAATATACGAAATAGACGTTAAAACTTCTCAAGCTAAAAACTTAGTAAAAGGCCACTACACTCCTTGCAGAGCCAAAACTGTTACCAATGAACTCTGGGGACTCGAAGTTCTGCCCAGTGGTCAGGAGTTTGTTACTTCTTCTGACGACGGAACCTTAAGAGTTTGGAGTATTTCTGAAAAGAAACAACTCCACATAATTAAGTTTACCGAAGCCCAAGAAGTTCCTAACTCAGCCAAAGCTAGATGCTTAGGAGTCCACCCTAGCGGAAGTGCGCTTGCTGTTGGGTTTAAAGACGGGTCTTTTAAAGTTTACGAAACAAGTACCTGGAGTTTATCTGCTGAAAAAAAGAACAGAAAACAAGAAATCTCTGATATAAAGTTTTCACCTGACGGAAGAAAACTTGCAGTGGGGTCACACGATAACTTTATTGACATCTATAACTTCCCAGAGTTGAGGCAAGTAGCAGTTTGCAAAGGCCACTCTTCCTACATAACTCACTTTGACTGGAGCTGTGACTCTTCAAGTTTGCAGTCTAACTGTGGTGCTTACGAACTTTTGTTCTGGGATGCCAACTCAGGCAAGCAGTTTACATCGGGAGCCAGCATGCTTAAAGACGAAGACTGGGCTACTTGGAGCTGCGTGATAGGCTGGCCTGTCCAGGGAATTTACCCTCCTTATGCTGACGGAACTGATATCAACGGAGTTGACAGGTCAAGGACTTTGTTTGGAAACAACGAGTACAGAGTCTTGGCTACCTCAGATGACCATGGACTTGTGAAGGTTTTCAGGTACCCTTGCTTGACAAAAGGCTCAGAAGCTGTAGTGGGTAGAGGGCACAGTTCCCACGTTACTCATGTTAAGTTTGACATGGAGGATAGGCATTTAATTTCTGTGGGTGGCGACGATCAATGCATTTTCCAATGGAAAGTTTTGCCTAAAAAGTAACTTAATTCTTACTTCTAAAAAATTCGGAAGGACTGCAAGCTTGTCTTTGGAATGTTTCAGTAATGTTGAAATCAGTTCTTCTTATTTCGAATACTCTGCTTTGGTCTTCTTGCAAGTCAGCAACTCTGTTGTCTTCTTTAAGACAAGAGTAGACTCTGTAGCCTAAATCCCAAAGAGAAGCAGCAGTTTGAATCAAAATAACTCCGATAACAGTGTACGTAATAAGTGTTTCTACTAAACTAAAGTTGCTTTCCCAGTCCTTGTTGAGGAAAAACACTACCAGTACAAAAATCACAAACACTGCTGTTTCACTTACACTAGTTGTGGTTTGTTGACTCTTTTGAGAGTAAGGCCTTACTATCCATATGAAAAGAGCGTAAACTAGTGCTACTAAGGCATTGATACAAGCTTGTATATAGGGGTAGTTCCCTAAAAATCCCAAACTTGCTGCAAAAACAAGTCTTTGGGAGATAAAAAGTAAGTAGGTATGGGAAGCTAGAAAGCTAGAATTGTGCTTGAACTCGTAAAACATGGTACCCCAATCTAGGTGAAAAATAGATTCTGCACCTAGAAGAGTTATTTGTTGCTTGAATTTTCTGTTAAATAGATAAAGCCCCAAAGGAGTAACTACTACACAAAAAACTACCAAGCAAGCTGACAAGTAGTTCACTACCTCAAAAATGCTTAGTGTGGGAAGTGCTGCTAGCTGGAAGAAGCAAGCTATGGCTAAGTCCAGATAACACTGGATCCAGTACCTGACAAATAAGTTATACTTGTACTCTCTTAACCAATTCTTAAGTTTCTTTTGGAGACATTCAAGTTTTAGCTTCGAAAAGACCCAAATAAAGGGCCACAGAACTAAAAAAACTACTAAAACAAATATGTTTGCTATTGCGCTCACTAAGAACAGGTTCTGAGGAAACTGTGAAAAGTAGTTTGCAGAGTTGTACCCTATAGTGCTTTCGAAAGCAATGTCTAGGTACTTTCTAAACGACTCCAGAAAATTCATCCCTTCGAAAAGACCCCTTACACTAGGAGTAAGTGGGTTGCTGCTAATGGTGATATACGAAAGTATTTCTAGAGTGTTCATGAGTCTCCATAAAGTCGAAGGGTTAGGACTGAGCATGCCTGAAAGGGTTACAACAGACACTGAAGTTGTAGTTAAAACTTCTACTTGTCCTTTGACTTGCTCAGTTAAAGCTATAGCTGGATTGTGCTCATAAAGGAATGTTTGGAGTTCCTGGGTTTCCAAGAGGTAGTTTGAGTTGCTAGTGATGTTTGGAGCCAGAACTAAAAATACTAACTCGCCTTTTGAAACGAACGAGTTGAAGCTCATAGTTATTTGGAAGCTTTTAGAGTCAAGTTCTCTAAAACTGTAAGTATACTTGATGGTTTGGTTGTTGAGTGAAAGTTGCAAGTCAGAAGTTGCCAGTGGTGAGTCAAGAGGTTCTGAGAATTCTAAATTTAGAGTGTTGTCTTTATTCGTTAGGTTTGCGGAGAAAGTTCCTCTGTTGCAGAAACCATACTCTTCAATATAGCCTTGGTCGCACTCGCAAGTTTTTCCGGAGTTAATTGAAGCACTCTCAACGCAAGCAGTGCAGACCTCGAACTGACATTCGGTGCACAAGTCATTCCCGCACAAGCTGCAAGTAGTATTGGCTATACAACCAAAGTAGCAGTCAGACTTGCACTCTTCACAATGCTCTCCATTCCAGTACTCATCCACTTCACAAACTGGCAAGCACTGGTTTTCAAGGGGACAAAACTGACAGTTTCTGCATTGAGATAACAAACTTTCTGGACTAACTGCTGAGTTGTAAATTCTGAGTTCCCAGATAAAGCCTCTGAAAAAGTTGCCAAAGTTTTCTGAGGCACTTGCTCCTATTGTGAAGTGGTTGGTTTCAGTGTCTGCTAGCCAGTGGCTTCCCATGCCCTTTGAAAGCACCTGAGTGTTGTTAAAGTAAACTTCCAGTTTAAATTCAGAATTTTCAAAGAAACTTTTAACCAGCAATAGGTCCCAGTAACTACTTAGCTGACTAGTTTCAAAACTACTGCTTAACTCTACAGACACTTTAAAGTCTAAAAGTTGAATTTCCAAAATGCTTCCCATGTTTTGATCCTTTTTGGACAAAAGAGTTCCGGACCCAGAAGTAGGTCTTACCCAAGTGGATACTGCAAACTCAGGAGCTAGCACCAGTAAAGGACTTGGAAACCCACTGAAAGGAGGCAATTGCATAACCGAAGATCCTCTGAAGTAATACCCTCTGTCTTTAGAAGGGTATGGGTCCGTTTTGTCAAAAAAAGGGTGAAACTGATCGTTAGTGCCTGTAAGCACTGGAATAGAGTTTCTAGAGTCTCTGACAAGGTTTTGCATGGTACTTAGTTGCAAGTGAAATACAAAACTATCTGAAATAGAACTTGAACCTTTAGAAGAACAAGAGTAGTCTGTAGGGCAGGTACTAATGCACACTTTGTTAACTAGAAACCACCCAGTTTTGCACTCTATGCATTGGAATGGCGAGTTAGAGTAGCACTTTAAGCAGTTACTAGCACAGTAGAGTTCTATGTAGTAATTGATTTCTGGACTCAGTGAAATGGTGTAGGTTTTATAAGTGACTTGAGGCTGGTACTCTCCTTCGGTGTAAGAGTCTAGCAGGCAGGTTATTGCTTTATGGGAGTTTGACTGAACAGTACAGTCTGAGTTTCCAATCTTAACTTGAATCTTAGAAGCATCCTTAGGAAACTTTTCCCCATTGATAGTTACTAGCTTTGAACTCTCAAAGAAGCTTTGAATGAGTGGCTCGAAGGAGCAATCTCCTCTGCACAAAGTGAGTCTGTTGTCTATCCAAACTCTTAGCTGGGGTTTGGTTTCGTAAGTCCTTAGTAAGTCTGAAGGAATGACAAACCAAAACTGGGAATTGGAAGGTTGGTGCAAAGTTTCTCCTTGCACATCAGTGCCTCCTACTTTGAACTCTAGGTCAGAAGGCTGTGGGCTCATGTAGCTGGGCAAAAGCGCATAGAAGTAGTTCCCGTGGCAGTAGCCGTATAAGTTAAAGTAAACTTGGCTTATTGCGTTTTGGTTTTGAAGAACTTCAGTAGAGCAAAGACTGGGATCAAAGTTTACTAGTTGCTTGCTTTGGCCTTTGTAAGTAAAGGGAAATGTGTTGCTTAGTTTTGCTGAGCTAGTGTCTACTCTTTTGACTAAAGGCATTCCGTTTCTTTGTCCACTCCCTGGAACTTCTACTCCCAAAGAAAAAGAACTTCTGCTTGCCAAACCAAAGTGCTCAACTTCTAGGTAATAAGACTGCCCTCCTACCAAAGTCAAAGGTTCTGATTCGTTGTTTTCCGAGGTAAAGTAAACATGCTCTTCTGAGCTATCGTTTGAGTTAATTATCCGCACTTTGTTGGAAGAAGTTCCATCAGAACTAAGGTACACCCTAACACTTCCTCTAAAAGAAGCATAAAAAGTGTAACTTCCACTAGTAGGTGCTTTGAAAAGCCCATAAATCAAGGAGTCGTGGTTGCTAGTAGATGCAAGTATGGTTGCAGAGGGAATTATTTTTCTTTCAACTAGTTGACTAGGCACTCCTATGTTTCCTTGAGTGTAGATTTCCCTCACCAAGCCTGCGCTCCCCTCGTAGAACTCTTGATTCTCTAAGTCAAAGTAGTCTGCACTCNCACAGTCAATGCTATTCAAGCCTANTTGGGTAACTTGGCACTCANTTCCATGCACTTCTATCAAAATTCTAGAAACATCACTAGGAAGGGAGTCTCCAGTAATAGCTGCACTNANTTCCCCTAAAGGAGTTTGTAGGTCAAAAGACACACTGTTAATGGTAGCAATAGTTCTGAAGGGGTATTCCTCGCCTTCTAAGGTGTAACCTGCTGTCCAAAGAAAACCTCTTACTAAGTTATTGAGCTTATACTCCACACTGCTTTCTCCGTGAGTATTGCTTCCTACTGTTACGTCCAAAATATAAGGACTTTGGTTTTCAATCACATTAGATGCAAGACTCATTGAGACTCCTTGCAATTTGAGTACAACATCTACACTAGAACTTCTGAGGAAGTAATAGTTTATAGTATCTCCGGCAACTGCTTCGTTAGGATTAAAAGTAACGGCAGGAACAGGCCTCCAAAATTGGAAGGAATTGCTTGCATCTGTTATTCCAGAATTGTGAGAAACCTCTACTGTAGGGTTACTTGGGTCATTTTCGTCCCATGGAGGAATTATGCACTCTATTTCGTCTGCTTTTACAGAAAGTATTTGGCAGTGTTCTTCCCCGATTTTAACTTGATAGTTGCTTGCGTCAAGATCACTAAAAGTCCCAAACAAAAACAAACTACTTAAACCGTTGAACTTTGCGGGACTAGTAATGTATCTGCTTGGAGTGGCTATTTGGGTAAGACTGAAAGCCTGACATACTCCTACAAGTAAAGCTATCATATTGAGTTATTAAACTTAATTTTGGACCTAAGCAATAATATTATCCATAACTTCTGGTAAAATTAGTGTCTAACATTAAATATGAACTTAGCTCTTCTGTTATTGGTAACTTTAGCTAAAAGCGAGGATTGTGGCTCGGAGTTGTTTTGCAGAGCTGGTTACTACTGCTGCGAAAACAACACAGAGTGCTGTGAAGAAATAGAGATCAACACCTCTAAGTTTAACTTCAAATGCTATGCAGACGAAGAGTCTTCCAAGCACGTAATACAAGGTTTCGCTGAGTCCTTGACTAAGGAAAACTTTTTCAAAGACTTAGACGAGTGTTACGGCTTCAACCCAGCACTGATCACGGGTTACCTTTGTGCAGCTTACAGGGACTTTAAACAGGAAACCGAGGACTACATTAAGTCTGGACTATACAGTTTGGCAGTCTGGACTTCTTACACTCTTAAAGCAATGAAGAACTGTTACAAAGACTTAGACGTCTTAGAAGAAATATTTTTAAACTCAATAGACTCTTTGCTGGCTTTTGATAACAAAGTCGAGATTAGTATGAAGTACAAGTACCTACTTATAAATGGCGAAAACATGTACTTTCAAGTTTACGACAACTTTATTCCTAGATGGGAAGAAGGAAAGCTCAGTCATGTAGGCTACCGAATAGGAGCTATACTAAGGGAAGTTGCAAGTATGGTTGAACTCTCAAATAAAGTTAACTCAGAACTAAGCACACCAATAACAGTTGAAGGTTTACTGAGTGATCTCACTTGGGAAATAACTTATTCTCAATCCCTATACAACGACTACTTGTACTTGTGTGAAAGTGAGCCTGGGAACTACGCTGACTACTGGTTGCAGGGCTACTACAACTGGATTGACTTCAGCATTAAGGACCAGTGGCTAGAGTTAGCTAAGTGCTTGAGTGACCAAGAAAGACTAACCATCTTTAAGAACACTTGCTACTCCAACGTACTGCTTACACTTGCAAACTACGATGAGTACGAAAGCCAAAAAGAGGATCTTGCTTTGCAATCTTTGCAGTTCTTGGCCAGTGCAGCTGGGAATGCCTTAAACACCTTGAAGTGTCTTAATTCAACCCAGTTTTACTCCATCAAAAGCTTTATTAATGGAATCCAAACTAACTTCCAAGCAAGCAGAGTCAGTTATGAATACCAAGACAAAGAGTTCATTGTAGAAGGCGAAAACATTTTTTACTTTTTGTATGACGATTACGGCGTGCACACTAGCTACAAAAACCCAGACGTTTTCAAAAACCACTACTACTGGTACGACTCCGACCAGGCTTTTTTCATGGGAATGAGAACAGCCAGGATCATGTTTACTTCAATACAGTTTGAAGAGGTCAAAGAAGACTACCGCAGACTAGGGTACTATCCAGAGGCGAACGTTACAGATGTGGAGTACTATGAAAGGTCAGACGACATTGGGTTTGCAGAGAGTTTCATCATGGTAGCAGAGGCTTTGTACCAATCTGGAGACATTTTGATAGAAGAAACTTCTCTTGTGATCAACGACCTCATTGACTCAGGTTTGGATTTCTACAAGGCCAAGAAGTCATGTGGAGAAGCTGTGTTGAAAAAAAACGTGAACAAATTAAACGAGTGCTTTGGAGAAGTCTACACCGGACTAAAAGACGCCTTGGACTCAGCCAGTTCTATTGCAAACTACATCGAAGACGTCTTTGGAATAGAGCTTGAAATAGAAGACTTAAGTCTTTTAAAAGAAGGAAAAGACATTACAAAAGAAGCTTTTCAGTTTGCCGAAGAACTAGCTTCTAACGCCTTCGAAGGCGCTGGGAACCTTTTAGGGTCTATCTTTTCAGGCAGTGTTTACAACTACTGTTTGGCAGTTCTACTCTTAAACTTAGCCTTTTAAGTAATATGAAAAAAGAACAGCCTGGCTTGAATCTACACGGAACTACCTGGGATGCTAAGCACCTAGACAAGTTCCTTTCTTCGCAGTGGGGCGAACGCTTGTTTAACACCAAACAGTCCCAAGAATCATACTCCAAACCCCTTGCTAATTTTGATAACTGCAGCATCCGTCCCAGCATGAGCTTTTTAGCCGTTTCCAGAAACAATGTTCCTGTATACGACGCCCCTCCTACTTCAGGACCCAGTGCTTTGACTCACTCCAGAAGTCCCCAGTCTAGTAACTGGAACCAAATATCTGATGAAATAAGCAGACTCCACCAAAAAAAGTCTCTTTGTGAAGCTCAAGAAAGCAAAGTTCTGCCGCCCAAAAAGAAAAAAGAACTCTTTGAAAGCATCAAAAACTACCAAGAAGAAATAAACGCCCTCAAAAAACAAAAACTCGATATCATCAAAAAAAATAGAATACTTGAAAAAGGCTACCCTAACGGAGTACTTGGATTGCCTTCAGAAAACACTACTAGAAACAACCAAAACTCAGCAAGAATCCGCAGGTACGCACGAGCCCTAAACATAATGAAGCATACAGCAACTAATTCAGGGATTGAGTTCGGGCACTCGCTTTCGATGGACCAAGTACCTGAGAAGCCTTCTGGAATTAGGTATCTGCAGAACTCTATGCCTCAGCACTACCACAACACCCACAAAGAACTCTTCTGTCCTCAAGAAAAAACAAAGTCCGCTCAACGAGAAAAAAGACTCAAAGAAGTCTGGAGAGGCAGTAGGGACTTCAACATTATTTCAGGGGCTTACTTCGAAACATAATTATTAAAGACTGTCCAGAACTAAGTTTTCTTTCCAGTCCTTTACGTAGTAAGCACATACAATCACACTTGCAGCTGCTAAGTAACCCACATAAGCCGTGAAGTTGTAGAGTTCGTGGGAGCAGTCCATCATCTCTCCAGTAACTCCGTCTTCAACTGAGAACTCGTTTGTAAGGTTGCACAAAGAGTAGTTGTTGGTTTTTGAGTCAGAAATAGCGTAAAGGTCAAAAGTTGCAGCAATTGCCAAAAGCAAACTGAAGAAGTAAGCTGCGTTAGTGTGGAGTTCTGCTAGTTTCTTGTCTTCTTTGGCGAGGGCAAGCAAGCCAACTAGCAAGCACAAACCAGCTCCTAAAGCAAAGCAAAGTCTTAGTTCCGACATAGCGTTTTCCCAAGGACACACAATATAAGCTGAAGCTTTTACTTCTCCTTCTACGTCAAGCAGGATCTCTGCCTTCAAAGGGCCTGTTAAAACTTGGCAGGAAGCTGAACTCCTTAGTTCTTTGCAGATGTAGTCGTGTTTGGGATCTTGATTGTCGACTTCACAAGTCCAAGAGTTTCCAGTCCCCATAAAAGAAAGCAAAACGTGCAGACAGGCCAGAATAAGCGAAACTAACAGAACCCCGCACGTTTTGCGTGTTGTGTCAGGTGCTTCTAGAATCAAGCGTTTGGCGTGCTCTGTTGGGTTATCTAGAGTGAACATAAATGGTTTTGTGTATAACGGCAACTAAGCTGATTGAATTCCATTTATTGATAGTTTAGTTTCAATAGAATAAATTAGCATTACAGTTATGTTAAACAATTAAATGGAATCAAGGAACCCATTAAAACCCCAAAAACTCCGCAAAGAACTTTGTCTGCAGAGCAATTCTAACAAAAACCTCGAAAAAACTTTAGGCGGACAAAAAGTCTTTAAAGGAACTCTTACAAACACCAACAAAACTAAACCTCAAGATGCAACTTTATCGAACCTTGAGTACCGGAAGTTCCTCGAGACACAAAGAGCTTTGTTGCAGAAAATGCAGGAAGTCCCTGGGGAAAAACAACACCCCAAACTTGTAAGACGCGGTAGTTACCCTTCCAAGCCCCCTGTGCCTTCTGTGCTCATCCGGAAAAAAACTCAAAAACCAGCAAACTCGCCTAACCCTGCTTACTCGCCTTTAAAGTCTCCTTTGGGACAGAATAGACCCCAACTAGGTCCTCGCACAGTCCCTCCTGGCCCCAGAAAGCCAGAGGCTTGGTTTAATTCTTCCACTGCAGATTTCAAAACCGGAAACATAGAGGACTATCAACTAGGAAGGCAACTTGGACAAGGTGCTTACGCTGTAGTAAAAGCTGCTGTCCACAAACCTTCCAATAGAAAGGTTGCCATAAAAACTTACGAAAAGTCCAAACTAGTCGACGCAAGTCGCAAAAAGTCGGTTCAGAGAGAAATTAAAATCCTGCACAGACTAGACCACCCTAACATTGTGAAACTACATGAAGTAGTGGACACTCCTAAACACCTCCACCTAGTGCTTGAGTGCATTGTTGGGTGCTCGTTGAACGACATGATAAAGTCAAAAGCCGACAACAAACTTACTGAACAAGAAGCCAAAAAAGTATACACGCAACTCCTAGAGGCTCTTAAATACTGCCACGAGCTCAACGTAGCGCACAGAGACCTGAAGTTAGACAACATCTTAATTGACCGCGAAAAAAACGTGAAGCTTATAGACTTTGGCTTCTCTACTTGCTTTCCACCTGGGAAGAAAATCAAGCTGTTTTGCGGAACTCCCAGTTACATGGCTCCTGAAATCGTTTCTAAAAAAGAGTACGAAGGCGGCCCTGCAGACGTTTGGGCTTTAGGAGTCATACTGTTTGTAATGCTACTTGGCACCTTTCCTTTTAAAGGAGCTTACGACAAAGAACTCTACAGGAAGATACAAAGAGGCAGGTTCCTGGTAGGGAACAGCACTTCTGACTTTGCCAAGAAGCTGATATACCAGATTCTGCAGTTAGAACCTAGAAAAAGACCCTCTGTAAAAGAGATTCTCAAGTCTGAGTGGCTGACTTGTTCTGGGATCTTTGCCAGGACTGCTCAGAACTTCCAAGTACAAAAAGACAAACAAGAAAAAACCAATGCTGTCGACTTAGACGTAATTAGCAACATTGTAAGTTTTACTTAGAAAAAACTAGGGTACAGTGACTGCGACATTCTAAAAGAACTCCAAACTGAAACTAGTCAGCTCACTATGCTGTACAAAAGACTTAAGGAAGGAAGAGTCCATACTGCAGTTAACATCAAACGCTGGAACACTGCTGACTATGGAAAAAGTTAATAACTATAATATACTTAAATGGGGAACCAAGTTTCTGTTGACTTAGGTCCAGTTTACGTGGAGGTAGTTGTGTTCTTGCCAGAAGAACCCAACCCTAGCTTTTCTAGTTTAAACATTTACTCGGAAGAGTACTCAGGGACTTTTTACTTTTTCCGCTACAATAAAAAGAACATTGAGCAGTTCAAAGAACACCCTATATTCCGGAAAATCCAGCCAAGCAACTCCCCAGTGCCTGTCACTGGGATGAGATACGACTCTTTCCAAAACTACATTCAAGAAAGCTTCCAAGTTCCAGTTACCACTCACGAGCAAATGCCTTCAGCCACTGCTGCACTGCATTACCTCACCAAATCAAACAACTTTGGGTTCTACAGCTACGTCAGGAAGCCTCCTAACTTAGAAGGACTTCACTTCAAAGCTTCAGATTTCAAGTACTCACCTTTGCCGCCCCAACCTGAAATATACCCCTGCATCCTGATTAACATCAGGTCAGGCATAAGTGTGTACAGAGTGAACTCCCCAACTGAGTTCTTGAAAGTCGGAGGCTCAAGTTTAGGAGGCTCCACAGTGTGGGCTTTGCTGAAAATGACTTGCAACTATGAGGACCCTGTAGAAGCTTTGCAAGATGCTTTGAACGGAGACCACAGCTTAGTAGACATGACAGTCAAAGACATTTACGGAGGTGCTTACCAAGTACTTGGACTTCCAGCTGACGTGATTGCCAGCTCCTGCGCAAAACTCAGAGAAACCTCCCATAGTAACCACAACCCTGCTGACGTTGCTAAGTCTGTGTTGTTGTTGTTTTTGTTTAACTCGACTCAACTAGCTTACATGCAAGCCCAAGTTGAAGGCATTCAAAATGTGGTGGTTATAGGGAACGCTTTGCACTTGCCAAGCCTTAACATGCTTGCAGAGGTTTGCATGCAGTTTTGGTCAAAAGGTAGCTTGAAGCTGATTCACTCAGAGTACGGAGCTTACCTAGCAGCTTTTGGGTCTCTTCTCAAGCATAAAAACAATACATAACTACTGTAAATGAATTAAGAATTATCGGGGAACTCGTAACCTTGTAACTCGTCAAGTTGTTTTTTGAGGTTTTGGATTTCTTTTTCTTTCTGTGAAATAATGGTTTTGAACAGGTTCATCCCTTCGTTGGCTGACTTCATAAGCACTTCTTTGTGCTGGTCTGCTGAGTTGAACTCTCCTCCAGAGTAGTAAAACTCAGAACTCCATTTCAAAAACACTTCTTTCCACACAGTTAAGATTTTTGAGGAGCAACAAGGCGTAATCAAGTCTTCTTGGCCTACTTGGTAGTAAGGACTCATGTACCTGTCTAGGTTGTCAAGTACATGAGTCCACACTGAAGTACTTCTAGCTTGGAGGTTCAGGTTGTGCCTTTCTTTTTGGGAGTTGCACATAAAGGTTCCGAAGCGTCCAGAGTAAGCGAAGTAAGAAATGTCTTCTAAAAGCTGACTGTTGAATTCAAAGTGAGTAGGGAACTGCTGTGTTAGCTGGTACACACAGTCGAGGAACTGCAAAAATATAGGCGACCGGTTTTCGTCGTTGGTGTTGGAGTTGGCATTTCCTAATCTTACGTCAAACTGGTGCCCAAACTGAACCCACTCTTTCTCAACTAACTGACAGAAGCCTCTTACAGTTCTGTAGTGGGAGTCCAGAAGTATCTCTGCAATGCTGCACAACTGCGTAGTTCTATCCCAGCCATCACTGCAGTGAACTAAACAGTTTACTCCGCTCATCAGCCCTTCCACTATAGAACTAGCTCCACTGAGTAAAGTTGCTAAGTACTCAATCCAACTTGACTTTTCCACTGTAGAGAAGTACTTACTTCCGGGCACACTGTTTCCTGTGACCATTAAAGTCTGCCAGCTTTCTCGGACTGCGTGGATATTGCAAATACTTAAGTGTTGCAGTTCTGTTAATTCGTAGTTGAATTTGTTCTCTACTCCTCCACCTAAAACTCTTTGTGCTTGGGCGTTGATGTAGGGCCTTGCGTCAAAGATGTAAAGCAAAGGTTCCTTCGGAGAAGCTTCAGCTATCACTCGAAGGTAGTTTTCGTCTTCAAGGCACCTTGAAGTTCTTATTCCAGCCTTAGGCTGACTTGCACGCCATAGAGACGTGCCTTTGTGGGGACTTGACCACACCAAAGCAGGTAGTCGGTTCTTTTTGCGGAAGCCTGCGCAGTTGCGGATTTGGAACTTGCTCAGAGCTTTAGGAACTATAATTGTTTCGGGGTAAGTGTCACAGTACTCCCAGTTAGAGTTATCTAAAAACTTCCAGTTGCAAGAAGAAGAGTTCACGTTGATTCCGAGTCTCTTGCATTCGATATGCGGGTCGTATAGGTTCCAGCCGTCTTCTTGTCCTTCGACTTTGTGCTTGAGAGCGAACCTGCTGATTATAGTTTGCGGAAAAGCATAAGAGTGAATGATGCTGAAAATATTGTACTCGTGTTGAATCTCATTAGTGAATCCTAGTTTAATGCTTCTGCCGTCTTTTGTGGATATGCAGAGTATGTGCAAGTTCTTGTCGTAAGACTTGTCTATTTTCATAATCAGAAACAACGGGATCTCCAAAGCTTCTGGCTTGACTTTGTTTTGGTAGCACCACCTGAAGTTCACTGGAGAGATCAATAACTAAGTAAGCATTACTCTGTAGTTGGTCGCGTAGAACTCGCAAGTAGTAGTTTCGGAAGGCGTCAGGATTAGAACGCACATAGGAGCTTGCTTAAAGTTAGTTTGGAAGAATACAAGTTTTTCTCCGGAGAGGAGACTAATATTAGGAGTGGGGATGGGTGCTTCTTGTGTTTAGGACTCTCAGCTGAGAACTGCACTGCAGCTATGGTTTCTTCAAAGTCTTCAGACACACTGAAACAGTGCCGCAAAGGGTCACTTTCAGCTATTTTTATGTCGAGTTCTTTTGAGCTCATAAACTCTATTTTATATACTTTAACCTATAATTGCGCATGTTGCTATTTAAATGACTAGCTAAAAAGAACGTTAAAAATGAAAAACAACTTCAGATACGAATTAGCACTGCCCCAAAGAAGACTTGTACAAAGCACTTGCCAAACAAGGTCATTATCAGAAACCCCAAGGAACTTTGCCTCAGCTAGATACCACGCCCGCAGCACAGTTTTTGACGCAGCAATTGAACAGGCTTCCATAGAGTTTCTGAATTCCAAAAGACCCCAGCCTTCTAAAAGCACTTACTCTCCGCCTAAAAACTTCAGTAGAGTAAGAGACCACTCCACTGAGGACCTGTTTGGCTCACACAAAGTAGACTACTACAGAAAGAACTTAGACGAAAGCTACAAACCTAACTTCGAACCCCAGTTCAAACAAGCAGATCCCTGGGACTACAAAGTCCAGGATTTGTACGGAAGAGGAGCCCAGTTCTTCAGGAAAAACAAGGTTGAAAGGGTCCCTGAGTCCAAGCTAACTTCTAAAGACAACTACATCAGAAAAGTTCAAAAAGAAAATTCTAACGAAACCAAATTCCACGCTTCGCGCTCAGAAGTTTTCAGAGAAAGCTACTCAAGACTCAACACTCAAAAAAACACCCCTGAAAACAAGTTCCCTGAGAAAGAATATCAACCTCCGCTTCAGTCAGAAAGACTTGTTCAGCCTGAAATGAAATATGAAAACTCTGCAGAGATAAAACCTCTAAATAAAGAAAGAATCTACCAAAGGTCTAAGTCAGCCACTCCACAACTCACTCCTAGAGAACTCAAACAAACAAACCTCAACCACAACTACATGAAAGGACCAGTTGAGCAAAGCAAAGTAGAAACTGTCCAAATCTCCGGACTGAACTCTAAAGTTGACGAGTTTTACATAAAGGANTTGTGCCAAGGCTACCACGTGATAAGCATTGACACAAAAACAGACTTCTTAACTGGAAACTGTCTTGGAAACGCAACAGTGACTCTTCGCAGTAAATCCAACAGTGCTCACCTAGACAAACTTAAGTTTAACTGCTTGCAAAATGGCCTTAGTTTAAAGGCTCCTAAATACTTCTACGGAAAGAAAAACAACTACCGAGAACTTTCAAACAGACAAGCTTTAGACGCAAACCTAGAAAAAAAGAACTCTGGATTCATCGTCCCTGTAAAGTCCAAGCCAGAACTGCAGTCTTCAGACAGTTTGTATGGAAGCAGTCCTGGAGTGGGCAGACAGTACTTCAAAACCCTTAAAAAAGACAACTCTGTTGAAGCAATCTACAGGTGGAACAAAATACGCTGCTCAACGCCCAAGAACCCCTCAAGTGTACCTAGAACCGCCAACTACTTAAGGCCAACAATTTCCTCCCACAAGAAGGCTTATTTAGCGAATTGTAATAAGTAATCGTTGATAACAGGGGAAATAGGGGAGTAAAGAGAGTTGACTTTTTCTGAAAGAGACTGGACACAGGAGTTGTAGCAAGAGTCTTCAGAACACTCGTTCATGCAGTAAAAAGCCCTTTGTCTGGCACTTTTAAGTCCGTTCACGAACTGCTTGAATGTTTCTTGGCCTTCTGTAATGCAGGCTTCAGGTTTGTCGCCTTGTTTGCAGCGGTGCTTGTTTACGAAAAGAAAGTGCTTTTTGGCAAACTGGATGTCTTCGGTGTCGGCTACTAAGTCTACTTCTTGGCGGAAAGCTTCTTCAAGAGTTGTTGGAGGGTAAGCCATTTATATAAAACACCTTTGAATTAACACTTACACAAAGACCTCTCTGATCTTTTCTTTGATCTTTTTAGAAATCTTGTTCCCGTTGTCAAGCTTGATGGAGTTTAAGAGTTGGTTTAAGGAGCGTTTGCTTTTGTTTGTGGCTTTTTGGATTTCTTCGTGCAGTGCACTAGGAGTAGGGAACTTTTTCAACACAGCAAGGGTGCTTTGTTCCCCGCACTTGCCTAGAGTTCTTAACTGCTTTCCAAACACTTCTCTTACTGTTAGGGATTTGTTAGGGTTAGTGAGGTTATAAAAAGTAGTGAAGTCCAGCAAAGACTCAAACTTGTAAGGTTCCCAAGTCTGGACTTCTTTTTCAAGGGCCAAAGTCATCCTGGCTAACCAGTTTAGAGTTTCAAAGGTGTTTTCGCAGATTTTCATTTGAAAATTGTAGTTAAACACTGTGCTTAGTAAGGCGTTTAAGATGTGTTCTTCTGTGATTTTTCCAGGCGAAGGCTTTGTGCCTTCTAGTAAGTAAAAACACTGTACGCCTGTTTGTTTAAGCCTGAACTTTTGGGAGTCGTACCTTCCGTCTATGATGGAAGCTGCAAGGTCGTCAGCAGTTTTGCGTTCCACAATGATGTTCAGTGAAAGGTCTATGTGCTCTTCGGCGTTCCTGTGACACCTCACTACCCACATATAATCGCCCACCCATAACTTAACTCTTTCTACTTTAATGTTTCTGTTCGTGAGTCGTTCTTCAATAGCTTTGAAGTCAAGAGACAACCTTTCAGCTGTGTCAATAAATAAAACTATTTGGTAACTTTCAAACTGCTGCTGGGAGTTGTACTGAGTGCATTCCAGCTCTTGAGTGTCTTCTTGAAGCCAGTCTTCAGGGTCGAACCCTTCAGACTTTTTAAGGCTCTCAGGACAAGTTTCTAGCAACTTGGCAGCTAGTGTTTCTCCTTCCTGAGTAAGTTTGAACTTGCTTTCTTGTTCAGTTAAAAGTCCACTTTTGACTAAGCTTTCAAAGCACCTTTTTGGGTTTTGAGGTTCTTCTACTAAGAACTGCTCTTCAAGTACACTTCCAAAAACGTAAGGAATGTCGTAGTCACTAAGAGTTTTTTCTTCACTGTAAAAAGCACACATAAGCACTACCCAGTCTTCACTTCCAGGCACTGGAGTGTAGACCTGTCTTTTAGGAGAAGGTCCGAGCTCATCCACCGGCTGGCGCTTTTGAGGCCGTTCAGCTAGCCACTTGTTGATTTGGTTGTGAAAAAAAGGCCCAACTCCTTGCAAAAAAGCTTCACTCATTCTTCCAGAAAGCACAGGCAAAGGAAACCTTTCCAACGCTCCTATTATTCGTTTGGCATTCATAGCTTTTTTATTTTCATTGTTTTTTAGGAGTTTTTGTCTCAAAGACTGCAGCTTTTCAAACACATATAAGTTTTCAGAGCAAGCTATTTGAATATTTGACATGTTTATTAGAAACTCTTGAGTGCTTTGTCTTACAAATTTAAAAATGATGAGACCTGGCTCTTCCATGTCGCGACACAAAGCGACACAGCAGTCAACTGTTCCCAACGTTCCCCGCAAGGAACAAAAACTCCCCAAACTCGTAGACTTCATCCAAGAACGCGACTTCTTGGGCGCTTTGACTCTTTTGGAACTGCAACGCTCTGCCGCCAGAGATGAAAAGCTCTTCCTTTGGCTGGGGTACTCTGCTTTCCACTGCGGCGAGTACAGAAAAGCCATCCAGGCTTACGACGAGTTAATGCGAGCACCTGACTTCGACAAGAACCTGCACATCTACAAAGCTTGCTGCTTGTACGCCCTGTGCCAGTATGAGGAAGCCCACGAAGAATGCCTGAAAGCTCCTGAAACGCCTCTTCAAGTGCGCCTTATGTTCCACATTGCTCACAAAAGAGGCGACGAAAACGCAGTTCTAGTGTACCACCAAAAGTTGGGGGAAAGCACTCCAGACCAGTTATGCATGGCTGCTATTCATTACTTAAGAAGTCACTTTGACGAAGCAAACGACCTTTACAAAAAACTCTTAGTAGACAACAGAGACTACAACGCCTTAAACGTATACGTAGCTTTGTGTTACTACAAACTGGATTACTTCGAAGTGAGTTTAGAAATACTCCAAGTGTACTTGAACCAGTTCTCCACGAGTCCCATTGCTGTTAACCTCAAAGCATGCAACCAGTTCCAACTCTACAACGGAAAAGCTGCAGAACAAGAACTCAAACCTCTTCAAAACGCACTTGAGTCAGGAGACATATTCCAAGAAAACGACTTGCTCAGGCACAACTTAGTGGTTTTTCGCAACGGAGAAAACGCTTTGCAAGTACTTCCTCCTTTAATTGACATTATAGCTGAAGCAAGACTTAACTTAGTGATTTACCACCTCAGAAACGAAGACGTCCAAGAAGCCTTTAAACTCATGAAAGACGTAGAACCCTCAGTTCCCAGAGAATACATTTTAAAAGGAGTAGTGCACGCTATGATGGGCCAAGAAAACGACAACCCCGAGCACCTCAGAACTGCACAAACCTTGTTCCAACTAGTAGGAGCCTCTGCAAGTGAGTGCGACACTATTCCTGGAAGACAGTGTATGGCTTCCTGCTTTTTCTTGTTGCAGCAATTTGAAGACGTTCTGGTGTACTTGAAGTCAATAAAAGCATACTTCCCCAACGACGACGACTTCAACTGGAACTATGGAATAGCTTCAGCTGCAGCAGGCGACTTCAAAGAAGGTGAAGAAGCCCTTAGTTTGATTCAAGCAGAGCACTACAAAATGGACTTTGTGTACTTGAGCTGGTTGTGCAGGTGCTACGTTATGAATTCTAAACCTTCAATGGCTTGGAGTGTTTACTTCAACATGGAAAACTCTAATGAGTCCTTTTCACTACTTCAGTTGATAGCTAACGACTGCTACAAAATGGGACAGTTTTACTATGCTTTGAAAGCTTTTGACGTGCTAGAAAGACTGGACCCAGACCCTGAATACTGGGAAGGCAAAAGAGGAGCTGCTGTAGGGGTATTCCAAATGGTAATTGCAGGCCAAGAAAGTAAAGATAGACTTAAAGAAACAGTAGAAATTCTGAGAAACACCAACAATCCCCAAGTGGAGTACATCATTAGAGTAATCAACAAGTGGGGCAAAGATAATAACGTTAAGCTTTAATGAACTTTTTGACCTTTTCAAAGTTGTCTTGTAAGAACTCTTCTGAGTTCATTAGCTCTTTTAAGAACTTGTCAATGAGGGGTTTGCTTGTAGCAGAGTAAACTTGGAGTTCTGAGAGTTGTTCTAAGGGAGTTAGAAGCTCAAGTTTTTCTTGGTTAGTAAGTTCAAAAGGAGGCTGAATGTACTTAGTTGCAAGTAAGCTTTCTGAAAGCTTAGAAAAAGAAGAAGTGTCTAGAGTCTTTAAGTAAGAAGAAGGGTTGTAAGCTCTGCAGAAGTGTGTGTAAACCAAGGGAGGGTTGGGTTTGTGGATTGCAAGTACTTCTAAAACAGCCAGAAGCTCTTTGGAAGACCTTAAGTTTTCAAGTTGTACATTGCTTAGGAGCTTAGGCAAGGTGTAAGCAGCTTTTAGGGTTTTGTGCAAAATGATTCCTTTCATATTAATGTCAAACGAAGCTATAAGAAGCAAAGCTATTGAACTATCTAAAAAAGCTGTTGACTTAGACTCCCAAAAAGACTACGAACAAGCTTACACAGTGTACAAACAAGCCATCAATTACTTTTTCCACCTAATTAAATGTAAAGTTTACTTAGACGAAACAAACCCTTACATCAAAGAACAATTCCAAACCAAACTAGTTGCTTTCTTGGAAAGAGCAGAAACTCTTCACAAAAGCTTCCACACCCAACAGCCTGTTCTTGCTTCGGGCAAAGAAGAGTCCAATTCTTCTTTAAAAAAAGCTCTGCAAAGTGCCGTGCTTTCTGAAAAACCCAATGTCAAGTGGAACGACGTAGCTGGCTTAGAACAAGCTAAGTGCTCTCTCCAAGAAGCTATAATCATACCTTCTAGGTTCCCCGAACTCTTTGTAGGCAAGCGCACTCCTTGGAAAGGAATACTTCTTTATGGGCCCCCAGGCACTGGCAAAAGCTTTTTGGCCAAAGCCTGTGCAACAGAAGCTGAAGCTACTTTTTTCTCGGTGTCTTCAAGTGACTTAGTGTCTAAGTACATGGGGGAATCGGAACGACTGGTGAGGTGCTTGTTTGAAATGGCAAGGGAAGCACAGCCTTCTATTATCTTTGTAGATGAAATAGACTCCCTCTGTGGAAGGAGGAGCGAAGAAGAACACGAAGCGTCCAGAAGGATAAAAACAGAGTTTTTTGTGCAGATGCAAGGAGTGGGTCCTGAAGACAAGCATTTACTTGTCTTAGCTGCAACTAACATACCTTGGCACTTAGACACTGCTATGCGGAGGCGGTTTGAAAAAAGAATCTACATTCCTCTGCCTGACCAAACTGCACGCAGAAGAATGTTTGAACTAGGAGTAGAAGGAGTCCCTACGAACTTAAGCCAAGAAGACTTGGACGAGCTAGCTAAAGCCACAGAGGGGTACTCTGGAAGCGACATTTCTAACTTAGTCAAGGGAGCCCTTATGGAGCCCGTAAGGGTCTGTCACAAAGCTACTCACTTCAGACTAGAAGGCGACAAGTACACTCCTTGTGCGCCTAGTCACGCTGAAGCTACTGAAATGAGCATAATGCAAGTTCCCAAGGGGCTTTTGAAGTCTCCAGACGTCCAAGCTGACGACTTCTTCAGAATACTGGACGAGTTTAAGCCTTCTGTTTCGGCAGAAGACTTAAAGAAGCACCAAAGGTTTACACAAGACTACGGAGTTGAAGGTTAATAATTAGCAAAGTACTTATGTACTTGTTTAGGTTTGTTAGGAGTTTTCTTGAAGAAGCCAAGGTCTTCAATGAGTGACTGATTTTGAGGTGCTTTTGCAAAAGGGTTAGAAAAGGAAACTTGGCTCTTGGGTTTCTGAATAGGTTTTTGAGTAGGTTTTTCTTGGATGGGTGTGTAGGAATAGATTTCCTGGAGTTCCTGGACTTCTTTTTCGAGGCTTACTTTAGGAACTACTTTTACCAGTTTAGGCTTTTTGGAAAGAGTGGGGGGTTCTTTTTTCCTTTTAAGTGTTTGGGAGAGTTCTTGCATGAGTTGTTCGGCTTGAGGGTTGGTTACTTGGGGAGTCTTGGTTTTTCTAAGTAAGTACTCAGGATCTAGGTTTTTGAGTTCCCTGTTTTCCAGAGTGTCGGGGTCAATATTTCCTTTTACAAAGTCACACAGTTTCTCTTTAGGAATCTCTACCATAAGTGGTGTTTCTGACTCACTTAAAGAAGTAACTTGGTGGTTGTAAGGGTCATACACTGGGTAGTGCAAAAAGTACTCAAGGGTCTGGAAAGCCTTTTGGGTGTACTCTTCAGTAATGCACTTAGAAAACTTTTTGTGGTATTTCAAATGGTGCAGGATTCTTTTGAGAGTTTTGAACCTGTCAACTAAGTCAAAAGCTGTTTTGATGCCCAAGCCTTTGATGTTGTTTAAGTAGTCACAGCCTGCAAACACTGCAATTAACCCCCACTGTTCCTGAGTGAAGTTTTTAAACCGCTTTCCACTAGAACTAGTTCCTAGTTTTTCTGAGTTAAATACTTTGCACTCTCCGTTAGTTTTAAGTTGGTAAAGCACTTTGGGACACCCAAAGCAAATTAAGTCTGAGTCATAAGAGATAGCATAGTCTACATAACCCTTTTTGCACAAGTAAGCGAGTTGAGGGTCAGCTTCACCAGGAGCTACTATAACTTCAATGTCCATTTTCCTGAGCATGTCAATCATATCAAAAATCATTTCCTTGTTCACAGAAAAAGCCCTTCTGGCGTACTCTTCAGCCTGAACATTCAGTCCTTTTTCAGAAAGCTGGAGAGCTATTTTAAGGTTTTTTTCACGGACTTCCTGTCTTTGCTCCCTGGTTTCAGCTTTGTTCACTAGGCACTTTCCGTCAAACACAAACACCAAAGTAATGTTGAACTGGGCAAAAGTTTTGATCATCCGGAGTGCAAACTGTAAGTGGGGAAGTTCTTCCCAGCCTAAGTTGCCGAAGTATATGCCTCCAATGTACAGCCAGTTCATAGCGTCTACTCCTGCCCTTAAGTTTTTCATGCTGCTTATATGGCCTCCTTCAATGCTGTCTTTAAGTAATTTAAGTAACCCACTTACTCCCATTTATCCCGCTTATTAACTAAAACTGAGTTTTCTTCCTTCCGTAAACTATTTGTTCTAAATTAGAAACCTTCTGTTTAAGTTGTTTGTTTTGGCTTTTTAAGTTTTCGTACTTGTAAGTTAGCAGTGAAAAGTCTTTGGATATTTCTTTAGAAGCCCTAACAGCTTCTTCTCTTTGGACTCTTAAGTTCTCAAGTTGCTTTTCTTTTTGTTCCCACAACTGTTGTGCTTGTTTCAAAGACAACTGGATGCTTGGAATGTTGGTGTTTTCACAAGACAGCAGTCCTTTGAGTTTTTGGGTTTCTATTTCTAGTTGGTTGATTTCGTTTTCTTGGGAGTATATTTGGTTCTCGAGGTCGTATATTTCGCTAGCTTGTTCGTTTTCGATTTCGTTTAGTTGGATGTCGTTCTGTTCTTTACTCTGGGCAATTTGGGTTTCCAAAGCTTCAACAGCTGACTTCTGAGTCTCTAAGTAGTTGCTTTGTAGGTACTCTAGTTGCTCAACTAAGCTTTTGGCTTCAGAATTGAGTTTAGAAACACTTTCGCTGTGGGATATCTTTTTGTTAAGTATTTTTTGTCTTAAGTTAGTATTTCGGTCAGCAATATCGCTAAGTGAGGCTTGCAAACTACCAATTCTTTCATAAGTTTCTTTGAGTTCTTTTGACTTTTGGTCTTCTAAACTAGCTAGTTGTTTTTCATAGTCTTTTTTACAAGACTCCAACTCATACTTGTGTTTTCTGGACAACTTTTCTACTTCATCTCTGAGCTTCCTAACTTCTGAAAACTTCGGACTGTACTCAACTGAGTCCAGAAACAAGCCTCCAGGCGAAAACTTGCTGAAGCTTTTAAAAGACCGTTCTGGGCTTTGCATATCTTAAAATAATTATATCTAGTACCTAATTCAAGTACTTTAAGATTTCGTCCCACCTGGTTTTGAGCTTTTTCTGCTGCAGCTTGGGCAGCACAGATCCAATCACGTTTTTCAGCTTCTTCTTCAAGTCAGTTTCAGCGTGCAAGGCAGCAGTCCTTAGTACGTAGCACCCGTAAGGACAGTTGAGCAACAAAGGCAGTTTGTCCTCAGAAATCAACTCTTCTATGATGAAGCGCCTTAGTTTTTCTTCAATCATGCATTTTTCCATTACGTTTGAAGCGTACTTCTGGATGCACAGTTGAGCGCATCTTCCTTTTAAAACACTCATCAAAGACAAACTGCACTCTTCCATCCAAGTTTCGATCATAAGCTGCATAGCGTAGTTCCCGTAGGGATCTTGCATCAGAATAAGTGGGTCAGACTGGAGTTCAGCAAACACTTGAGGATCCTGCACGCACTTCTTGATCACGCAGAGTCCTAGCTTGTCTTGGGCAAGCTGTTTGGCGTGTCTAACTATTTCTCTAATGACGAAATGCTTTTTTTGAAGAGTAACTAACATTTTCTGGACTACATGTGAAGCGTGTTGGTGAGTTGATAAGTACATTATGTTGCCTGAGAAGCTTCTGTGGTAGATACTTTCTTCTTCAGCGAGACTTGTAAGTGAAACTAGGTTTTGTAAGGAGTGCGTTCCTTTTGGGTCAGTAGCTATGCTTATAAGCTGTTCCTTCATAGCTTCCAGCAAGCTCAAGCGCTGCTGACTGCTGCAGCTTTGGAAAAGAGTTTGGCACATGTAATTCCCGTAAGTGTCACACATAAGGTCCCCTATGTGGGGTTTGAGGCAGTCAATGACTTTTTGGATTTCTTCTGGTCGAGATTTAGCAATGAGTTGCTGAGTACGTTTAGACCCGTTTTTGGTTCGGGATAATGTAGCGAGTTTGTCTAGGATACCTTTAGTGTCCAGGGACACTGGCTCTACTTCATTACTACTTGATGGACTAGCTTCAGAATCGAACCTCGTGCTTGAAGCTTGCGAAATTGAATTTGGTTTAAGCTTCAAGTCACTCAGTGAAAGACTCAGAACTTTTTCGTCAAAGGTGCTTGGAACTAAATTGCTGTAATATACCGAAGGCTTACTAGCAGGAAACCCTGGCGGTGGTCTATTCAAGTCCATATTTATTATTTAGTTCTCAAAAACTTAATAGTAAATGAATGCTTAAAATTGCATAACTAAAATGGGAATAGTCCGACAATTGTTTAGGTCGGTATCAAAGTGGACAGGGGCTCCCACAATCAACAAAGACATTTATGGCGAAATAGTGGATGTAACGCAGCCCTACCAAGCTAGCAAACTTACCCATTTATCAGACGCGGAGGAATTGCTCCACAGAATCCCTACTATTATAGTAGACGACGACGTAGTCCGGTGTTCTGGACTCAAAACTATGGGGCTTGGGCATCCCGTTGTATATTTGCAACTCAACAAAAAAGACCCTTCAAAGCCTGAAAAGTGCAAGTGGTGCGGATTGTACTACAAAAAGAACCCAGCTCTTAATCATTAATCACTTATTGAGTTTGCTTAGAGGAGACCTTGCAGGGGAGTAGGAACACTCCAAGTTCTCTTCGTCAAGAGAAATATTGTTGCTTTTCTTAAGCGTTGACTTAAGTGACCTTTTTCCAGGCGAAGCCGAAAACCTTCCTTTTTCAGGGGACTTTCCATCTTCAGAGTAAGTTTTTAAGAACTCGTCTATGTACATGTAGCCTCCACCTACTCTTATAACTAAGCCGCCGTTCTTAATGTCTATTGCCACTTTTCTGTTTCCGTAAGCATACTTTCCGTTGGTTATTTTTTGGAAGTGGTTTTCTACTCCTAAAGCTTTAAAGTAAGCTTCAAGCATCTTGTCAATATTTTGGGATTCTTTGGAAGAGAGTTCTTCGTAGAGGCGCTGGAAGGCTTCTGCTCTTTCTGTTTTTAGGTTTTCAATTTCTAGTTTGAGGGGAAGTACTTCTTTTCTTTCAATTTCTAACTTCCCGTTTTCGTAGTCTTCTAGTTGGGAGTACAGTTCAGCAATGTAAGTTTGGTTGTCTGCCAGTTGCTTGTCTTTGTGCTGCAGAATCGTTGTGAGACTTGAGTGTTCTTTTTTTATTTGGTTTAGTTTGCCTTGGAGTTCTGAGATTTGGCTTTGGTAGTTGTTGATGTCTTGGATGACTTCTTTGTTTCGAGACTCAGTTTCTGAGTTTATTTTTTTAACTAGTTGTTCGAAGGACTCTATTGTTTGGGATTTTTCTTGAGAGTCTGTTTTGAGTTCTTGTAGTTGTATTTGGACTTGGTACATTTCTTCTTTGAGTTGGGCAATTTGGGCGTTTTTGGACGAAATTTCTGACTTTAGTTCTTTTTGGGCTTTGTGGTTTTCTTCTTCAGAGCTAAGTGCTTTTTCTCTGAGGTTCTTAATTTCGTTTTTATACTGCATGACTTCGTACTCGAGTCTTTGGGCGTAGAGTTTCTTTTGTCCCTTTTCCCTTTGCATGGGCAAGTAGTTCTGACTGAGGAACTCGCCTAAGTTTTCTCTTAAACACTGGAGTTCTGCATAGTCTGGTTCAGAGGTGTTGGTAAGCTGGCACTTAGCTCTTACGTACACATTGGTGCTTTGGCCTACTTCTAAGGCGTGCTTGGTGTTTTCTTGGTTTATTTTGGCTTCTCTTAGCTCTGAGTAAGTGTCAGCTAGGTGTTCTTTCAAGCTTTTGACTTCTAAGTACTTCTTTTTAAGTTCTTTGTTTTCGGAGACTTTTAAGGCACTTCCATATTCTTCCAAAACAATCCGGACATACTGTTGCAAGTTTTCGTAGTTGCTTTTTTGAGTTAAAAGGTCCTGGGAAGCCCTGGTTTGTTGGTGCTTTAAGTCTTCAATAACTACTTCTAGGTTGCGTGACCTAGTTCTTTCAGCTTCAAGACAAGCTTCAAGCTCGCTAATTCTGTCGTTTAACTTTACATTCTCTAGGTCCAGTCTTTCGTTTTCGAGTCTAGTGGTGGTGTCTTGTGGAAGCATGGTGTTGGACTCTTCTTCGTCACTTACCATTGTTTCAGCAGCTGACTCTATTGCAAAGTTCAAAGTAAGTCTTGGAACGCTTGTGGAATCACTGAGTGACGAAATAGCAATGGGCGGAGAGTACAGTGGTATGTGCCTGGGGTGGCTGTTGAGAAGATGAGTGGGGAGGGAAACTCCACAGTAACTAGAGTTAGTTTTAATGGTGATACTTAACTCTCCGTGGTAAGGAACAGTGAACCCTAACTCAGAAACATCTAAACGAGAGTTGTCAAGCAAAACTTCTGTTTCAAAAATTTGCGAAATTCCCTCTACTTTTAGTATTTGAACCTCCATCTTTCGAATTTTAACGATTGTTCTTATATTCTATGTCTGACCCTTTTTCTTATTATTCTGCGCTTAACTTGTCTCCTTCTGCTTCAAGCAAAGAAATCAAAGAAAACTTCCAAAAACTAAGTAGGGTCCTGCATCCTGACAAGCAACCCGAAAACCTAAGAAGAGCTGCAGCCACAAGGTGGGCTAAACTCGAAGAAGCCAAAGAAGTCCTTTTGAACCCCAACAAAAGGTTTGCTTACGATAACTACGGCAAGTTGGGACTAGAAATCTACAACTCGCACTCTGAAAAACTTGACCAGTACGAAATCCACTCTTACTCAGACCAGTGTGTGCTAAACGCCAAGCTGAGAAGAATCATCAAAGATACTAAAGAACAAGAACTCAGAAGTGAATTCAACCCTCGCAGCAGTGCAACAGTTTCGCTTTCTGTGTCTGAGTTCCTAGACTCAATGGACCAAGCCTACTATAAAAAAGGCCAGGTGAATTGGACTCCCAAACTAGTGTTATCTTCTTTCCAACTTCAAGAGTTTGTGAAGTGGAACTTAAGTTCTAGACTAGCTGGAGATGTTGGGTTTGTAGTGCAAACTCAAGGAGGAGTAGGCGCTGGTGCTTTGGCGCCAAGAGTAAGTTGGGTAATGGGCGCTGGCTACGTTGTGCAAGTAGGTTGTCAACTAAGTGACAAACTGTCATACTCAGTGAATCTCAGTAAAAGTCTAGAAAGTGCAATGGTGTCTTCGAGCTTAGTTTTGAAAGAAGGAGGCCCCACAGCTATGGTGAGTCTCAACAAAAAACTATCTGACACTCTTGAAAGCAGACTGGACATAGGAATTAACAACAAACCCACTGCAGACCTTTACTTAACTAAAAAACACGGAAACCACAAAGTCAACACTGAGTTAGAACTGGCTTCTGAAGACCTTGGACTTGGAGTGGGCTACAAATACAAGTTCACTAAAAGAATAGCTTTTAAAGCTGGAGCAAAACTAAGCGGGTCAAATAACTACGAAGGATACTCAGTAGGACTTAGCACAGAGTTAGGAGTGTCAATGGGGTTGTCTGAAAACACCAAGGTGTACTATATGTTAGAAACAAAAGACGAAGAGTTAAGACTGGTGCCAAGATTCAGAAGGAACAGCATCAACCTAGGAATTCCTATTTCGCTTTCACAGAACCTTAGTTTAAAGACCTACTTAATAGGTCTGGTCTCTCTAGGGCTGGGTGTATTCCTCACCAAAAAACTCTCCAAGTACTTCCACGCCACAGAAGCCAGGGACCTGAGAGAACAGTACAAAACCAAGAAAAAACAAGAAGCCCAGTTAGAAAACAAACGACTGGCCCACGAATACACCATGATGGTTTTTGCTGAGGCCAAACAAAAAGCTGAAGAAGAAAAAAGCAAACTGGGCTTAGTGATTGAAAAGGGCTTGTACGGAAGCGACCAAGAAATTAAGAAAGCAAGAGAAGACCAAGACACACAAGAAGTAGTGGATGTTACAGCAGCTTTGCAGATGATGGTGGAAAACTCAGGGCTCTTTATATCCAACAAGTCGAAGTCAGCACTTGAAGGCTTCTACAGTACGTGTGAGTCGCCTGTGCTGTTCATCAAGTACAGGTCAGGAGGAGTGGTTTACTACGAAAAGTACAGAGACGACGAGGTTGTTCTAATTCCTTAATAAATGGGACTTTGCATTAGCCGTTTTGGTGTTATGAGGGATCCTAAACAGGACACCTTTGGAGAAACTTACACAAACTACAAAAACTTGGAGCTGGAGTCCCAAAACTCACAGCCTCCGTTAAGTTGTGTAGGGGACTTTACTAAGCTTCAAGAACTAGACTCGGAGTGCTTCTTAGCTTACGAGTCCACTAACGAAGGGCTTCCCAAAGAAAAAAGTTTGCCGGAAGATTCAGAAAACCCTAACTGCATTCACGAAACCAAAGTTTACGAAATTGAAAATTACTTAGAAGAAATAAAAGGCAGTTTAGGGTGGAAAGTAATTGAGTCAGGCGACTTCGAAGTGCAAAGTTTGCACGGGTCTATGTGGCAGGACAGCATTCCTATAGTCCAACTCAAAATAGACCTTAACAGAAACATATCTCGGTCAGTCTTCCAAGAACTAATAGTTAAACCCCAAGTGAGACGCAGGTGGGACCCTTTCAGAAAAGACATGCACAACAAAGCTGCCTTGGCTTCTTTTTTGTACATTCAAGAATACACCTACTTGTTTCCTCTTAAAAACAGAGTTTTTTGCGAAAAAGTTAATATTTTGGAGCACGAAAAAGAAGTAAGTATTATATCCTACAGCACAGGGAACCCCCACATAGACAACTCAGTAGAACTAGGCGAAAACGTATTTACAGTGGTCAAACTCATTAAGAAGAACGGTGAAAGCACCATTCAAGTAACCTCACAAGTTGACTTTAAACTAGGCATCAACGAAAAGTCAGAAGCAATCCTTGCTCGGGGTTTAGTTATGTGGGGAACTCAACTACTTAAGATCTTGGACACTGCCTAGTTGTCTCTTTAAGGGTTTATAACTATTAAAAATGTCAATACGGTCACTTAGGCAAAACATTCCGAATGACTGGGCTCCTGTAATAGCGGCCCAGCAAGAATCTACTGTTAAAAAAGACCAAGAAGAACGCCAACTCAACTCACTCAACAAAAAACTCTACAAACAAGAACTGGACAAACAACTCCTAGAAAAACAAAATGCAAGCCAAAAAGACCAACAGTACAGACAACTAGAAAACCAGTACATCCGCCAAAAAGAAAGAGCTATCAAAGACTGGGACTCCTACAGCAAACAACAGCAAAGACTCATGCAAGAGCACTGGGCTAAAGAGTACGAAACTGAAATGCAGCAAAGAACCAACCAGCAAGCCAACCAATTCCAAAACGAACTAGCAAAGGACAGACAGTGGCTAGAAGCCTTAAAAAGACAACAAGCAGAACACGAAGAGTCACTGCGCCAAATGAAAGAAATAAAAAACAAGTCCGAACAACAAGTCCTATACGAAAAACAACTTGCCAAACAACAAGAAAACCAAAGAAAACAACTCGAAAAACTCAAAGACCAAGAAATGATCCAAAAAAACATTGAAGAAATGCAAAGACGCTCCAGAGAATTCAGCCAACTAATCCACCAAAAAGACCAAGAAATCCAAAAAAAGACCCAAGCTTACCAACCCGTTGCCCAAGACTCCCAGAAGAAAAACTACCTGTTTTACAACTTAGAAAGAAAATGGGAAGAAGACCACAAACGCAAACAAGAAGAAGACCTTCAAAGACAACTCCGCAGAAGACAAGAAAACTTNTTTAACACCAACTACACCATCCACAACCAACTCCAAGAAAGAATGGCCCAAAAACAAAGAGAAAAAGAAGACTTTGAAAAGGAAAAAAAACAAGTCCGCGACTACGAACAGCACTTTAGAGAGCACCAAAACCAAATCAAACAAAAACAACAACAAGAAAAACAAGACTACCACTCCTTTTTAGCCCAACAAAAGGAAGAAAAAGACTCTGAGAAAATGAAACAACTCAAAATGAACGACAGAGAAAGAAGGTTCCACTCTGAGTTTATTCAGCCTGAAAACAAAGACTTCAACTTTCCAGGAGTCCCTGGAGCCCACCCTAGAGAGTCCCCTCTCCAAAGCACTTTCAAGCGTGCTTATAACAGTTATAGGCACATCCCTAGCAATCCACCTAGCAAAGCATCAAGTAACCACGGAGATCGCGATTCAAGGGAATACTTGTTTGACCCTAGAAAACATGACCCTATAGTAAACCCCTTAGGTGCTACTGTACCCCGACCTATGAACTCACCTTTGACTAAAGGTAAAGGCATCTCCCTTTTGTACGCTGGTTCCACCATCACTCGCAGATAATAAGTAATTAAGATGGACTTAAAAGCTGCATTAGCCGAACCATTTATTCCGTCAAGTAACTTGCTCCAAACCCACAGATTTAACGTCGATACGCCAGAATTCGTTCCTACTCAACCCAGATCAATAATTCCCCCAAGGCCTTACTCCAGTTCGGCAAGTCCACAACAATCGCCTTCGAAATCTTCTAAATCTAGCGGAAAACCCAAACTGCCCATTCTAAAACTTAAAGAAGGACTTCAGTTACTCGGGAACGGGAAAGAAACAGTATCAGTGACTGTAAGGAAAGTCAACATTGACTCGCCTAAACTTCCACTCAGCAATGACCTTGAAAAGAAACCCAAGTATGTTCCTGTAAAGTACTGGAATCAAAGATATGGAATTTTTTCGAAGTTCGACGAAGGCATCCAATTAGACGAAGAAAGTTGGTACAGCGTTACACACGAAGCCATAGCCAGACACATCGCTAGAGTTTGCAAGTGGGCCAAAGTAGCCATGGATGGATTCGCTGGTGCAGGGGGCAACGTGATTCAGTTTGCTGAGTTCTGCAAAACAGTAGCAGTCGACTTAGACTCCCACCGACTAGAAATGCTCAGAAACAACGCAAAGGTTTACAGAGTGGAAGGCAACATAAAGTGCGTGACTGGGGACTTTTTGGAGTGCGCTGAAGGTGAAGGGCCAGTAGACCTAATTTTTATGTCGCCTCCTTGGGGAGGACCTGACTACGTTAAGTCTAAGAAGTACGATATATTCTCTTCAATCACTCCAGACATCACTAAAATCATGCAGGTCTGCAACAAAGCAACCAAGAACGTCATCCTTTACCTACCTAGAACGGCCAACCCTTCACAAGTAGCACAGCTCTTCAAGTACATGCCCCAAGTAGAACGCAAACTGGAGTTCCAAATCTACTGTTTTGGGCACAAAGTCAAAACCATAGGATGCTTCATGGGAGAAATGGTCCAAATAGACCCTAAAGCAGTAGCTGAGTTGATACTGAGCCGCATGAAGGTTCCTTATTTTCTGCCTCAAAACTTAGAAGAAGCCTCTGTGGAGTTGGGTTCTAGCATCCAGAACCTAGGGATTAACAAAGCCATTGACAGTCTGTACAAGCTCAAAAGGCGTAAAAAGAAAAGTAAGAAATTTTATAAATAATGTTTTGCTGTGGCAGATGCAATAAGAAAAGAATGCCTTCTTACAAGAAACAAGACTTCTACATACTGGCACACAGGTACAGGTTTTCTCCGCAAGAACTCATTCAGTACCTAAACAGGTTCAACCGGATGGCCCAAGGAGATGCATTTAACCTAAGGGCCTTCCGAGACACTATGGGACTTTTGGGGCTGCAAAGCACTCGGATCATAGCAGACCGGATTTTCAGCGTGATGGACAAAGACAACAAAGGCAAGGTGACTTTTGAAGAGTTCTTAGCTTACATGGATGTCCTCATCCACGGGAAGTCCGAAGAAAAAGCTATGCAGAGTTTCCGTTTGATTGCTCAGAGAGGAAAAGACGTGATTACCTACGAAGACTTTGCCACTTGGCTCATCAGTGTTTGGAAGATGTACAATGCCCTGACTGGAAGCGAAGTGAGCACAAGTGACTCGGTGATTCGAGAGTACTTCTGTGCAATTGACATCAAACAGGACGGCGTCATAGACTTCGAAGAGTACAAAAAAAGCATGAAAAGGAACAAGCAGCTTTTTGAGTTCTTTGACTTCGTGAACAAAGGCATAGCTGAAAAGCTCAACCCTGTAAGTGCAGAAGAAGACGAAAAACACCCTTTCGTGCAGAAACTGGACTTTGTAGAAAACCAAATAAACAATTGCTTGCAACTCTTAAACGCAAAAACCTCCCCAAGGACCTTGCTCTCGCCCAGGCCTGACCAGTTAGAACCAGAAGACATTGAAATCGACTTAGAAAGCATTGCAAGCATGGGAGACTCTATTCTTGAAGACGACCACTGGCTGGACAACTGCAAGTTTTTAGGAGAAAACAATGAGTTCCAGGCCAAAGGACTTCCTGGGCACACCAAAGTCCAGGAAGTAGTTCAGACAGAAGAACCTCCCAAAAACAACTTAGAAGTTATAGGCATGCTCCAAGAGTTACTTAACAAAATCCACTCTTTAAGAAACGGAGTCAACGAAAACGACGAAGAAACCCTGATGAGGATGCGCAGCAGCACCAAGTACAACGTGCCCAAACACCAACCTGAGAAAAAAAAAGGCACTATTCAGTGGGGCGACGAAGACTGGAACCTAATTCTTAACATGATGCTTGGGATTCAGAAGTCAGTCAGGGCAGCCTCTGCTGACCTGGATTTTTCAATTCCTCCTAAAGAAGAAGAATTCCGAGACAAAGCTAAACACAACTTACTTCCAGGTCAAGTGCACTTGCAAAGAAAGATTTGCAAGTTCAGAGACTACGCACCTGCTGTGTTCGAACGCATCAGACGCATGCACGGAATCGCGCCTAGCACGTACACTCGGTCTTTAGGCGTTGAAAAGATCATGAGTAGTTTACTCAAAAGTGAGTTTTCTTCCTTAGTGGGGTTACTAAGTAGTGGTAAAAGTGGAAGTTTCTTCTACTACAGCGACGACGGACAGTATGTGCTTAAAACTATGAGTAAAGAAGAGTACTCTTTTTTGAGGAAACTGCTTCCTAACTACTACTCCCACTTAGTAGACAACCCAGATTCGTTAATTCCTCGGTTTTTTGGGTTCCACAAGATTATGTACCACAAAGGCAAAGAATTAGTTAAGAAGCACTTCATAGTTATGAGTAACGTCTTTGGCAACTGTTATGAAGTGCACCTTAGGTACGACCTTAAAGGCAGCACTTACGGAAGAGAAACTGACCCTAGTGAAGACCCCTCAGTAGCCAGGAAAGACCTAGACTTCAACAGGTCAGGAATGAAAATAAAACTAGGCCACGAAAGGTCACTGAAGTTCCTAGACATACTTAAAAGGGACTCTGAGTTTTTTGCAGAAAACAAAATTATTGACTACAGTTTGCTCTTAGGAATTCACAACCTAAAAGGCAAAGGCTTTGTGAGGAACGAAAACGTCCGCTGGTCAGAGACTGACGGAGGAGGAGTGGTTTCTGAGGACGGAAGAGAACTATACTTAATGGGTGTAATAGACATCCTGACTCACTACACCTCTAGAAAGAAAATGGAACACCTCATCAAAAAGAGCCTCCACGGTTCGGAAAATATTTCTTGTATCCCTCCTCGGCCCTACGCAGACCGCTTTTACAACTACATCAGCTCTATTGTTGAGTAATGTTAATATAATAATTAAACCATGAGTACCGAAGTCAAAGCACTTCCTGAGAAAAGAAAAACTCTTTCTGAAAGCACTCCTAAAAAGAAACCCAAGTCAGAGGACTCAAAAGAAGTTTTGAGGCAAGAATTCCGACCCACTTTCAAAGAAGAAGTCTCGCAACCCAAACCTTCAGTCTTCCAGCACCTAGGATACATGAACAGAAACGTCAGACCTGTCACTGGAAGAACCCGCAAACTTATTGAAACTCAAAAACTTTTGTCTTCTCGAGAACAAAAAACCAAACGCGAGCAAGAAAAGATTGAGCAATTTAAAAAGCTTTTAGATAAGAAAACTTAGATTTTGTCTGCGGTCTCCAATGCATTTATGTAGCTTTGCTTTTCTTCTTCAGTTAAAAAAGCTGCTTCAAAGCTATTCCTGCAGAGTTTAACGCAGGTTTTTCTGAGTTCTTCTTCGTTGAGTTCTAAACTACTAAGTGCTGTTTTAAAGTTCTCGTTGATGTAACCCCCGAAGAAAGCAGGGTCGTCGCTGTTGATTGTAACGCACAGACCTTTTTCAAGCAGTTCACTTATTACTTGTTTGCCTCCAAAGTGCCGGTTTAGTACTTGGAGTCTGTCATTAGAGTTAGGACAAACAGTCAGGGGCACTTTGCAGTCAGCAAGCACTCTGCATAAGTAAGGGTCACTCAGGCACCTAATTCCGTGGTCGATCCTAGCTACTCCTAAGCAGTGGATAGCTTCAATTATGTTAGAGGCGTCTCCTTCTTCTCCAGCGTGGGCAACTTTCCACTTGCCTTCAGGCCCACAAAGACCCTTGGTACTGGCTTCAGCAAAGACCCTTGTAAACTTGCGTGGGGGGTTTCCGAGTTCAGCTGAGTCCAAACCAATTCCTGATATTTTGTCTGCGTAGGGTACAGCTTGCTCAATAGTGTTCAGGGCGTCTTCTTCTGAAAAGTCTCTTAAAAAGCACATCACCCACTTAGCCTTTAGTCCCATTTGTTCGGCATCTTTGCCTGCTCTGTGAAGTCCGTTCATTAATGTGCTAAAGGAGACTCCCCTCGAAGTGTGTGCTTGGGGATCAAAAAACACTTCTGCAAGCACTATGTTGTTGCTTACGGCCCTTTTAAAGTACTCCATAGCAAGTTCGTAGAAGTCTTCTTCTTCAACTAAAACTTTGCAAGCAAAGTAGTACTGGTTCAGAAAGTCTTGCAAGTCTTCGAAGTGCTGCCTTTTGCTTTGGGCTTCCTCTAGACTAAAAGGAAGTTCTATGTTGTTTTTCTGAGCTAGTTTAAAAACTAGTTCGGGCTCCATAGTGCCTTCAATGTGCACGTGGAGTTCTGCTTTGGGCAAACGACTTATGAAACTACAAGCGTCAACCATTTATTAAAATTTAGGTCTCGGAATTTTAAGGGAGTCGTAGTCTCCAAAGCCTCTAGGGCCCTTTTTGCCAACGTCCAAAGCAAGGTTGTAGTAGAGCAAAGGGTTTTCACAAACTAAGTCTGAAGGGTTAAGTCTTGCCCAGTAGTTAGCTATTTCTGAATCTTGTTGAGTTCCAGTCTTGTGTGAGTGCCACCTCAAAAGTGCTTCTATGAAGAGACTTCCTAGGGCCCAAGCGCACTTTCTTCCTGCATAGGGGTTTTTAAAGCTCTCCAGTATCTTTTCTAAGTTACTGCTGAGGAAATCGCACCCCAAAGACTCAAGTGCTGACTTAAGGTAAGAAGCTGAAGGGTCAGAGTTCTTAATAAGGGCTCTTTGCACGTCTAAACTTAGCACGTTAGTAGTGCCTTCCCATATTGAGTAAACTTGGGCATCCCTAAGGATTCCAGGAATCCCAGAGTTCTCCATATAAGCCACTCCGCCAATACACTCTATTCCTTCACTGACTACTTTAATAGCCATTTTGGCAGTGTATAACTTGATCACAGGAGTAAGCACTCTTAGTGTTTTAACTTCCCAGTCTTTAGCTTGGGAATCCTCGGACTTCTCCAACAAGTGCGCAGTATACAACACAAAGATCAAACACCCCCTTGTTATTACTTCTAGTTCTGACAAACTTGCTTGGTGCAAAGGGTGGTCCTTCACATACTTGTTGAAAGCAAAGCGTCTGTGTGAGTAGTCCCGAGCAAGTGCTGTGATCCTCCGCATAGCACTCACAGCTCCTATGCTGTTGTAGAGTCTGGTCATGTTAACTAAGTTAGCAATCAAACTCACGCCTTTTCCAACAGGACTAACTAGTTTAGCAACAGTCCCTTCAAGCACCATTTCAGCAGTAGGCAGTTGTTTAGTTCCTAGTTTTTCTTTGAGCCTGACTATGCGTATGTTGTTGAGTCTGCCCTCCTCGTCTTTTACCTTCACAAAAAAAAGACTGAGTTTTCCGTCTACTCTAGCAAGTGTAAAGGCCATGTTTGCTGTAGTTGCAGAAGTAAACCACTTGTACCCGTACAACTTGTAAGTATCCCCCGACAAGTGCTCAGCTATAGTTTGGCTTCCACCTGAAACATCGGAACCTCCTCTTTTTTCAGTCATCCACTGGCCTGAAGTCCAGAACTGGTTAGGGTCACTACTTGTAACCCTGGAAAAAGCTTCTTGCAACTCAGAGTCTTCAGACTTCTGCAGAAGACTTCTCAGCAAAAAAGCAGCTCCTTCTGTCATAGCTAAAGGGCAGATGTAGAGACCCGACGAAGAACTAAACAAGTACAGTTTAGCAAACTGGTGGAGTCTTCTGTTCTTTTTGCAAGTGTAGCCTAAGTGGATTAGTTGCTCTTCTGCACTGACTTTGTGCATAAAGTTCCAAGAAGAGTGGGTAGTGATTTTGTCTATTTTGGAGCCCCAAGCGTCGAACTCTTCAAAAACAGGCGGAAACCTTTCGCATAAGTTGTGGTGTTCTAGTATATCAGAAACTACTCTTGACCCAAAGTTTTCTAGGTCCCGGTAAAACTCTGAACAGTCTGCAAAGGAACTTAAGTACTCCTGCAAAGCAGAGTCTTCTGTAAACTGGTTGCCTAAGTGAGGCCCTGACTGACTGAACTTTAAATCGTTGGCCATTATTATAAATGAGAGTGTTTCGTAGGTTCTCAAAGCTAAAGGTACCTGAAGGGTTTTCAGGTGACCTTAAGCTTTTGTCTAAAACTTCAGGAAACTACATCAGGAAGGGCGAAATCATAGCTTTAATAGGAGAAAAGTCTTTAATAGCTCATGAGTCAGGCTTGGTGTTGAAGTGCTTGTCTGAAGAAGGCTCTGAAGTTTTTGAAGACTCTGAGATCTACCAGGTTATAAGAGTTACTTCCAAACTAAAAGCAGTGTCTCTGCTCACAGGAGTGTTGGGTTACTTAGTTTACAAAAGCTTAGCCAAAGAAGAACCCAAAGACCTAAACCAAGTAAACACCCTTATAACAACTCCTAAACCCAAACCGCAAGCAAACCAAATCAAAAGAACACAAGAACTTAAAGCTTGGCTAAGCATGCTAGAAGAGCCCTTCCACAGAGGAGTGGAGGTAGTTCAAGGCCCCAAAGGAACAGGCAAGTCTACTTTTATGCAGAAACTTGCTTACACCCTAAGCAAGTCTGGACGTCCTTGTATGTACTACAGTTTTTACAGTGAAACTTCTTGGAGTTCATTTTACAGAAGCATTGGAGTCCAAGCAAACGACTGCTTACTTCTAAAAAGAGCTTTAGAAAGCTTAACAAACAAACAAGTTCCTGTGCTTATTTTTGATAACGCAGAGCTTTCGAAGGAGTTCCTTGTAAGCTTACTTGAGTTCTCTGAAAAAGGACTAGCTAAAGTAATTCTGGTTAGCAGCGATTCTCCTTACAAGCCAGAGTTGGCAGATTTAACTGATGACTTGAACATTCACCTGTTTGACTACCCTCACGAAAGTCAAGCTCTTAAATGGATGAAGCAACTAGATAATTCCATTCCTGAAGAAGACTTAAAGCTTTACTTAGAGTACTGGGGTTCTTTAAGTGGGTTTATTAAGTACACTTTGAGGCACAAAGACCTAAACCTCAAAGAGTACCTTTACAAAAACATACTACTAAATTCCAAACTCCTTGAAGAAGTTATTTATACCCACAAAGACTCCAAGGAACTCCTGAAGCAGCTCTGCAAAAATTCCAAACAGTCCCTTCCGCCTAAAAGGTGGGTTTTGGAACTGGAAAAAACTGGGTTTATCAGAAGACACAACGAACTCTACACATTCAACTCAAGAATAGCGGAAGCAGCTCTGAAAGTTTACTGCGAAGAACTTACTTTACATTAGTATACTCGCAAACGTCATCTTGTCTAAGCTTAAGCAACTCAAAATCAGGTTCTAAAAACTGAACTAGTACTTCGTCCTTGCGTCTGTTCCTTTCTAGCAACTTAGCTAAGCGTCTTTCTTTTAAAACCATTACAGTTTCCCCTGTTTTAGGTATTACGGTTTCCAAGTCTCTTTCTGAAAGGCTCTCAATTGGCTTGCCTTTAAAGAACACAGTGAATGTGTAGTCATCTATGACGTCGTGGACCAGCACTTTAGTGTTGTAAAGAGTGCCTTCTTCTGCACTCTTACTTCTAACCCGCACTCTGAGTCCTGGCTGGACCCACTTAAGTTTTTTCTTAACAAAGGACTTAGAAGCCCTTCCTAAGCTTGAACAGGGCTCTACTGAGTGCTTAGGTACCTTAAGAGTTCCACTTTGTATCTGTATTAAAAATGCGTTGGGAAGTATCCCTGTAAGGGTTCCTCTAATGCCTTTGTGTTTGCCTTCAGTCACTTTTAAGAAGCTTCCTTCAGCTAAGCCTTGAGAAGTTTGCTGCTGCAGCTGTTCAGCACCTACGCCAAGTCTTTCTCCACGAGGAGTGGAGTTGAACCTTATAGGAACTTCTCCTTTAGGTTTCTTGCCCAAACCTCTTCCTTCAAACCAACCAAGTTTTTCAATTAGTCTTTTTCCAAACCCTTCTACAGGAGTGCTTTCTGACATATTTTATAATGAAAAAAAGAAATGGTTTCAGCAGGCCTTTTCACATTCTACAAGTAGTCAGTTGGGGCATAACAGCTTTCCATGTGCTAATTCCTGTTATGATAGCTTTTAATTTAAATTGGGAGGAACTGCTTGGTTTTGTGGGTACCTACGCGGCACTATTCTTTGTGAAGGTATATTATGGTTACAAACTTACAAAGTCTGACCCAACTTCGCAGATTGACGAAAGATACCTGGACTACAACATAGTTAACTACTACTGTTCCTTATGTAAAGTTTTTGTGAAAAAAAGAACTAAGCACTGTGCTTGCTGTGACAGGTGCGTGGATGATTTTGATCACCACTGCAAGTGGCTCAACAACTGTATAGGGCAAGCTAACTACAGGCTGTTTATAAAACTTATCATTAGTTTAGAGCTGTTCACAGGCTTCCTTGCAGCGTTTGAAATCTTTTTGCTAAGTGAGCGGGTACAGCTAGACTCAGACTTATTGGAGACAACAACATTCGTGGTTCTAGTTGCTGATGCGATTTTGAACTTAGTGGTTTTTTTAGCTAACGGCTACTTAATTTGTGCCCACATTTACTTAGCTAAGCTGGGACTAACTACTTATGAGTACTTAGTTGCAATTAGGAACAAAAACAAAGAAATAGTTCCAGAAGACAATACAGGAAACATACACTCTGCTCACCGCTCTAGAGTTCCTAGCCCAGGATCTAACTAATGATTACTTAGGATGCACTTAATCCTTTCTATTGTTTCTGACTCACAAGAGCACTGCTTAAGTGCCTCTAAAGCAGCTCTGTAGTTGTTTGCAGCAATGAAACACTTAACAGCTTGCTCATGCTTGCCGAACTTTTGTAGTTTTTCAGCCCACTTTAAGTATATGCTTTGAGTGTCGAGGTTCCACAAAGCTGCTAGAACTAAAGCTTCTAAGTGCATGCGCTTCTCTAAGTACATTTCAACTACTTTGGAAGGGACTCCAGCACCCAGCCAGTAAACTCCAGCTTTATGGAGTTTTCGTTTGAGAAAAGCTTCTTCTGCTTTTTTGGAGCACTCATGTTGGAACTGGTTGTGTCCTAAAAGAGGCGCTAAGTCACTCCAGTCTTTGTCTAGGTTAATGACTTCCCCCGAAGCTTCACTTTGGTTCTGGCTTCCTTTCACCCAAAACTCTAGTTCTACTCTGTAGGTTTCTGCCTGGACTGCTTCAACTAGCGACTGTGCGTTTTCTCTAGACATTCTGAAAAGTTTGTTTTGTATAGTTTGCTCCTCACAAGTCAGAAGTGTCAGTATAGAGTTGAGAGCTTCTTCTCTGTTTTGTTGGTACACGTAAAAGTGCAAACTTCCCAGTAAAGACTTAACTCCTCCTTCGTACTTTTTTGAAGTAGGCAGTTTAGGAGGCTTTGTGTGCTTGAACTCAGAGTCCAAGTTCCAAATTCTGACAGTTTGGTCGTCACTGCCTGAAACCAAAGCGTTTGCCCAGCATAAAAACCTTACAGCCCCTAGGTGCTCCCTTATGTTGCCCTTGGCCGTTAGGTCTGGTAAACTCCACAACTGAATAGTATGGTCCATTCCAGAACTGCACAGGTACTTTGGAGTCCAACACACTGCTAGCACAGGACGAGTGTGCTTTTTGAGAAGCTTAAAGCTTTCGGTATGCACACTGATGTTTGTGTCTTGGCTTGCCACTGCCAAGCCTTGTTCAGAGAGTTCCATGCAAGTTATTTCTTTTTCGTGCACTGTGCTGCTGTAAAGTCTGTCACCGGAAAAGTTGTACTTAAGTACGTTTCCTTCGAAAGTCCCTACCCATATGAACTCCTCTACGAAGATGCAGGTAACTTTAAAGTCTATGTGGAACAAAGAGTTGAGTTCTTGAGTGTCGTAAATAAAAAATGTAGAATCAGACGAAACTAGAACTAGTTTGTCTTGAGAAATCCACCTACAGTTAGTTACTTGGAGGTGGGGATAACTTAAGATGCTTTCTTCAGGAACAGACAAAACTACTAGTTGAAGGTCTTTGTAGACAAGAGCTACTAAATCGGAGTTGAAGGTGTTAGCAACTACCTGGTCTATCTCTTTTTGAAAGCACTTCCAAATGCTTCTAGAAAGCACTTTTTCAGTGTTTGTTTGGTACAAGAAAAGAGTTTTTTTGCCACAAGCAACGTAAAGGTTCTCACAGGAGCAGTCTAAACTGTGGACACTTGCTTCTAAAGTCAGCAGTTCCCAAATAGGCTCGGTGTAGAAGATTCCAGATATCACTTGGACTCTCCAGTGGATGATTTTTCTGTCCATACTCACAGACAAGACTCCACTAGGAGTTTTGTATAGTCCCATTATAGCTTTGGTGTGTGTGTTATTCATGAACCTGCTGTTAGTTTCTGAGTAGATAACTATTTCTCCGTTCAGCAAACTCACAAACAAAGTTTCTTCGCTGTACAAAAGAACTGAGTGCACGGGGTTTTTCATTTTGCAGTTAGACTTAGGCAGACTTCTTTGCATTAGAACTTGCATGTTTTTGTAAACAGTGACTTCTTTGTGCACTACAGCTAAGTAAAAGTTCCCGTTCCATACCTTAGCATCGCAAACTAAGCACTGCTTGTTCAGTTCATTGATTTCTCTCTGCAAAACACAAACTTTGCCCTTCTCTAAAACAACACACCAGTCCCCCGAACACTTAACAGGGCCTGCTGCAGAGTACTTTTTAACTACTCTTCCTTCTTCTATAACACTCACACTTTCCTTGTCAGAACAAACTAAACTTTCTTTCCAAAAACTCAGTCCTAAGATTTCACTTTGCATTTCCAAGCTCCAAATGCTTCTTAAGCTGCCTAACTCAAAAGCTTCCAAGTGTCCTTGTTTGTAAGCACAAACTAGCTTTTCTTCACTCAAGCACAAAAACACAGGCTTTCTATAAGCGTCTGAGTTCCCAGACAAAACTAAGCTTTGAGTCTTTCCTGTAGCTAAGTCCACCAAAACTACTTTATTAGAAGCACAGTAAGCCAAACAAAAAGAGTTGCAATCTGAAACATTGGAACTGTTCGTAAAGTTCCAGTAAGGCGAGTCAGGCACAATCTGGGCTTCCATATAATATGGACTTAACTGAAAAAAGCATTTACGAAAGAGGAATGCTTATTCTGCAAAAGCGAGAACAAGAAAGAGAACTTGCCCAAGAAATAAAGCAACGCGAAGAACTCAGCTCTCTCCAAGACTACCCTTTGATCTCAGACAAGTCCCGTGAAATCATAGGCGACAGAGACCCTAGTGCCTTTTTGGAGTACATGACTGACTGGCAAAACGAAAAAAACCGCAAAATAGAAGCAACCAGGTCCCAAATACTTTTTGAGTCTGCTACGCCTGAGCCAAGACCACCTACTCCTCCAGGGTACCAAGACCCACTTACAGCTTGGGAAGCCCAAGTTAACCACTACTATGAACTTAGAAGCCAACAACCACCTCCACACTCACACACTCCAGAAATCAACAAGAACTCCAGAAAGATGTTCCAAATCCACTCTGGAACAGTTGAAGAAAGACTGCTCAAACACCACAAAGAGCAACTAGTCAGACGCAAAGAAGCAGTAGAACACTTCATGAACAAAAAACCCAGTTTCAAACCCAACACCAACCCTTACGACAAGCCCAGGCCCCAAAACGTCACTGACCACTTATATAGAAGAGGAGTGTCACTCACTCAACGCAAAAAAGAAGCTGCAGAAACCGTTTACAAAAAGCACTGCCCCTTCAAACCCCAAATCAACCCTAACTCTCAAGAACTTGCAGAAGCCTGGAGGTCCAAAGACCACACCAAGCCAGAACCAGTGCAAGTTTCAGCCCCTGTAAAATACTTAAACAAAGAAGACTTCCAAAACTTTTTAAACAGAAACTACAACATGCCTTTGAAGAAGTCCAAAAGCCCAGAACCCCAAGTGGAGTCTAAAAAAACTCCTCAAAAAAGAACTATAGACAAGGACCGACTTTACAGACTAGCCAACTGTAAACTCCAAGTAAAAGCCCAAAAACAGTTTGTCCACAAAGAACTAAAAGAACTCCAGGAACTCGAAAACTGCACTTTCAAACCCAGAATCTTAAAAAGGTCCAAAACTCCCCCACCTACTTGCGAACGCTTTTCCCCACAAAATCTTTCGTACAACAAAAGTCCCAAAAAAGACTATAGAGAAACAGCTATTTACACAGATAAAGCCAACCAAACTTATGCCTTAAAAGCTACCTTCCTCACTGACAAAAGTGTTTTTTCTCTTTTAGAAGAACTTGAAAAAAGAGTTTTTAGTGTAATATAAATATGGGCTTAGCCTTTCTGAACAAAAAAAGTTGGCACACTGGAAGCTTCCAAAACATCGAAAAGGTTTGGAAAGCCGAACAGGCTGAAAAAGAACGACAACGCCAAATGAGGGAGGCCCAACGCCGCCTCAAAGAAGAAAGACACTACGAAGAAATCAAAAAGATCCAAGCACAAGCAGGGCTAATTCCTAAGTCCCACCTAGAAAGACTTGACTGGATGTACGAAGGCACTGCAATCAAAAACACCAGCAGCGAAGAGTACCTTTTGGGAAAACCTTACGTAGAGCAAGACCCTGAAGCTCCTGCTCCTGAGTGGAGACCCACGCTTTGTAAAGAGACCACAGCTAACCAAGCCAACGAGCGCTTCACCAAAATCCACGAAGACCCTCTTTACTCGATAATGCAAGAAGAACTCCGCCGGAAAAAAGACATACTCAACAACCCTGTTAAAATGAAGCAACTCCAAGAAGACATTGAAAACATGAAAAAAGGCCGCAAACGAAGAAGGAAGCACCGAGAGTCAGACAACGAAAGCACCTCTTCACAGAGAAGTGACTCTGAACCTAGGAAGAAAAGAAGTGCTCCCAAAATGACTGAAGAAGAACGCTCGCAGTTGTACTTGCAAATGAAGCAAGATGCTGAACAACTAAGTCACTACAGAGACTCTAAGGAAAAGGACTATTGTAAAAAACACCACAAGCAACACCCAAAGTTCATGAAGAAAACTAGAGAAAGTGCTTTGGAGTCTAAACAAAGAAGGTAAGTACTGTTAAGTAAGTTTTTGTTTTGAGTTGTAAATTTGTTGCAGTCTTTCAACTTTGTCTTCAAGCTTTAGTGGGCTTTGAGGAATGCTTAGTTTCTGCGAAATTACATTTCTCACGTGCTGTGCGTAGTCCTGAGGAGTCCAGTCTTCTTTTGCAGTAACAGTTTCAAGTCTGTGCACTTTAAGTTTGTTACTGAACTGACAAGCTAGAAGAATTGCGTGTGCTACCATTGGCACAA
>PR_CR_10_Liq_1_inCRDRAFT_1000008_pt1 | contig 99769 bp, 76 predicted proteins | sample PRCRCaboRojoPR_3_FD_10241 | JGI IMG/M metagenome (IMG submission 10241) | reverse complement strand
TTGAGTTCTCCGTCTAAAGAAAGCACACTCAGCACTCCGTCTTCAGAGTAGTCTTTGAACTCGTAGTTAGCCACGCACATAACCTCATTCTCAGATATAGCAACAGCAGTTGGTCCGAGTCTGCCTGAAAACTGGTGGAACACAGTCAACTGACTAACTCCAGTTCCACTTATGGAAAGTCTTAAAATTCTGTTTCTCAAAGTTTCGGCAATAAACACCCGCGACCCGTCTGGAGTGATTGCGATGCCCGAAGGGTGGGCCAAACACTTTACAGCAAGGTCCACTAGTCTCATTTCTTCCAAGTCTGCAAAAAACAAACTGCCCTTAGGACTCACCAAAGAACTCTCTCCCATAGGGCCGCTGTCAGTAAAGTACAAGCAGTTGTTGGCTTGGTTGTATGCAATCGAGTTGGGACCTAAAAGCGGTTTTCCTTCCCACTCCTTTATAAGGTTAAAGTCTTCTTTGGACTTTTCTAGTGACTGCACTATGATAGCCTGATGCGCCATATCACAGATGTAAGACGTTTCGTTGTCAAAGCAAATCCCGCTAGGTTGCCCGTTTGTGTTAGATACCTCCGACAACTGCCCATTCACAACTTGGTAAATGCTTCCGGTCAGGGAGACTGCAAACAAGTTCCCTTTCAAGTCCTCTGTAACACTGCACAGCCCGCCTACTCCTTCAATTAGCTTCTCTAAGGGCCCTTCTTGTATTTCTGCCATTTCGAATCTTTACAGTTTAATCATGGACTCTAGAGACCTAGAAGACAACTTTGAAGAAATACTCAGTGTGGACTCAGAAGACAAAGGCAATAGAGTGCCTCCCAGAGTACTTGGGGCTTCTTACAGGGACTTCACTAACTACTCCAAACACTCCCAGTACCTTTATTACTCCCAGTACTTTGCAAACCGAATAGCCAGCCGGCATTCTTACCAACTCAAAAAGATTTTTAGGGACTTTCCTTAATTATTAAATTTCATGTAGTGCATTGTCAAGCCACTTAGAGTCTACTACTTTAACTCTTGTTCCAAAATTGCTAGTACCAGACAGGTTCAGAATGTGTGTAACTCTGTCGCAGAAAAAAGGCGCAACCTCACCTCCGTGAGCTTGAATGCGCAATTCTAGAATTTCTCTCCAGCAGTCCTTTCCCTCAAAAAGAACGGGGTTTGCGTTATTTATGTAAAACACAAGTCCTAACAATTTGTAAGCTCTCAGGCTATGTATCGTTTCGCTTACAGGACTTGGCAAGCTTTTCCACCACTCAGCACCCATATAGTTCACTATGCCTGGAAGTTGGTCCTTGGGGTAGTTACTAGTTATTTCGAAGAGTTCCTTTGCAGACCTGTAAGGAATGTGAATGGAGTCCCCGTAGCTTGTAAACTCGTTCTGGAACTTAGCTTGAGTATAAGTACTTGCGTGAACCATAAACCTAGGACGCAGCTCTAGTACTTCTTGGGCTTTGTCACTTTCTACAAGCCACTCTGGGTGAATTATGTCCAAGTCGTACCTTTCAATCAAATTGCTTACTCTGATTGGACTTGGGTCTGAAGCTATTATGTGGGTTGTTCCGCTTACGTAGTTCTGAACTCTTCTCCCTCCATTTTTGACCACAAGTGTTTCTAAGTGCTGTTTGTCGTACCCAGTGTGCGAAGCAATGTAAAACACACAGTTGTTGAAAATTCTGGAGACAGCAGTAACTTTGGAAGTGTCAGTTTCCGCAAAACTAGGCATTACTTGGCCTTTAGGCTCTGAAATCTTTCTTTTCCGTTTGCGAGGCTCTTCAACCTGCCTTTCAGCGGGTCTAGGAACTTCAGTGAACCCTCTTCTGAAGGATTCAACTATGTTTTGCAACTCACTGTACGTCATGACTTGGTCCCAGTTTTTGTCGTACCTTATCTTTTGGACTTTAGGGAACCTTAAAGTCAGTCCTGAAGGAAACTTGTCAGAAGGAACTATTTCAGCCGCCTTTACTTCAAGCACAACTGACTTCGAGGGATCTGCTATGTAGTAATCAGGTCTTTCACCTGCCCCAGGTTTCCAAATAGGCCAGTAATCTGGGCTTTGCCTGAAAGGACGCCAGCTGTCTTTGAGTCTGCGCCTTAGTTCATTGAGTTCGGGAATAGAATAGCCCGTGCCTACTTTTGTCACAGGAATGAACTTGCTTTTCTTGGGGTCTTTTAAGTCAATCTTGCTAACTGCTGCGGTAAGAAACACAGTAATATGGTCGTGCTCAGATTCTCCACCTGTTCTAAACCCACTTCCGTAGTACCCACCTACTACCAGTAAGTCTAAACTATCACTGAGTCCGTCAAAGTAGTCACTTTTGAGCTTAAGCCACAAAGTAGATCTGTCGTCAGGAATGTAGGGAGAGTCTACTCTTTTGATGATGATGCCTTCTTCGTTCTTCTGCACAGCTTGGTTAAATATGTCAAACACAGCTTTAGAACCCTTCACTTGGGCGTATTTGACTTTTTGTAGACGGTTAGGAACCTCAGAAACAGTGTTTTCCAAAATAACTTTGCGTTCGTGGAGAGGCCTAGGCATTAAGTCGTGGGTTTGGCCTTCTCCAGTTTCTATATAAAGAATGTCAAACACTACATAGCATAAGCACTTCCCTGGAGTGTCTTCCAAAGCTACAGTTTTGTTTTGTCCAAAACTTGCAGCACAGTTGTTTTGCAAGTCCCATACTATAAGCTCTCCGTCAAGTATGCAAGCTTTAACTCCATGAACGTGCTCAAGCATTAAGTCCCTTAAGCTCTTTCCGTAGAGGTAGGTGTAGTCAACAGCATTTCTGCTGAAGAACTTTACGTTGCCGTCACTCATGAAGTGGCACTGGATTCTTTCGCCGTCAAACTTAGTTTCAATCATAACTTCTTGGTTTATAAGTATTTTCTTGAGTTCTTGGTAGGGTTTTCTGCCAGCCAGCATAGGTCGGATAGGCTGCCCAAGTGTAAATAACTGGAGGCCTGTTAAGTCTTGTTTGTCTTTGAGTTTGGTAAACACAGCCCTTAAGTTGTTGGTGTTGTAAAAAATCTCTAGAGCCTTTTCGTGGAACGACTGCAGAACCTTTTCGTGAGTGCCAAGTTTCATGTCCTTGAGTATGATTTTGGCAAGCCACTTCTGTTCAACATCGTTCATGCTTCTGATGAGTTTGGCAAGTACTTTCTTTTTGGAATTTTTGTCAAGCGCATTGGCTAGTTCGTCAAGTAAGTTGTTTACTTGTTCCACACTCAAGTTCTGCGTTTGGCCCACTCTGCCTTTGAGCACAAAAGCTAGAACTTCCACAAACCCGCCTGCAGGGCAACCTGGCAGTTGTTTTTTGGGGTCTTTGAAGTTTGTAAGGGCTTCTGTTTCCTTTTTGGGAAGACTCAGCAACTCAGAGTAGTACTTTCCAAGAGTTCTTTCTTTAAGGCCGTACTGGCCTCTTTCCATGTCGTAACTAGGCACCATGAGCCTCACTATAGGGAAAAAGTTAGACACGTTTGACTTTCCAAAAAAGTCTATCAGCTTTTTGCGCTTGTGAATTCCTTTAAGATTCGAAAGAACTTCTAAGAACTCGCAAACTCTTACGAAGGGAACTGAACACTTGTCTTCTTCTTCCATTGTTTTCTGATTAGTTATTTAAGTGTATTAGTTAGACCCCCACAGCTCTCTAGAAGCCCTGTTTTCAAAGTCCCTTATGGACAAACGGGCCCTTACGTCTGAAGGACACCACCTTTTGTAGGCTTCAAATGTTTCTTTGCAGATGTAGTCGTTTTGGGTGTTGTAGTCGTTAAGGCACTCTAAGTGGGTTTCGTGGGCAACTTGACACTGCTTGTTGTTGATTTTATCAATTGCTCCGCTAAAGCCTCTGTGAGCCATTTAAGTATTATTCAATACACTGCTCTGCGTGTTTCCAATGACTTTAGTAAGTTAGTAAAAGGTCTTAAACTTATATTTAGCTATTTNCACTCTCCGCCAGCAAACGAGTACTCTTTTTTGCAATAACAAACTCCGTGCATCAAGTAAGCGTTTCTTCCACAAGCAAAGCAGTTGTCTTTGTCACAGTCAATGCACAAACTTGAGCACTTAGCCTGGCACATTCCATCTACTTCATAGTAGCCTTCTTTACACTCGCACTTAAAGTCCTTGCTTAGCACTGCGTTTTCTACACAGGCAGTGCACAAGTTTCCTTCGCACATAGAACATTCCGAACATAAGTTGTCGCATACAGCGTCACAATGCCCTCCAAGTCTTTGGTAGCCTGCTTGGCACCTGCAACTTCCTTCTTCTGTAAGTTGGGCAAAGTCCACACAAGCTTTACAAACACCTTCTTCGCAGTAAGAACAAAGTGAGTTGCACTTGGACTCACAAGTGTTTTCATAGGGCAGCAGTCCTTCTTCACAGGTGCAGAACCCTTGGAGTTGCTTAGCTCCTTCTACACAAACATTGCAGGCTTTTTTGTCTTCGGAGCACTCATTGCACAAATCATTGCAAGGTCCTACGCATTCGCCTTTGAGTTCTTTGGAACCCCTAGGGCACTTGCACTTCCCTGACTTGTCTTTTAAAGCCCCTCCTTTACACTTAACGCATTCTCCTGTTTCAGGGTTGCAGGTGTCACAGTTATTTGGGCACTTGTAAACACACTTTCCATTTTCTTCCTTAAAGCCTTTTTTGCACTTGCACTTACCACTTTTTGTCAGTTCTGCATTTAAGGAGCATTCAGTGCAGGTTTGGCCTCTGCAAGTAATGCAAAGACTACCACAGGCCTTTACACATTCGCCCAGTTCATTCATCTCAAATCCTTCTTCGCACATACAACTTCCTTTAGCAGTAAGTTTACCATTGGGTTTGCACCGAGAACAAACGGATGAACTTCCTGGTTCACACGAGTAACAAGAACTATCACACTCTGCCACACAAGATCCATTTTCTTCAGCGTAGCCTTCCAAGCAACTGCACTCTTGGGTAATTTCATTGAACCTGGAAAATGCCCTGCAGATAATGCACTTTCCATTTTTATCACATGTTTGGCACAAGTTTCCGCAGGACTTTACGCATTCAGAGTCTTTTTCTGTGTAGCCCTTTTTGCATCTGCAAGCTCCCTTTTCGTCCATTTGGGCGTTTGGCTTGCATTTATTGCACACTGAGTAGTTTAGGTCGCAGTCTTCACACAAACTTGTGCACCCCTTGACACAAGCTCCTTCGTGATTAACAAACCCAGCAGCACAGTGGCATTTGTCCCTAGCCAAAAGTCCGTTTTTAACACAAGCTGAGCAAGTTCCGTCCTCGGGGTTACAGTCTAAACAAAGCTCAGGACAAATTGCTACACAGCTATTCATGCCTGTTTCTAAGTAGCCTTCGTCACACCAGCACTGTCCATCTGATAAAGAGTGAGCATGAGCCACACACTCTTTGCACTTTCCAGTTGAACTCTCGCACTCTGCACACATAGGCCCACACTCCTTAGCACAGCTTCCGTCTTCCTTCTGAGTAAACCCGTCTTCACAAGCACAGTCAACATCACTGATGTAGTAAGCATTTGCAACACAAGACACACAAAACCCGTTTTGGCAGTCTTGACATTGACTGTTGCATTCTCTTTTGCAAGAAACTCCGTCGAAGGAATACCCTGACTTGCACCTGCACTCTCCAAACCTAACTTCTGCATTAGGGTCTTTGCAAGAGGTGCACTCTCCAGAGCTTTTACAGTTTCTGCACTCAGGACCACACTCTGCACTGCAGTCATCTCCTCCAAACCCTTCATCGCACTTGCAAACTCCCCTTTGGCACTTCCCTCTGCCGTAGCATCCGTTCACACAAGGAACTTCTGCACACAAAATGTCTGAATTGGGACACACTAAGTACCCGTTCATTCCATCTACTTCAATTTTGCCCCCTGAAAAAGGGCATGCTACGATGCTGTCCCAAACTCTCACGTAAGCTCTGTCTTCTCTACAACTCACTACTTCGTAACAAGCGGTGTGGTAAGGGTCTCCAGAAAGACGCCACCCCTTTTCTATCAAAGTCCCTTCAAAGCACCTAGAGTTCGCTCCTACTTCTTCATGGAAAACTGAAAGTGTATTGGTTTTTCTTTCCCCAGTTCCTCTGCAACTTCCATTTGAGTAGCCAGTTCTGTAAGGACAATAGTCCATGTAAGAATTAGTGCCTCCAACTGAAGAGTCAGAGAAGTACCTGAACTGGTAAGGCAAACTTCCAGAAAACTTCCCTATGTTGCAGTATCCTTTGTAAAGGTGGTAAGTGTCACAAGTTCTTCCAGACTCTGCGCAGAACTCAGAAAATTGGGGTTCGCCGTCTTTTAAACACTTTTTAGTGTGGAAAGAACAGCCCTTGTCCTTTCCCCATAAGTTGTTTTGTGTGTAGTCCCAGTTAACTTGGTACCACCCTGAGTCTTGAAGCACTGCCATACTTAAGGAGGAATACACAGGGTCCATCACTATGTGGGAATTCATGAAGTCGTTGTACATAACCCTCATTTCCCAGTGCGAGCCTGCAGTTCCACTGCCTCCTGAAGTTTCCAGTTCAACTCCTTCTAAACTAGAGCACTTAAATACTTCGCGTGCTTTCCTAAGTACTGTAGGCGACTTGATTAAGTATTTGTAGTAACCTCTTAAGTACTCTCTTTGCATAAACTCCCCTTCGTCGTACCTTTCGCCTTTAATGTTTCTAAAGTACCTGAATATCGAACTTGAAAACCCTAGCAAGTGAGTGATTTCGTGCACCATCACGTTCATCTGGTACTCAAAGGTTTCGCCAGTAAACTTAGCTGAGTTGACAACTGCTCTTCCTGCAATAATGTTGTTGGGACTCCTGCCTTGTAACGCACAAGCACCAGCGTAAGCTGCGTAGCCTTTGTCAGACTCGTACTTTGTAGTTAAGTAAACTACCAAGTCAGCCTCAACTCCTTTGTCCTTGTGGTCTTCAGGTACAGGAATGCCTCCGCAATCGCTGGTTCTAATTCTCAAGTTGTTTTCAACAGGGTAAACTTGCAGAACTCTGTTGAACCAATTGATAGTGGCATTCATGACTTCGTTTTTGAAGTACCTGTTTCTAGATGAGCTGCCTAAGTCAAAGTTGTAGTACTCAACGTGGATTCTAATAGGAGCAAGGGAATTCTTGCGTGAAAGAATTTCTCTGTGCGATTCAGTTTCTTCTAAGATCTTAAGTGTTGGTTCGTTGTCTGGGTGTGTACCGCACTCCCAGTCTGCCAGCGCAAACAAACACAAAAGCAGCTCGAGTTTTATCAAGAGTTTCATTTTTATGCTTAGTGAAACTTAATTCTTACTTGTTTTTGGTAAAATGGGTTACAAAAGACTAACAACAGCAGCCATACTCTATTTAGTTTACGTGCTCAACATGAAACAGGCTTACCAAGGAAACAAACCCTACCTAGGGAAGGTTTTTTCGAAACCAAGCTTTGAAAGGTATAGACAATAACTGCAATTTAACTAAGATCTTCAAGTTTCTTAATGTGAACCTGAGCCACTATTACAGTAATATCATCAGGCTTCCCGCCTTGCCATTTGAAACCTGACTTACTTGCACTCACAGCAAAAGGCGACTCAAAATCTTTGTCTGAACTTTGCTGTTGGGCTTTTTCAGCAATCATCTCAGCTACTATTTCCAGGTCAGGAATTTCTGGAAGCAGCATAAAAGGCTTTATAAGCTTGTATATTTGTTCTTGGTATACGTTGTCTGAAATGCCGTCGGTGTACATAACAACTAAGTCTTTGTCCTTGACTTCAAAGTTAGCTAAACTTGCTTCTTTGGTAGAGTCTCCGTGGGTTCCAAGCTGGTACGGGAAGTTAAAAGAGTGCAAAACTTCCTCAGACTTTCCAACTAACTCTACCTTGTCTCCTTCTTTCCGGTACAGGTAAAACCCTGAGTCGCCTATGTTAGCTGTCAGAAGTTGACTTTTTTCGGGGTGCAAAACTGCGATTGAACAAGTAGAGCTTCCAGTTTCTTTGCAGGAATCAGCAGCTTGCTTCATAACTTCTTGAGGATAGTACTTTTGGTCTTCAGATAAAGAACTAAAAGCTTTTTCAACGTTGTTCATAAGTTCCCAAGCGTACTTGGCAGGGTTGATTCCCATTTCAGCCCAGCCTCCCACTCCGTCAGCAATAGCTATTAACTTTGAGTTAGTTAAATAGGCATCTTCACCTCCTCTAGCTTTTTTCTCTGGAGCAGGTATTGCCCAGACCCCTGTTGTAAACGAGTTTGTAAAGGAGCTAAATCTTCTGGCTAGGTTTTTTAACATTTCTAAAATGGAGTCCAGCATCAAACACCAAGCCAACAACTACTACTTGTAAGTCTTACACAGAGACCAGCCCTTTTTCACGTTCAAAAGCACTCCTAAGTTTGAAAGCCTAGGCCAAAAAGACAGTTTGCTAGAAAGTGCCCTAAATTCAAAATCCAGAATCCAAAACGAAGGCTGGCACAGCGAAAGAGCAAACTCCAAAAGCTTAAGGGAACAAGTTATTTTTCTGGATAACAAGTTAAGAGAAGTTCTAAAAGAAAACAACCAACTTAAAGAAGAAATTGAGTTTTGGAAGTCCAGTTGCAATTCGTTAGAACAAGAAAAGCAGTTCTACAACCAAACCCAAGAAGTTGAGTACTACAAAAACCAAGTCAGAAGGTACAGACAAGAATTTGACCGCCTGACTCAAAACTTCACTGAAGACATTGAAAACTACGAACACACTATTGGGAAACTCAAGTTGAAAGTTAAAACTCTTAAAAGTCAAAAAGCTGAAAACAGCAGTAAGTACATTAAAAAAATCAAAGAACTTGAAGAAAAACTCGACCAAATTTCTGAAGACAAAGAAAACCATATCCAGTACCTAACTGATAAGTGCAGGAAGCTCAAAAACGCAACCTCGCGCACCAGAAGAAGCAAGTCTCCCTTAAGCAAAACACCAAACACTAGGTCAAGAACTCCCCTTACAAGCTCTAGAAGCATCCAAGACTCTGAAGGAATCAGTAAAATGATTTCTGAACTCGAAAAGTCCCAAGCTGACTACAAGCACAAATACAAAAACCTACTTAACAAAAGTTCTGTTTCGAAGGAAGAGTTCCTTAGGGTTTCCCAAATTCTTCAGAACAACGAAAAAAAACTAAAAGAAGCTAGAAAATTGCAAGCTAGTTTAGCAAGAAAAGTGTAACATGGAATAACTTAAGAGGTGTACTTAGGAGCAAGTAGCAAAGGGTTAGGCACTAAGTCGTACGGGTAGAAAAGGTTGGGATACAAAAGACTAGGAAGGTGTTTGTACTCCCTTTCCGAGTTAATGAGTCTTTGATAGTGGCTTTTGGGGTCCCTGTTCTCTTCTAGACGGGACCCTTCTTCGCTAGCTACTGCCATAAAGTTGGTTAGGTCGATTTTATTTTCTGGCTTTGGTTTTTTGGGCTTTTCAAACATAGTAACTGATGTTATTCTGGGGTTCTTGCAGTAGTTGGGCTCTATGAACTTCACTACTGTTCTGTTTTCAAAGTAAACTTCTTCGTTTTTTTCGCTCCAAAAGTCGTAGTAGCAGGTCAACTTGGAAGGGGAAATGTTGAACCTAGAGTACTCTTGTTCAGTTTTAGAGGTTTTCAAAGGTCTGCAAAGTTCCTTTTCTCTTTCTTCTAAGATTTGCTGTACAAGTTGATTCCTTTTAAGGTCCCTTATCAGTAAAGAGAACCTGTAATTAGCTAGTTCCTGCATGTGCTTTTCTTCAACTAATAGGCACCTTTTCCAGTGAGCAAACATACTTGTCATTTGGTCGGGGTTGGGCTCTGCAGTTGCAAAAAAAGTAGTGTGCCTCCCTGTTGCAATGCAAGTAACAGGGTTGCCCAAAAGGTGGTCTATGAGTCTAGGCAGCCCCACTCTTCTGAATTCTTTAGCCAAAGTGCCTATGACTAGTTGTCCTTTAGAGTTGCTTCCCCAGCAGTAAAGAAGCCCGTCTGCAGTTATTGCTGAGGAATGTTCGTAGCCTAGGGACAAGTCTGTCACTCCTCTTCCTGAAAGGTACTCTACCCTAACAGGGTCCTTCATGGAGTGGAACATCGTTGAGGATAAACCTAACTGGCCTAAACTATTCTGTCCCCAGGCATAAACTTCTAAGCTGTCAGTTAAAGCTACTGTATGTCTGCCTCCACAGTAAACCTTTCTGATGATTTCACCTCCTATGCTCTGAATGGTATGTGGAGAGGTTCCTCCAAGTTTGTTGTCAGCATTAGACCCAAAAAGTATTGCGTGTCCGNTTGTGTCCACTGCAGCTGTATGGGAAAGGGCGCTGGAAATATGATGGATGTTTGAAAGAAAAACAATTTTGCTTGGACTCAGCACAGTGTCACTATGACCTACTGCACCTGAACTGTATTCACCACAACTATAGACTTCTCTGGACTTAAGCAAAAAAAAGCTAGTATGGTAACCAGCTGTTATTTTAATGCAGTCGTTAGGCAAGGAAATAGGTTGTGGACTGAAAAATGACTTTTGGGAGCCCAAGCCCAGTCTCCCTGCTTCACCCAGTCCAAAGCTAAATGCTTTTCCTTCCCCAAGTACCAAGGAGTGGAACAATCCACAAGAAACTGATTCCACACTGATGCTGATGTTTACCTTTTGCAACTTAGTGGTAACTGGACAAAAAGGTACTGTTTTTTCGTCCAGGTACTCCCTAAGGTTTCCTGGGTGGCTTTGGAGCATGCTTATGGGCTTGAGTCTCTTGCTCCATATCTTTTTCCAACTACTTGCTAGCAAAGAGTTTTGTTCTTTTTCAAATACTTCTTTGTTAAGTCCTAGCTGGCCAAATATTCCGCATCCCCAAGAATAAAGCCTTCCGTCGTTTGTGCAAGCTAATCCGTGGAGTTCACCGCTGCTTAGTCCTACCCAATAAGGAAATTCCACGTAACACTCATCATTATCTTTGAGAATAAGTAAGTCCATGTTGTCATTAACAATCTCAGGGGTAGGCCTCAGTACTTGAGTTCTTTGTGCAGTGTATTCTTTTTCTTCTAAAGCAGCCTGGAGTTGACTAATAAACCGCGAAGTAGAAAAAGAATGAGCTAACTGGTAATGTTCATCGCTTCCTGTGGTTCTGAGTTCTATTCCTTGGGAACCTAGTACGTAAACTTTTAAAACAAAGCATTTATTGTTTTCGTGGTTAACATGAAAGAGCTCAACTTCCGAGTTTTCGTTTCTGTCAGAGTAAACGATCACTTCTTGGGACTTATTTTTACGGTTGAGCATAATAGTGCCTGTACTCAAATTTATCCCTTCACAGTTCTTGGGAATGATTTGTAAGTCAACAGAGTTGTCTTTAATCACAGAAACCGTGTAACGATCTGGAGTATAGGGCCCTGAAAGGATTAGTTTATCCTTAGAAAACTTAACTCCAATTTCCTCGGGCTTCACTTGTTCAAATTTCGAAAACTTGTCTTTGGGCTTAGTTTCTACTTCAGAACTTCTAGTTAGAATAGAGTTTTTTTTGCTTAGCTTGAGCTTGGCTGGAGTTATGTCCATTTAAAATTACTATTCGAAGACCACGAAACATTCTAACTTAACTGATTATCTGTTATACAAAAGACCAATCTCAAGTTTAATCTACACCTTAAAAATAGTCCCAGTCTCGTTTGGTTACAGACTGGACTTACAACCTAGCAATCTTTTCCATTTAATTTAGTGACTCTACACAATACTTTTTGCTTCTACCAATATTGAATGATGGTTTGGCATAGTTTATTTATAGTGATTAAAGAAGTATGCAGGAAGACTTTTTTTCCGAGGACTTAGCTTCTGCTTGCTTTAAGAGGCTCAGAAACTTGTCTCTTAGAAGCTGATTTTCTTTATCTATATACAGGATTTGCTTTTGTTTGTGTTTAAAAGTTTCATACAGGTCTTCGAAGTTGTTTAAAAGTTCCTGTATAAAAGGCAAATAATTTTGTGACTGGCTGAGTGCGAACTTAGTAGTTGCTAGTTCTTCAGTCACCTGCTGCAAGTATTCTTTAATTGCTTTAATTTCACTCTCATAGGCTTTTACTTTAGCAAAGTTAAGTTTTGAGTCGTGAATGAAGCCACTTGAAGTAGCATGGAAGGAAAAGAGAGATTCCTTAATGGCAGTTCTGAGTTTCGATTCATGGCTTTGAATTAGTTGGAGTTGCCTGTTGACTTTGGAGTCCAAAGGTGAGTTTTGGTCTTCTACAAAAGTAGGACTTAGCATAATGCTTTCGACTAACTCTGAAGGACTTTTTGCAAAATCTTCAGGCATATCCTCAGAAAGAGTGGGAACTGTAGTATCTGAGACAAATTTTGGGAATGTTTCTCGCATGTTTTCAGTGTTAATAGGTCTTTTGGGTTTAGATTTACCGGCCGGCATTTTATAATGGATTGCGAACGATGTGTAAGTAGCTTTCAAAAACCTTTGAAGCTCCCTAGAATCCTTACTAAATGTGGGCACTCTTACTGTGAGGAATGCATAGAAGAACTGCTAAACAATAGCAAGGTCAAGTGTCCTGCGTGTGGATTAGTAAGTACAGCAGATGCAGCTGACTCTTTTCCGATTAACCAGTCACTGATTGCATTTGCAGGAACTTCTGAGGACTTATGCAACTTGCACGGCAAAAGGTTTGAAGCTTACTGCACAAACGATAAAGAAGTTTTATGCGTGAACTGTCTTCTAGAAAGTACCCACAGACATCACGAAGTTGCTAATATTCAAATTGCAGCAGGAAACGAAAGGGAGCACTTGAAAAGACTAGAGCTGAGTGTCATGCAAATTGAAGAGAAGCTATTGAATGCTCAAGAACAACTCGAACAGTCTTTAAGAACTATAGGAGACAAGTTTCAGTCTGCAAAAGACCAGTTATCTGGCTTGTTCAAAAGCATCAGAGAAGCAGTTGATTCAAGGGAAAACGAAGTTATGATGCAACTGAAACAGTCTACCGAAACTGAACTTAAACAAATAACTGAGGCCCAAAAGAGCAACAAAAATCAAATGAGTGCTATTAACTTGCTCAAACAAGAAATTTACCTAAGTCAAACAGAAAAAGACTTAGAAGTGCTTAAAAAAGCAAGTGAGCGGGGAGAGTGCATTTCAAGTGCTTGCTCAGGGATAGCTGAGTACAAAAGCCAGTCTCCTTTTTACTCCTTTTCTAAAGAAACAGAAATTCAAAACGTTATAAAGCTCCTCAGAAGCATTTCATCAACAAACTACCCTAAAAAAAGGAACCCCATAGAACTTAACAAAGAACCACTTCCTAGAAGCTCTACTGTGACCTATGCAGCCGAAAACGCACAAGTGTCTAAGACAAGATACATACCAAGTTCTTCCAGCTACCCCTTCAATCCCCACTCTAAAATCAAGTCTAAAATGCAGTCAGTGAAAATAACCACTTCGCGTACTAAAGACGTCAAGTCCCCTACACAAGCGTCTTTTCCAGCCAAACCGTCTATTTACAAATACAACACTTTCAGTGAAAGCAGCAAAGAGGATGANTTGAGTTCTATGAAATCAGTTGATTTAGCTTCTCTATGCAGAGCTCCTAGTGCTTTTATCTACACAATTGGGGGCTACTCTGAGTCTACCCTTAGCACTGTAGAGACTTACGACTGTGAGGGACAAATTTGGAAACAAGGAGCTGAGCCCAGCTGTTCCAGGACTCAGTTTGCATGTGTCCAAGACTCTAGTTCTATACTGGTAATTGGAGGCAAAATAGTAATTTTTACTTAGAATGGGAAAAGGGTTTCTTCTTCTGAAAAACTTAGTTTTAATTCAGGGGAATGGAAGGAAAGTCCCTTAACTTTAACTTCTCCTCGCAGTGGGATGGGTGCTGTTAAACGCAACAAAGAAATTTACGTAGCAGGCGGAAGCGAGGGGTCTCCACTGAAAACTTTTGAAAAGTGGAATGGCTTCAGGTGGGAAAGTTTGCCAGATATGAACTACAAAAGGGACGAATTGTCTTTAGTTCTGGGTCCGGATGACCAAATATATGCTATTGGAGGGTTTGGCGAGTTGAGCTGTTTGGGCTCAGGAGAGTGCTACAGAGAAGGCAAGTGGGAGTTGCTTCCTGCTATGAAGAAGCCTAGGAGAGCACTTGCTTCAGTAGTGATGCCTGACGGAATCTATGCAATTGGTGGCTACGACGGGTCTAGTTACCTTTCATCTGTGGAACGTTTTGACATCCGCATGAACAAGTGGGTGGAAATGACTTCAATGAACTACGCAAGGTGCACTTTGAGTGCAGTTACAAGCCCTGACTACCAATACATCTACGCTATGGGGGGTTTTAACGGGGCGGGAATGCAGATAGTGGAAAGATACTCAGTTGTACAAAACAAATGGGAAGAAATCAAACCTTTGATGGTGCCTAGGTTTATGCACTGCAGTGCAATGGTTATAGATTAACTTCTAAAAACTTTTTATAAGCTTCGTAGTCGAAGTTGTTAAGTTCGTCTTCTGTATAAGGAGGATCTTCGTCGCTGTACGTAAAAGGGCGTATTTCTTCGTGGGAAGACTCCTCTGAAGGAAAGTACTCAGAGTCCCGCGAACTTTCCAGTGACTTGTTGGCCGAATCATTAGTGCTTACTTGCATATCCATTTTATAAGTTTACTTTTTAGAAAGGTTTTTTTGGAGTTGAAGTAAAAGGGAAGGGTTTTTTACTTTGACTAAAGAGTATATGTCCTTAACGCGGGATTCCACAGCAGCTAGTTTAGACTTAGCCGCGTTGTACCTGTAGGTGATTTGCTCTCTGACGTTTTCTTCGGAAATAGCTACGAAGTCCAGACTTAGTAACTCTACAAATTTATACTGGATGTTTTGTATAAACTCTAGTTTAGCTGAGCCTTCTTTGTTCATTATAAGCACAGCTAAGTAACTGTTGGGTTCTTTGATGCAAGAATTAAGCATTCTAACAAGCACTCCTAAGTATTCTTCGAAGTCCACCACTATCCTTTGCTCGTTTTGGATTTCTTTGAAGGTCATTTCGTTGACATCGTGGGTATAGTAAAAAAACAAGTCGTTTTCACTTGAAAGCTCAAGTCTTATGTTCTCGGGCGAGTTTTCTTCGCCTAGGACCAGAATTTTAGCTTTGACTGACTCCAAACTCCCAACTTCTTCTGGGTTTCTTCCGCCTGAATTAATTCTTAGTTCGAAGGGCACTTCTCTTTCGTAAACCACTTTGTGTCCTTCTGTGAGGCTTGGGTCAAGTTCCTCAATGCCTGAAAGGTCCAGAGAAAACCCGGTATTTTCCTGCATATTATAAATGCACACAAACTACATAAGGTTGGTGTCCAGAACCAAGCGCTCTTGGAGGTCTCAGTACAAGTTTTTGGTTTTGTTTTACTTCAACGTGTTTGTAGCTAGTGTGTCTTTTTCCATTGTGATGCCTTCGATATGGCTCTACATAAAGGAGCAGAATGGAACTGACAACTTCTTGGCACTAGTTCTGTCACTATACTCGCTGGGAGAAGTGTTGGGGGCTATTATGTTCGGTAACTTGCATGACTGCTGCAGTACTAAAACTACACTGATCTTAGCAATGGGAACAGGGCTTTTGGGAAGTGTTTTGTACTTTTTGGCAGAAAGGTTCCAAAGTGGGCTATGGATGGTTTTGGCAGGAAGGGTCCTGCAGGGAGTTTGGACAGGGGGTGAACAGGCAGTAGAACAAGCCTATATCACTGAAGTAGTTTCAGATATTTCTAAGTTTAAAGCTTTGGGCGAAGTAGGAATGGCTAACATGCTAGGGTACATTTTGGGGCCTATTTTTGGAGTGCTGGTGTCTTTAATTAACATTCCAACTGTCAACTATTACACTTCTCCAGGGTACTTCCAGGCTTTTCTGGCAATAACGTTGATGGTGGTCAACTTTGTGTGGTTTAAAGAAATAAAAAGATCTGAGAGACCCAACATCTCTGAACCTCAGTACACGGAAGAAACTAAACCTAACCCAAAGGGATCTTTGTTTTGTATGCTTGCGTGCTTTGTGATATTCAACGGGTTCACAGTGCAAGAAACAATAACCACTCCCCTGGTAACTGACGTAGGCAAATACACCCACAGTTTTGGGTGGAGCTTAGTAGAAGTTTACTGCTTGTTTGCAGGAGCAGGGATCGTGAGCATTGGTTCACTTATGTTTACGCGTTTTCTAGACGACAGACTAGACGACAGAAAAGTGCTTTCTGTTGCACTATGCATTGGAATAGTAGGGTGGGCACTGTTTATTGACTTTTCTTATAAAAGAATTCAAATTCCTGCTTTTATAGTGGGCTTTGCTTTGATATCTTCGCACTTTGCGATTGGAAGAAATGCTCTTTTCAGCATTTTTTCAAAGATAATAGGACCTAACCCTGCAGGCAAGTACATGGGGTTCATGACTGCTGCAGGTTCACTTGCACGCACCCTAAGTCCTTTTTGGGCTATTCAATCCCTGAATATTTCAGTGAAAGTTTCAGCAATTTCGTGTGCTTCACTTGTGCTTTCAGCTTTTGTGTTGTTGCTTTGTGTTTGGAAGCACTGCAGACCCCATCCCGAAAGCACCAAAGCGGACTCATTTTTCATGAAGTATAGACACCGTTCTAAAAGGCACACTGACTCTTACAAAGAGTCCAAAAGAAACAACTTAAGGAACTTAACTATTAGTAACTAGTAAATGTCAATATTTTCGCTGGACTTTGCACAAAGCTTAGAAACACAAGAAAAACAAAGCGAGTCTAAGCTAAGGCAAAGCTTAGTTTACAAACCTGACGACTTTGAAGTTTGGTTGGAACTCATCAAAGAAGTAGAAAAGTACTCATCGCCAGAAAAAAACAAATCTATTTACCAAGAATTCTTGGAAGAGTTCCCACAGTACTATCCTGTGTGGCGCAAACTAGCAGAAGCCTACAACGCCTTAGAAGACTACGAAATGGTAGCTTGCACTTATGAAGAAGGGTTAAAGTACCTTCCAGTGAGTGTGGACTTGTGGCTTCACTACTGCATTTGGAAAGCTTCGAGAGGACCCCAAGAAGAAGCTAGGAGCCTTTACCAAAAAGCAGTAGCTGCCTGTGGAAAAGTGTACAACTCAAGCATTCTGTGGGACAAGTACCTAGACTTCGAGAAGTCCCTTAAGAACTACCAAAACATGGAAATGGTTTTTTCAGCGCTAATGACCTTTCCCACAAACAAACTCTATGAGTACTACACTCGTTTTAAAAACTTTTTAGACCAGTTCGGAAGGGAAATACTGGACTACCAAACGCCTGAAGAATACGACCAGGCTAGGAAACTTAAGTTAGAAGAAATCATTTCCAACTACGAAAAAGCAGTTATTGAAAACAACAAACGCAAACCATTTGAGCAAAGCATCAAAAGATCTAACTTTAACCCCAAACCTGTTGACCAGGAACAACTTGTGAACTGGCGGAAGTACTGCGAGTTTGAAGAAAATGAAGGTGAAGACCTCAGAATTAAGTTGCTTTACGAAAGGTGCATAGTTGCTTTGTGCTATTATGACGAGTTTTGGATAAGATACGCCCGGTACCTTGAAAAAACACAGGGTGTAGAGACTGCAAGGGAAGTTTACCAAAGAGGAAACAAGCACTTTCTGTTCAGAAAACCTTACTTGTTTGTTTCCCAAGGCTACTTTGAAGAACTCCACGGAAACACAGAAGAAGCCAAAAAGCTCTACAAGCACGTTTATGAAAAAGTAGCCCCTGGACTGCTAAACGCCGTTTTGAAGCACATCAACTTAGAAAGAAGGAACTCTAACTTCACAGAGGTAGAGAACCTTTACCAAAAAGCTTTGGAAGTTGCAGAGAACGAAGGCAAACCTGAAACTATTGCTTTGATTGCAAGTCACTACGGAAGGTTCTACCAAAACATTATGAAAAACCCTAACAAAGCTATTGAAGTCTTTGAGTCAGCCTTGGAAAAAGCACCTGGCGAGAAAAGCTTGTACTTAATTTTGGTAAACGCCTACAAAAACTCAGACAGAACACAAGAAATCACTAACGTGTACGAAAAAGCAATTTGGTCAACTGAACTCCCCCAAAGGGCCAAAGTAGAGTTCTGGGTAGGGTACATCGACTTTGTTAGAAGTACTTGTGAAGACAAAGAAAAGTTAAGGGAAGCCGAAGAAAACTTTAGACTGAACTTCCACCACGAAGACTTACTCATTGAGGAGTTTAAAAAAGCTTCAGGCATCAAAAGGATGCAAAGGTCAGCTAGTTACGAGTACCCCGAACCCATTAAGCAGCAGCAGCTTATTTAGCCTTATTAACAGTATCTTTCATTTGGTCTATAACTTCCTGAGGGCTGCTTTGGTTAAAGATTCCTGTCCCCGAGACTAGCACATTAGCTCCGTTTTGCGCAACGGTTGAGGCGTTCTCTAACTTAATTCCTCCGTCAACCTGGATGTTGAGTTCAGGGTACTTTTCTCTCAACATAGAAACCTTACTCATAGTTTCTGGCATAAAAGCCTGACCTCCAAACCCAGGTTCTACAGTCATGACTAAAACTAAGTCTAAAAGGTTTTCTTCAAGCACTCCCAAAAGCATGTCTGGAACTGGAGTGGAAGGTTTAAGAGCAACTCCTACTTTCATGCCCTGTTCTTTAATCAGAAGTATGAGTTCCTTGAACTGGGACTCCTCAGGCGTAGTTTCTATGTGGAAAGTCAGTGAAGTAGCCCCTGCTTCTTTGAAAGGCTGCACCCAGTCCACTGGGTTGGTTACCATCAGGTGGCAGTCAAAGTAAGCTTTGGGCAAAGAACTTCTCAGGCATTTTACAACTGGAGGACCAATAGTTAAGTTAGGAACAAAGTGGCCGTCCATGACATCAATGTGGAGCCAGTCAGCTCCCAAACTTAGAATTCTACCTGCCTCCTCGGATAGGTTAGCTAGGTTTGAAGCTAAAAGGGAAGGAGCTATTATTGGTTTCATTATTCTATTAAGAAAAAGGGCTTTATGTACTGAACAAACCTTCCGTTTCTGTTCCTTTGGACCCACCAAAACTCATACACTCCTGGTTCTAGGTCTTGAGTGAACAAAAACTCAGTGTGGTACCCAGAGGCCACAGGAGTAGTAATTCTTAGTTCCCGAACTACTTCTTGACTTGTGTTTTTGTGGAGTTCTATAAAAGTTCCACATTCTTCTAGTGAGTAAAATTCGTTTCCACAAATAACCACAAAGTTGTTATGGGCCCAAGCAAACTCTAAATTAGGACCTTTTTCAACTAAAAGGTTGTCTTGACAAACTGCTTCGTTTTTCCCTTCGCAGCAGTACTCAGAAAATTCTTTGCAGGGATTTATTCTGATTCTAACCATCAAGTTGTAAGGGTCTGTTTCTTGGAAAGTGTAGGAACTATTCCTAGCTGAGTAAAACGAAAGCGCTTCTTGGGGGCTGCTTAACTCGTTCAGAATCTCTTCTACTGAATGCAAAGCTAGTACAAAAAGGATCATTTAAAACTTAGAATGTTTATAAAGAAGTAGCTTGCTGGTTTGGCTAAGGCCTTTAGACTCAAGGTTTCTTTGAGTGATTTGCATGTTTTCTAGGCTGAGCGTAGATATGCTTCTGAGAAGTGCTTGTTCTTGCTGGTACCTTAGGTGGTTCTTAGCTAGGGTTTCTTGTCTAAGGTCTTCAGTGAGTTCGTTTACCATTCTGCGCAGAAGTGAGATTTCTCTGTTGGCGGCTTCGAGATTGTCTTCAATTATCCTTTCTTTGAGTTGTTGGTACCTAACACTAAGGGTCTCTTTGTGGTTTTGGTCCACTTCGTTTTTCCAGCCTTGGTAGACTTTTCTGAGGACTCCTCTTGCGTGGAACTTGTAGACATAAGTGTTCATCTTTGTTTTTTTCTTCTGGGAATTCAAAAATGCTTTCCAGGCTTCGAAGCACGACCGCTTGTGGTTTGTTTGGGATTTCTTTTGGAAAACTAAGTTTGCGTAAGTGCTTGACCTTAGGTTCTTTCTTTGGAGCTCTGCAAGTTGGGTTTTGAGTTCTTGTATTTTGTTGTTCCTTTCTTCAGAAGCTTTATTGTAAATGTCTTTTTCTGCTTCGAAAGTGAGTTTGAGGTCTTTTTCTTGGGTTTTAAACACTTCAAGTAGGTTGTTGTAAGCTTCATTTTGGAAGCTTTCAAACTGTTTTTTTAAGGTTTCCTGTAGGATTTCTCCCATTTATTACTAGTTTAAAACTTTAGTGGAACTCCGGATAGGACTTAGGTTTTGCTTGGTAATGGGTTCTAAGGAAGCTCTGCTTCCCCTCATCATAAAGTTAGGTTCTTTTTTAGGTTTTTTAGGGCTTTTTTTGCTTTCTTTTTTCGTAGTGATTCTGAAGAGGTTTTGGAAGGGTTTAGACTGTGTGTTGGAGTTGTCATTCTTTTTGAATTCGTAAGTAGTAAGTGGAACGTACTGAGTAGTGCAGAAGGTTTTGTTTAAGCTCTTGACTGAGTTTGAATTCAAAAGGTTGTTTTCTAAGTTCAGGTTTTGGTAAGAACTTGAAAAGTTCATAGAAAAGTCTCTGAAGTGTTTAGTTTTTCTTTTGCTTTGAGTGTAAGTCTTTATAACAGTCAACTTGTCGAACTCCACGTTTTTTACTTTCAAGAACCCACCGAGTGGAGTTTTTGGGGCTGGGTTTTTGTTATTGGTTTTGAGTATGTTAAGTAGTTCTTGGGGTTTAATGGGTTTAGGCACCTTGAGGTTTTTTTTAGGCCCGTAAAAAGTGTTGGAAGACTTGTTTGTTTTGGGCAAAGTTATCATGGAGTGGTTTACTTGGGACCCTCTGCATTCGAAAACTGAAAGTTTTCTTTTGGGCTTCTTAAGTCGGTCTTGCTTTTCTAGTTCTAAAACTTTGCGACTTGCGCTTGTTTTTTCAGAGTTCAAACGAAACACAGCTTGGTGTTTCCTTTTGCACACATCGTACAGCTTTTTTTCATGCTTCGGGTCAAAGGATATCATAGAGCAGTCTAAGGACTGGTTCCTAGAAAACTTTTTATGCAAAAAAGCTTCTTGGGAAGCAGCTTTGTGGGGATTTTGTAGGGGTTCTGAGTCTGAGTACTGGAACTGGTTAATTGTTAAGTGGGAACTTGTGTTTTTCGAGGACTTTAAGTAAGGGTGACTTTTAAGGCTCTTTCTGCTTTTAGAATTGGAAGAGTAAGTTGGTCTCTGGAAAGAGGCAGCAGAAGTTCTGTTCATTGAAGCTGCATTCTGGTAACTTTGGTTCCTGCGTTTCCTTATCCTCACTATTGTTTTTTGGTCTGACATAATCTTAAATATTATGATATTAGAATTATTTATAGGATGATTTTGTGTTTTGTAGCATACTGATCAACTGAGGATGCCTTGAGGGGTGAATCAGCGTTTCTTGAACGCTTTTTAGTAAGTTGGGCTTTAAGCGCTTTTTCTGGGAATTCAAACTTGGGAACTTATTCCTTTGGGACTTGATTGGGTTATTAGGCATAAACTGGGGATAATACTTAGACAAGTCCACCTTCAAGTCACTACTTTCAAGGATGTGCTCACTAAGAAACACCTCTTGCTTTCCCTCAGTAAATTTAGGCGTCTTTTTTAGGGAGGCCTTTTTCACAGGAGTGTTTTCGTGAGTGGAACATCTACTCAAGCTCCTAGAGCTCTTTTGGTGCTTTTGCTCATGCACTACAGGAGAAAAGGGGCACTTAGACCCTAAAGGCCTAACAGAGATTCTTTTTAATCGATTGAACTTGAAAGAATTACAGGCAGCTCCTTGCATTCTTTTAGGAGCTGGTGCTGGAGTGAAGCTACCAAGAGCTGACTTAATAAGCCTGCTGTGTCTAGACAGACTCAAAAAGCCACTCCTGTCCTTGGGCTCAAATATTGACTTCTCTTGCATCTATTTATTAGATATGCCAACTGGGGAAGAAATTCATGAGTAAATATGAAACTTGGATCATTAATTCAATACGTAAGTTATTTATAAACTTTGGTTTTGTAAAGGCTAGGATACTTGGCTAACTTTAGATTCCTAAGTTTCCTAATAAAATCATCCACAGAAAAACCATTAAATTTTTTTAGGCTTCTCTGGTTGACTCTTGCCTGAACACTAAGTTTGTGTTCTTTGAGTCTTTTCTGAAGTCTGCAGTAACCAATTTGAGTGCTAGGACCTTCCTGTTCGTAGCTTGGAGTCTTAGGGAGTTCAGTACTCATAGACCTAGTAGAGAAATCAGTGCAGTACTCAGGGTAGTAGTTTGATAAGTTAACTTCCAACCCTTCAGTCAAAAAGGTTTCAGGGGTCTTTTTTGGCAAATCAGGAGTTTTGCTTGGGAGCTTTGGTTTGGTGTAGCATTGATTGAATAGTTCATTCGTCTTTTTTGCAATGGAAACACCTGACAAGTCAAGGCTCTGGCTGACTTGAGTGCTTTTAATGGGTTCTAGAACTTTTGGTTTCCTTTTAAAGCCCTTAAGTGGAGGGTGTTTTGGCAAGAGTCTTAAGTCCAAAGTTTCTTGTGGATCAGGCGCAAAGTAAGTAGACAAATCTACTTTAGAAGGCTTTTTAGACTTTCTGTGTATGCGGACTTTACGAATAGGGTTCAATGGAAAGTAGCTTAGGTTAGACTCTAAGTCAATAGAATCAAAGTCCGCAAACAAACTTTTTTTCTTGTGGTTGGAGACTCTTATCTGCGACATTTATTATCCTAGTAACTTTAAAGTAGCTGGAGCTTTATTAACATTATAAGTGGTTGATTTGTATTTTAGGGGTAGTTGAAGTAGAACTTCTAGATAGCGTGAACTCCTTGGCTAGTCTAGAAAGGTTGGTGCCTTTGACACTAAACAAGTCACTTTGTTTCCTAGAAACTCGGTGACTGGTTTTTTCATTCTTGGGAGAAACTCTCTTCGCCCTTTTAGGAGTTACTGAGTTTTTTTTAGGCAAGTAAGCGTTATTTTTTCCATTACTCTTGGCAAAAGGCTCAGTGCTTGGACATCTAAAATTGAAGTAGGACGCAAAATTTGCTTTCTCAGGATCTTTAGGTGCCCTTGTAGGTGTAGCTGGATTGCTTCTGCACTCAGAAACAGACATTTTGGTAGAGATCTTTTTGAGCTGTTGGTTTTTAACTAACTCGAAAGCTTGCTTGCTCAAGCTTTGTTGGTTTTCAGAGTTAAGTTCAAAAATGGACTTGGGTGACTTAGAAACTAGTACATTCCTAAGTTTCCAACTGACTTTTTTCTCTGGGAACTCAGCTAAAGATTTCTCAAAACTATTTTGTTTATAAAACTTTTTGAGGTTTTTAAAGTTCATTTTGAACTTAGGTTTGATTAGCCTCGGGTTTATTTCGTTTTTTAGGAAGTCTTTGTTTTTGGTGTGGATTTTCGGAGACGTGGGACAGGCTGAACCTAGTTGGATTCCAAAGGTCTGCTGAAACATTAGTCTAGTACCGTTGAAGCGTTTTTTGTAAAGTTCTTCTTTAGAAATAGTTAGCTTTGAAGGACTAGGAGTTTTTTCAAATTGAGTGATTTGATGTATTGGAGCAGTAGGTTTCAAGTAATCGAAGCTTAATTCTTTCGACACAGAAGAACCAGCTTTCAAAGGAGAAGAACTACTTGATAGAATAGAGTCCGTCTTAGCAGCCATACTTTAATTATAGTGCTGGTGAAACAATTCCATTTAAAGTTAAATATGAGAAAACTTATAAAATTTCCTACTATTAGGTGAAGTACTTTGATAACATAGCTCTAGCAGTAAAGTTACCATATTTAACTTTTTTGGGTGCAGAGTAAACTCGCTAAACCAGTGTAAGTGTTAATTCTCGTTAATTTTAGGAATTATGATTTTTAAGGTAGATAAGGCGCTTTTCCTCTTATGGGGGTACAGCTTCTTTTTGAAGCACTTAAGAGGACTTGCTTGAGGTTTTTTGGGCTTTACTGAGTTGAGTATTTTAGGAAACTCAGATTTATGACTATTTAGTTTGATGTTGAAAGTTGTACTTGACTCGTACTTAATTTGGGGACATATAATAAATAGCTTTGAAGGGTTTTCTAAAGGCTGAGGTTTAACTTTAAGGTTTTCAGGAGACTTTTTTCTAGGTTTTAAGTGCTGGCGGTTGGTTAAGTTGCCTATTGACTTGCCAATTACTAAGCCTTTTAAAGGCCTTTCAGCAAAGTTATCTAATGGACTCTTGGAAATAACTCTTTCTGCTGAATCACTTGGTGAGTTTTTCCTTGTGGTGAATCTAGATCTCAGAATAGGTCTTTCAGAAACCATTACGTTGCTAGGGTGCTTCTCGAAGTATTTATTCAAGGAGCTACTTAGTTTGAGGTGATTAGGAACAAATAAGCAGGTCTGGGAGTTTTTAGAGTCTTCTTGAGAACTTCTATAAGTGTTGACGGGGTGCTTTTTAAGGGTTTTGTGAGCGGTGCTGGGTCTCATATTAGTTTAGCCTTGTAGAGATAATTCATAATGAATTTAGTTGCACCTATTATTGCGGGAATTTTGCTAGGCGTAGCTTCTTGTTTAAGTTGTTACCAAGTTTACCGAAATCTTAGTAACTTGAAGTACCCTGCAGCTCAAAAAATCACACTAATATTCTTCATGATACCAGTTTTGATAGGTTGGACTGAGTGGATAAATTTAGTGACCTTGGAACTCATCCCTATCGTCATAATTCTAAGCAACATTTACAGGTGCATAGTTATAGGGGGCTTCTATTACTACTTAATTACAATGATGGGAAGAACTCAGACAGATGAAAAACTGACTTACTCTGAAAGCACCCTGCATAAGTCTATGAACTGCTTGATAGGAACCCAAACTAAGCTTTTTTGTAAGAAAGTCAGGCTCAGTTCCTTAGAGGACGTAAAGTCTTACTTCAGAAGGTCTAAATTGTTTATACTACAGTGCCCTATTTTTGTTTTGGGCTACTTAATTGTTTTTCTAGTCACTATGTTGGCTTCGCCAGATAATTCATTGCCCATAAGCATTGCTTCTGGTGTAAAAGGCTCAAGCGTTCTTTTAGCTATTATAAACTCAAAAAGGCTTGTAAAGAACGTAAAAGACATCCCAGCGCTCCAAGGGCTAAGAATAGTGGCTAAAAAGTGGTCATGCAAGCTCTCTATGCTTATTACGATTATTCAGCCTTTGGTAATAAGCTTGATTTTGGGTTTATCTGGAACTTATTCGCTACCTCTAGTTTACTACATAAACAGCATTCTGATTTGTGGAGAAATGATTCTTGTTTGCTTACTCCAGTACAAGCTGTTTCCACTTCAAGACTACCAAGCACTTCCAACTTATGAGGTAAACTTAATAAATGGTTAGCCTATACCAAAGTGCAGGCATAATATCAGCAGCAGTGATGCTTTCTATGAGTTCTTTCATGTGCTTGTCCCAAGTTATCAAATACGCAAAGAACTTAAGGTATCCTCAGGCCCAAAAACTTGCTATGGGTATTTTGCTAATGCCTGTTCTTATTGGATGGACTAAGTGGGTGAACTTAGTAACTCTGAACTACATTGAACAAACTGAGTTTGTACTAACTATATTTAAGTGCATTTCGCTGACTTGCTTTTACTTTTTCATCATAAGTTTGATGGGGTGGTGTGACGAGGGGCACAGGATAACTTTTTCAAAGGAGAACTTTGAAGTTACAAAAGGCCAAATGCAAAACCTTACACTTAGGTTCATCTGGAGGAAGTTCCACATTAAGAATCAAGAAGACGCAAACTACTTTTTAAAGAGGTGCAAGTTTATGATACTTCAGTTTCCAGTGTTCATTACCCTATTGGTGGTTTTGTCAATAATCTTTTACACCACAGAAGTAGGCTTCAAGGCAGGGTACATTGCTGCAGCTTCATCTTGGCTTTGGGTGCAGTTGTTTAAGGGTTTGAGCTCAATTGTAGGAATCATAGGTTTGGTGCAGTACTCATTCATGCTTTCAAAAACTTCTAATTTGAAAAAACTAAGTGTCAAGTCTAAGTTTGTGATTATGAAACTATCAATCATCTTTACAGAACTCCAACCCAACGTTATAAATGTGTTTGCCATGGCAGGAGTCATAGCTGACAAGAACAAGTACAGCACTGAAGAAATCACTACCTACACCAACTCTATGCTGCTTTGCAGTGAAATGATAGTAGTGAGTTTCTTGCAGTACCAGATTTATCCTTTGAATGAATACTTTAATGCATCTTTATTAGATTCTTAAACGTTGAGGTCGTAGTAGTTAACTCTGAGTATTTGTGGATCCTCATTGTTCAAGAAACATCTGTTGAAAACTATTCGTTTTCTAGGGCTTTCTTTTTTAGGCTTTTCTGGGGATTTAGGAGACTTAGTTTTGCAAGCTGCAAGTCGGTTAACTTCTAGAAAGCTGTTAGGTGGAGTTTCCCTTATTTTAAATTTCAAAGGAGAAACTGTTTTTCTTCCCAAGAACTTTCCTCGGTCTTTGGAAGCATCTTTTCCTAACTTTTCTGCAAAGTCAAATACTTTCATTCCTACTTTAGGAGTTGAACTTAGTTTCTTAGGCTTTGGATGCTCTTTTAGGTGTGTCTGAGGTTTATGGGTATCTAGTTTAGGCGCTGAGCCCTTAGAATTTTTAATTACTAAGGAGTCAATGACTCTTTTGGGGGTTTTAGACTTAGAATTAGACAACTTCAAGCCAGACTTGACGAGTCTTTTATATGAGCCAGGCCTAATCTTTTTAGAAGAAACAGAAAACTTGTTCTTAGGAATAGGCGACTCCATAACTCTGGGAGTTTCTAGGTTCCTGGTTGTTAAGTTTTCTAGTTTCGATTTAAAATTGTTGTGTGGAATTTGTCCAAAGAGCCTTTCAATTTTTGACTTGAGTCCTTTCCTAAGAGTTCTGTGGAAACCAATCGTTTCGTTTTGAAGTTCCTCTGACATCATTTAGTTAATATCGAACTTTTTAAGGCTTAAGGTATTTGTTACTAGGGCTTGGTAGTTAGGGTTCAACTCGAAGTAGTTGCCTGATAAAAGTAACTCTTCTATGCAAGGGCAGTTCTTTTTTATAGTTAAAAGAGTGCTTTGTAGGGTTTCTGAGGACTGTGAAGCTTTTCCTAAGTAATTCCCAAACAAACCTAAGTACTTTACACTGGGTAGACAAGGCATGGCCTCTAAAGTTTCTATCATGTTGCTTGACAGAGACAGCCATTCTAAGTGTTGGTATTCAAACAAACTAGGAGTTTGGATTCTGTTACCTCTTAAGTTCAATTCTTTAAGCTTGCTAACAGAGTCTGAGTGAGCAAGGTCTAGAATTTTGTTGTTGTTAAGGTGCAGAACAAGTAGGTTTGGAAGACTGCTTAAGTCAGGAAAGGCAGTTAGTTCATTAGCACCCAAGTAAAGTTCTGTGAGACTAGAGAACTGGCCATTGAAAGTTAAGGAAACCACAGAGTTTGTTAAGAAGTTCCTCAGTAAAGAGAGCCTCTTGAGTTGGTTTATGTCATAGTTTTTGAGTAGTTCGATTATTGCTTCATTCGAGTCTATGTGTTTGTGTTTAAGTATCGCTAAGCCTTCGCTCTCCATATACATACTTATGCTTAAAATTAGTAGTACTCTATGTGTGGAATGTCGGGAAACATTTTGTTGATAGGTGACTTTTTAAACACTATCTTCTTGTAAGCGGACTTTTGCTTGAAAAAAGATTTGAGGCCTTTTATATTGAAGTCAAAAATCCTGGAAGAGTCTTTAGCTCTTTCAATGGAGTAATTTTTGTAGTTAATTGAAAAGTTTTTGGGACACTTCCTTTTAATGGAGCCCAAAGACCTAGAGTTTGTTCTTGTGTGCCCCAGTGAGTCGCTTTCGAGTTGTTTGATTTTGGGTGAATACTGTTTTGGTTCATCAGGAATTCTAGTTTCGTCATCCAAGCACTCCTTAGGGGACTTCACTTTGGGAACTACAGTTAGTTCAGGCTTGGGGGTTCTGGATTTAAAACTTTTGAGCATTTCTTTTTTGATTTCAGGATATCTAGGATATTCTTTAGAGGATTGGGTTTCTTTTTTGTGTGACGCAGACCGATCTCCATCTTCTTCTTTGTGGCTTAGATCCAGTTTCTTTTTTCTAGTTGGCTTTGAACTAGTGCCTATTTTGTAGTTTTTGGGCATGCGCGAAAGCTTCCACTTAATTTCAGTGGGATAAAATTCGTTTCGGGAGATTTTTTTAGCGTCCCAGTTTTTAGTTGAACTTTTTACCGAGGTCCCGAAATACCTTAAATCGAAAAAATCCTTTTTCTTTAAGGTTTGGGACCAAGCTTTTCTCGAGATTTCCCTAAAAATAGTTTCTACTCTTCGATTAGACTTTTCGTTAAACATTTTAACTATATCGATTTATTATGCAATTAAAAGTTTGGATTTAAATTTGTGTAATTTTCTCTCCATTTTTTTTCAGTTTTTTGCTTCTTCCTTTTTGAAAGTGCTTTGTTCAGCATAAATTCTGCGCAGTTAGCGTGTCCTAGACTAAGACACACCAAGCACTTTGCTTCACCTGAACTTAGGGGTTTTCTCCTCAGCAAGCAAGTATAAAACTTGTGGCCGGGGCGTCTGCACAACTTACAAAAAGCAACTTTACCAAAACTACAGAACTTAGCTCTATGGTTAACCCCTCTGCACTTCAAACATATTATTTGTGGGCAGTCTTTTCCGTGTTTGTCTCCGCACTCAAAGCAAGGCTTGTGCTCGTAAGGGCATCTAAAACTTAAGTGCCCTACTTCAAAGCAGTACTCGCACTTGTAAAGGGGCTCCTCTAACTGTTTGGTTTCTAAGTTATTCAAGGACTTCATTAGTTTGTAAAGAAATGGCAGCAAAGGACATCAAGAAAATAGTCAACATCTTGTCTTACGCAGGCGTAGCCAAACCCACTGCAAAACTAGGTCAAGCTTTAGGTCCCCTAGGCATCAACATGGCTGCAGTCTGCAAAGAGTTCAACGACATGTCACAGCACATCTACCCAGAAGTTCCTTTGCGGGCTAAACTCTACGCTTACTTCGACAAAACCTACACCATTGAACTTGGAGGCCCTCCTTCTTCTTGGATGATCAAACGCGCAGCTGGCATACTAGTAAGCTAACCAGAAAGGTTCCCCTGCCCCAGGCCACGAGTACGTAGGCTCAATCTCTGCAAAGAGCATCTACGAAATAGCCAAGCTCAAGCAAGAAACTGAAAAAGAACTCCAACAAATGCCCCTCGAAAGCATCTGCAGAGTAAGTTTTAAGCAGCAACTTTTGGGTACTTGCAAAGCCATTGGAGTGCGCGTTCTAGAAGACAGGCCGAAACCCAGAGCCAAGAGAATCCCTTTAAGAAAAATAGGCCAAAAGTAACAACAACCTTTACACGTTTTATTAGATTCCATTAAAAGGCTAAAAGACTCCCGTCGGTTCTGTGCAAGCGAACTCGACATAACGAGTTGTCCTAGTTGTTCAAAAGCTTCAGTGATGTTCACGTTTTCTTTAGCAGAAGTTTCTAAGTAGTGGAGGTTATTCTTTTTAGCAAATTTTTCAGCCTTTTCGTAGGGAACAACTCGTTTCAAGTCAACTTTGTTCCCCAGCAGCATAATTTTGGGTTCGTAGGCGTGGGTGGTGATTTCTTTTATCCAGTAAGGAAGTTCCTGGAAGGTTTCGGGCCGAGTTACGTCGTACACCAAAAGTGCACCTGCAGCTTTCCTCATGTACATAGGATTGATAGACCTGTACCTTTCAGTGCCTGCGGTGTCCCAAATATGCAAGCAAATCTCCTTTCCGTCTACATTGAGTTCTTTTAGGTGGTCAGACAACCCTCTTGTTTCCTGAGTTTGTTCAGTAAAAGTGTCATTGTATATTCGGTTGATTATACTTGACTTCCCAGTAGCATGGTTCCCGATAAGAACCACTTTGTATCTATACTTGTAGTCGTCTATAGATCTAGCCATGTTTTATCAACAATTAGTTAAATTACAAGTGCCTTGCTTTGACGGGCACCCTTTTTTGAGGAGTAGGCTCAAAGGCAGTTACTTCTTGTATCTTAGAAATGCTGTCAAGTGCCTGCAGAAAGTTCTGCCAGGGGTGGAGTTTAGTGGGGTCCGGAGTGTAGGCTCGGTACTTGTTTTCTTTTTCTGCGGAGGGATTTTCCGAGTGGGTTCTGCGTGACTCGTTCTGCACTTGGTTTTCGAAGGTTTTTTTGTCTAGTCTGAAGTTTTTCGAGAGCTGGTTGAGTTTGGAGTTGCGTGCTGTTGTAATTGCTGGAGAAGGAGTCCGTGTAGGGTTGGTTCCTACTTCTTCCCAAGGCTGGATCACATTGTTCCCCAAACCCATTTTGCTGATGTCTACTTGGTTGGGAGTTTTGGCTGAGTCCCTTGAAATCTGCTTGCGGGAAAAGCTGCCCTTTCTCAAGTCTACTCTTTGGTAGATGCTTCTTTTAACAATGGACTCTCTAACGTTTTCAGGCGACCTGCGCTGCATGCGGGGTTTTTCTTTTAACTCGTACGGCATGCAAATGCTGTCTTCTTTGTCTATGTAGGATTGCGCCAAAAAGCTGCTGTTTTCTTGATCTTTGGGTTTGAAAAAAGGCGAGTTTTGAATTTTATTCAGGGAGTTTTCTCGAGAAGGCGTTTGTCGGAACTGCAAGGAAGGAAGTTTGCTAGACCTAGGGTTGCCGCCGCCCTGGTCAGGTGTGTGGCAGCGTAGTGAATCTGACTGCTTGCGGATGAACTTAGGCTTCGAAGCTGGGGGAGGAGGCTGTGGGTTCACGTTTGAAGGCTTAAGTGCCCGGTTTGAGTTAACTCGGGACAAGCTGCTCCTTGGAGTTTCTCGTATGTTTACGAACACTCTTCTCGGAGTTGGCAAATTACGTTGCGCACGCATAAACTTTCATATTTAGATTGGAATATGTTATAGCGCTCAATAACTTAGAAGGTTTTGTTTTAAAAGCTTCATAAGAAAAAATTACTTAAATGCTTACTCGCAGTTGTAAATACATCCAGTTCTTCTCAGCCCGCAGTATCCAAATATAGTCTTAGCTAGGTACTGCTGGTGGTAATCCTCAGCCAAATAAAACTCACCTGCAGGGGCAATTTCAGTCTTTATTTTGCTGTAACCCTTTTCGTTAAGGGCTTCTTGGAACTTTTTCATACTTGAAATTGCAGTGTTGTACTGCTCTTGATTGTAAGTGTAAATAGCAGACCTGTACTGAGGTCCAATGTCGTTGCCCTGTCCATTTCCTTGAGTTGAATCATGTTCTTCCCAAAACACTTTCAGTAAGTGCTCAAAGGGCACTTCTGAAGGGTAGTATATCACCCGCACAACCTCAGCGTGGCCTGTGCGTCCTGTGCAGACTTGCTCGTAACTAGGGTTCGTCACTGAGCCTCCGCTGTAGCCTACTTGGGTTGAGTAGACCCCTGGCACTTCCCAAAACCTCTTCTCAGCTCCCCAAAAACAACCCATTCCAAACATAATCTTTTCAGTGCCTTCTGGAAAAGGTTCTTCAAGCCTTGTCTTCAGAACTTTGTGGGTTGTGGAAAATGCCCTTTCGCTTTTTGCGCCCATTTTAATTATACTGAATTTAACGATTTAAACCCTTTTTACTAGCATTATTTGAGTCTTTTTTTAGAAAGTTTTCGTTTGGAAATTGACTTTACCACTCTAGGTGACCTTTTTTCTAGTATGAAGGGGTGGCTCAAAGCTTCGTTGGGTTTAATTCTTTTTTGGGGGTCCCAGTCAAAACACCTCACTATTAGATCAATGTAAGCTTCATTTGAACACTTAATAAAGTCCCTCAAGTTTTTGGTTCCTGGAAACCTTTTTTTGCCCCTAACAGTGTAAGTCTTTAAAGTAGAGTCGCCTTTGAAAAACAAGTGGGACCGCGAAGCTTGAGGCATTAAGTAGGTAGGGGGGTACCCTAAGTACTCCATAATTATAAGTAGTTGTTCGTGCTCTGACTCTCCTGGAAATACAGGTTTCCCCGTAAACAACTCAACTAGCACACAGCCGAAGGACCACATGTCTATAGAAGTAGTGTAAGGAATCCCTAGAATGATTTCAGGGGCTCTGTAGAACCTAGACTGGATGTAGGTGTAAATTCTTTCATGCGAGAAGCAAGCAGAACCAAAGTCTATGACTTTGACTAAGCTCTTCTCTGCACTTTCTAAAAGAATGTTTTCAGGTTTAAGGTCGCAGTGGATGATTGAAAGCTTGTTGCAGTAGTCAAGTGCCTTTAAAACCTGACCTGCAAAGCTTTGTATAAGTTGCAGACTGAGTCCTATGAAGTTAACGTTCTTTAGTAAGTCGTAAAGGTTTAAACTGAGTAACTCAAATACTATACATATGTGGTTTCTAAAAACAAACGAGTTTTTGATTTTTATAACTCGATGGTCAATGCCCTGGTCGAACTCCCTCAGAGCCTGAAGGATTTTCACTTCAATTGCAGCTTGGGAGTGGAACCTTCTTTTGTTTCTAATTATTTTAAGGGCTATGTTTTCTTTTCTTTTGTGGTCGTGGCACTCCACTACTTGTCCAAAACTGCCTTTCCCAAGTATCTTAACAATCTCGTACCTGTAAGCAATGTGGTCAGCTCTAACTAGTTTGTAGTCTCCCCTTTCGTCATCATACCCACTGTTTACTTCTTCACTATTTGGCTTTAGCTTGCTGTTTTGGGTTCCAGCGTAGTAAATAACTGAGTAGTCAATGATTTCTAGTTTTTCGTAGTTGTTCAGAATTCCTGAAAGCTTCAGAAGTGCAGCTCTGGAGTTCAAGGGATATTGGAGTTCTGTGGAAACTACTCTTGAAGGAGACTTTGCAGAGAAGTTAGAAAGATTCCTTCTAAGTGAACCGCTAGAATTCAAACTTATGTTTCTGTTGGAAGAGTTGTTTATTTCACTTCCCTTCGAAGAGGATATGCTGAGTTTTTTCTTAAGTAAACTATAACTTTTGTTGACTTTACCGTATGGTAGCTTTTTGGAGCCAGACTCCAAAGAGTTGTTTTTGGCTTTTTGAGTGCTTGTTAGTTTCCTCCTAAGTAGGTTTGTTTTGGTTTTGGGAGTTTTGGACTCCTTGGCCACTGATCTTCTTTTAAAAAGGTTTTCCATGTTATTTAGAAACTTTAGACAATAAGTCCTGGATGAGCAAAGGATCAACTTGGCTTACCTCTCTGACGTACTTTTTAGTCGTAACTACTACTTCGCTGAACATAATGCACTCTGGTTTGTTGCGGCTTGCAAACAACACTGAAGTAGGATGGATGTGGACTATTTCCCGGTTTTTAAAGGTGAGGTAGTGTTTTTTGTCTGGTGATAAAAAAGCAGAGTTGGTGTAGTAGCCTTGAGCCAAAACATGCAAAACATGTTCAGGTTGTGATGGTTCCCAGTTGGGGTTATACTTCTGCAAGTACTGTTTAAGTTGCTTCCTGATCATGCTGGCTCTTTTGATAGAGAGGATGTTTACTCCGTGGCTTTTGGCCCAGACTTTGTTTTTGTTTTGCTTCCACTCATTGTACACGGCCAACAAAGTAAGATGGTCTCCTTCAGGTCTTTTAAATATAGCTTTGGCGTTGGGTTCGTTTTTTTTGTAGTAACACAAGTTTTCCACACATAAAAGTGCTACAATTGTAAGGATGTCTTTAGTGCACTGGTGCGAGGGCTCCAAAGAAGCCAGTAAAATTCTGGCCAGCACTGGAGGAAGCGGGAGTTCGGCTATTTTCCTGCCTAAGTTTGTAATGTTTTCTTGGAAGTCCAAAGCTTTTAAGCCCTGGAGCTCCTTAAGAGCTTTTTCTATAAGTATGTCTGCTGGTTTGTCCATAAGGTAAAAGCACCTTGGGTCGTGTCCTATGATCTTTAGTTGCAAAATCAAGTTTTGAAGGTTGGAGCGTGTTATTTCGGGTTGGGAGTAGTTACTTAGTGAGTTTGTTTGTGTTTGTGTGTAAAGTCTGAAGCACCTGCCTGCACTGGTTCTTCCAGCTCTTCCTGCACGTTGGCTTGCAGCAGCTTTGCTGATTTTAACAACGCGGAGGGACTCCATTCCTGTTTTGGGGTCGTAGTGGCGTTCTTTAACTAGGCCACAGTCAATCACATACTTAATTCCAGGAATAGTTAAGGAGGTTTCAGCGATGTTGGTGGCCAAAATTACTTTTCTGCAGTCAGGAGGAGCTTCTTCAAAGCCTTTCATTTGGAGGTGCGAAGGCAAGGCTGAAAACATAGGCACTACCCAGAGTCCTTTAGAGTTTTTGGGAAGAAGTTCTTTTTTCCGGTTGAGGATGGTTTGCAGGTCTTCTATGTCTTCTTGGCCAGTAAGGAACACAAGTATGTCTCCAGGAGGCAGTTCTAAGTGGAGTTGGACCACTGCAATCACTGAGGCGTCCATGTGGTCAGTTTCTTCTTCTTGGGTGTGAAGGATTTCTACAGGGTGGGTTCTTCCTTGGACTTGAAGGATTTCTTTTGAGTTAAAAAACTCTGCAAAGCGCTTGGCTTCAATGGTAGCTGACATAACTATGACCTTCAGGTCAGGCCGCAAAGGCAGGATGTGCTTCAGAAGACCTAGAATCATGTCTGTGTTTATGCTTCTTTCATGAGCTTCGTCAACTATGATGACTGAGTACTGAGTAAGGTCTTTGTCAAGCATGGACTCTCTAATCAGCATTCCGTCAGTCAAGTACTTGATTTTGGTTTTGGAAGAAGTTTTGTTTTCGAACCTCACAGAGTACCCCACAGTTCCTCCTAGTTCTGAGTTTTTTTCTTGAGAAACTCTTTTTGCCACAGAAATGGCAGCAACTCTTCTTGGCTGGGTGACTGCGATGCTAGAGTAGTTTCCAGACTCAAGCAAGTACTGTGCTACCTGAGTGGTTTTTCCAGAGCCAGTTTCTCCTATGAGAGTGAGGACTTGGGACTTTTTCAAGGAGTCCAGTATTCTTTGTTTGAACTTGAAAATAGGTAGTGCTTTTCTTTGTTTCTTTACTGCTTTTACCATTTATAGTTCATTTTATAACCTTTTGTTAGTTTACTGATAAAAATGATGCTGAAATTACGGCGCAGTTTCTCTTGGAAGCTTCTTAAGTCAGAGAAACACCCAGACTTCAACTTAAGTTCAAACATTTACGAACACGAAGCACTGGGGTCCAAGTTAGTTCACCTAGAGTCAGGGGACCCCCATAAAGCTTTTGCAGTGCTGTTCCGCACTACTCCTCAAGACGACACAGGGGCACCTCACTGCTTAGAACACATTGCACTTTGTGGATCCCAAAAGTACCCTGTGCGCGACCCCTTCATGAAGATGCTGAGTCGGTCACTTAACTCTTATATGAACGCATGGACAGGCTGTGACTTCACAATGTATCCTTTCAGCACACAGAACCACAAAGACTTCAGTAACTTGCTCGGCGTGTACTTAGACTGTGCGTTTTTCCCACTGATCAAGTACCACGACTACAGGCAAGAGGCCTGGAGAACCGAGTACAACCAAGAAAACCTTGAGTTCAAAGGAGTAGTTTTCAACGAAATGAAAGGAGTAATGTCTGACCCCAGCAACTACTTACTGCACAAACTCCAGAACCTAGCTTACCAAGGAAGTTCTTACCAGTACAACAGCGGAGGCGACCCCTTGGCCATTCCAGAACTCACTTACGAAGGCCTTAAAGAATTCCACAGAAAGTTTTACCACCCGTGCAATGCTACTTTCCTTGCCTACGGAGACATGGACCCCAAACACTTAATGAGCCAAATCGAAGAAGGCGCTCTTAACAAGTTCCAAAAAATCGATATAGATACCAGTGTGAAGCCAACTCCTAGACGCGACGTTCCTTTCGAAACTTCTATTCCAGTTGCTCAAGACGCTGTTTCTATTGATCCTTTGAAAAACAACAAGTTCGCAATCACCTACGTGTGCAATGACATTGCTGAGGACCCCTACACTACTTTTTGCTTAGGTGTTTTGAGTCATACACTTTTTGAAGGACTCAACTCGCCAATGTACAAAGCACTGCTAGAGTCTGGACTGGGCAACTCCTACATTCCTGGTTACGGCTACGATGCTTCTATCAAAGACTCAAGTTTTACGCTTGGCTTAAATGGAGTAGCTGAAAAAGACACTAAACTGATTGAAAAAACTATACTTAACACTCTTCAAAACTGCATGAGTCAAGGAATAGATAAACAACTCATAGAGTCAGCCATCCACCAAATAGAAATTAGACACAAGCAGGTAAAGTCCAACTACGGGCTTATGCTGATCTCCTCTATGATTCCTTATGCCCTACATGGAACTGATCCTTTAGTGCCTCTTTACCTCAACCAGTACGTTGACAGACTCAGGTCTGAACTGCAAGCTGGAAAACCCGTACTTGAAGACCTCATCAAAAAGTACCTTTGGGACAACCCTCACAAAATCATTGCAAGGGCTTACCCCGACGAAAAGTTCAACGAAAAGGTTGAAAAGGCCGAAAAAAGCACACTAGAAAAAATCAAAGAAAACTTGTCAGAAGAAGACAAACAAAAAATAATCATTGAAGCCCAAGAACTAGCCCAAGCTCAAGACCAAAAACAAAACGCCGACATACTCCCTACACTTAAAGTTTCTGACATTTCTCCAGAAGCTGAAAAAATCGAGTTCTCTGACCAAACCCAAGTAGACGGAGTTCCTGTATACTTCGTTGAACAACCTACTAACGGGCTAACTTACCTGCGCATTAAAGCTGATGTCAAAGACCTGCCGCTGCACCTGCGGCCTTTGATGCCTCTTTACCGAAGCTTAGTCAACCAACTAGGCACTTCCAAACACTCCCATGGAGAATTCGACAACTTGAAAGACCTGTTCACGGTCTCAGGAATATCTTGCTCCAAAACAGTGTCTAGTTCGCTCGAGTCCATCAACCAGCACTCAGAACAACTCCTGTTCAGAGTTGCCTTTTTGGATCGCAACCTGCACAATGCTTTTGACTTGCTTACAGAGTTCTTTACCCAGCTGAACTTTAAGGAATTTGAGCACATTTCTTTCCTCGTTCAAAGAAGCGTAAAGGGCCGCACTGACAACCTTGTAAACGCAGGTGTGGAGTACGGAGTGAGTTTGGCCACTTCTTCTTTAACTCCAGCTGCTAACTCTTACGAGAAACTCCAAACGCTCAACCACGACTGTAGTTTGGCTTCGCAACTAGTGTCAGCTCTTTCCATGGAAGACATTTTAGGGGATGTTACTGAAAGGCTCAAAGACATCCACTCCTACGTGATGCACAAGTCTTTGATGAGCATGTTAGTCCATAGTTCAGACTCTTCACTCAAGTCAGACATTCTTCAAAGAATCCAAATGCTCACTAATGCTATTAACTTGGAGTTTCCTGACTTTTCCCAAAAACCCCAACTACTTCCACCCGAAGACTTTTCGCCTTTCGTTTACCAAGCTTACTTCACTCTTCCAATGAGAGTCAACTACGTGGTTGAGTCTTTTATTGGAGCTCACTACACAAACCCTGACTACGCTGCTATGACAGTGCTAGGAGACATGATGTCACTCACTATGCTGCTTCAAGAGATCAGGGAAAAAGGAGGAGCTTATGGGGCAGGAGTTCAAAACGATCCTCACAGAGGCACATTTAGTTTCTTTTCCTACAGAGACCCCAACAACTTAAGGACTTACAACGCCTTTGAAAAGTCGATTCAGAGGTGCTTGGACGGAGACTTTGAGTAAGTGTTACTTAGCGAAAGAACCATTGACGAAGCCAAACTCACTGCCTTTTCAAAAATAGACAAACCCATTGCAAGCTACGAAAAAGGAGTCCCCCAGTTCTTATATGGTAAAGACTAGTTAGGAATCACCAACGAAACTAGACAAAAGTTCAGGGAACAAGTCATGAGCGTAACGAAAGAAGATCTTAAAAGGGTGACTTCTGAGTACTTAATGACTCCTTTGCAGAAAGGACTGACTTCTAGGGTTATTTTTGGAACTGAAGAAGTGGACAAAGCTAAACTCAGGGAGCAAGGCTGGAAAGTAGACAGACCTATTCACTCAGTTTCTCTTAAGTAATAAATGGAAACACTCCCTTTAAAGAGTTTTGACTTAGATACTTTGGAAATATTTTCAGTCTTGGATACGCTTCAGAAAACATTCTTAAGGTGTCCCAAAATCCCTTTGCAAAGAAACCTGCCTTCCCAACTAAGTAAATTCACTTCACAAAGAAAGCCAACTCAAACCTACGAACTGCCTCCAGTCTTACTTACCAAGTTCCCTTTCCTCAAAGCATCCAACAAACCAACTAGTCCCTTAAAAACTCACAAGCACACAGTTCCAGAAAAGGATAACACAACTGAAGAACTTTTGGACTTTGTAGAACTAAATTTTAAGTCTAAATGTATTATGCCTTGAACCCACGGGACTTCCTTCTTCCTCTTGCCTTTTCGAATTTCCTTCCCTTAGACCTTACGTAAGGCCTAGCTTTCGACCCTGAAGCTCCTGGCGAAGTGCCAAAGTGTTTGAACTGCTTTCTAGCTGTAAGTTTGCCTCTAAGGACCACCACTCCTTCTCCAAGTGGATTCTGTTGTGCAAGTTGGTCGAAAGTAAGGCAAGTACCTCCAGCGTTAAGGATCCTTTCTCTAGCAGTTTCTGAAAACTTCAAAGCACACACTGTCAACTTTGGGACTTCTACAAGTCGGGGGTCGTCCAAAACATTACCTACAGTCACACAAGTTTTGTCAGTTTTGCCTGTCATGTACTTAGTTATGTGTTTGAGCGACAAAGGCGTGCGACTAGTCCTTGTCATAGCAAGTCGCTTTGCAATTACTTTGTTGACTTCAGAGTCAGTTCTGCGGGCCAGAAACTGGTAGAGCTTAACAAGCAACTGCAAGTAAAGGTTTGAAGTTGACACTTTGCGTTTGTTGCGATTGAACTTTTTGCCTCCGGCCTCACAGTCAATACCCATTTCTTGGTAGGGATTTAATTATGAGGACTATTTTGTCCAGAGGATTTGCAGCTAAAGTCAATTACTACGAAGTACTCGGAGTGACTCCCCAAGCAAGTATTCAGGAAGTAAAGGCTGCTTACAGGCAACTTGTGAGGCAGTTCCACCCCGATATAGCGCAAACTCCAACTTCCCAAGAAAGGTTCCGCCTTATTACAGAAGCTTACACTGTACTTTCAAACCTTCAAAGCAGAGCTACTTACGACCTAACAAAAGGCAGCAAAGACGAAATTCAAAGCATACTCAACAAAAAACGCGACAAAACAGGTTTGGATGTAGAGATGCCTAAGTACCAACCTCACGAGTACGGGTATAAACGCTTGAAAGAACTTGCTGCTGAAAGGAAAAAGTACAACCTAGACAAGTTTTACAAGTTCAAAGGAGGACTCCCGATGAAGGATCAAGGCTCAATCAGAGGCACTGCAGGAGGCATTCCAGGAGAAAAAGCGAGAACTAACCTTCTCAACAACTACACTAGGGACGGACGGTCTATGGCCTTTGAAAGTGAGTACATCGACGAAAACGAAGCCGACCTGTTTAAGATCAGCAAAAACTTAGACTCCCAAAAAATCACTAAAAAGTACCCATACGTGCCTGCTGAAATTGACTACAACTGGCTGAAGTTCCCCTGGTTCGTGAATTACTTTTTGTTTTACTTGGGACTAGGAACTGTACTAGGAGGCATTTACATGAGTGACGAGATTCCTAAAGCCTGGAACAGGCAAAAAATTCAAGAACTCAAAAAGAAGGCAGAGGCACCTGGCAGAACAGTCACTATTGCTGGTATGAAGGCCTTAAGTTTATAACTAACTTCAGTTTAACAATCATTTACGGCTTGGTTTAGGCTTCAACTGGGAGTTCAAAGGAGTCACACCTAAAACACTTCCTAAAGTGTTGGTAGAAGAAGGTCTTTTTTTAGTAGGGTCGTTTCTGCCAAAAACAGCGTCAAGGTTTACAGAAGTTAGCTTTACGGGGACCTTCTGGACAGGAGGTTGAACAATGGGGACTTGAGACTTAATTTCTTGAACTATTTCTCCTCTTTCTTCACTAGTTATTTCTTGTCCGTCTAAGAACCTTAAGTTCTGGAGACGGCGAATTACGTTGAGTCTATAGGGTTGTTTTTTGCAAAGAGGGTTGTTGGCCAAGACAAGGTCTTTGAGGTAAGGAAGCTCCTTAATCTTTTCAACTTCTTCGCCGTACTGAAGGCGGTTGGTTGTGAGTTTTAAGGATTGCAGTTTAGTAAGATTTGTGAAGTTAGAAAGTGACTTTATGCGGTTCTTTTCAAGTCCAACATACTGGAGTGACAAACCTGGCGGAAAAGAAGTAGGGTCTATTTGGCGTATGCTGTTTGAAGAAGCTTCTAGTTCCCGCAAGGACTTTAGGCTTTCTGGAATTTCAAGCCGAACTATTTTGTTGTGAGTTAGAATGAGCACCCTTAAAGCAGGAGTCTTAGCTTCTGAGAGGCCTGCTAGAGACTGGATGTTGTTGTAAGAAAGGTCCAAGGTGTCCAGTGACTGCAACACCCTTAGTCCTCTTTCTTCTTCTGAAACTAAGGACTCTATTCGGTTGTTTCCAGCATAAAGTTTGATTAACCGAGGCATGTGTCCAATGAATCTAAGGTTCTGGATGTAGTTGCCTGAAATGTTCAACTCAGTGACCATAGGAAACAGGTCTTTGTTAATCATGTTGTCGAAGCTCCTGAGTTTAGCCATAGACAAGTCAAGCACTCGGATTTCAGAGGGGTTGTAGATGCCTAGTCTGGACTCTATGAGTTCTTCAGTAAGCCTTCCTCCGAAGCAGTCCCTTGCATTTGCTTGTTCGGTCTTTTCAATCGGGACGCCGTCTAAAACTTTAAGTTTTTTCAAGTGGAACACTATGTAGAGTCTGGAGTCTTCTTTGGTAAAAGAGTTGCCTGAGATGTCTAGGATAAGCAAGTTTTCTAAGTTTTTGAGGACCTGGACTTCCTTGATGCTCTGGAGTTGGTTGTTTCCTATGTAGAGTTCAAGCAGGGTCTTGATTTCTTCAATTCCTGACAAACTCCTTATCAAGTTGTCTTCTAAAGAAAGCTGAGTCAAACAGCTAAGCTGGTCCAAACCCTGTATTTTCCTTATGAAGTTTCTGCCTAAGTCTAGTTTCTTCAACAGACTTAACCCACTTAAACTCCCAATTTCGGAAATTAAGTTGTCTTCTAAACTTAACTCTTCCAAAGTCCTGCAAGCTTCTATTCCTTTGAGTTCCTTAATCATGTTGCCTATGAAAGAAGCTCTTCTTAAGTTCTTAAGCACTTCAATTCCCCTTAAAGATGCTAATTTTTGGTAGTTGAGTTGCAGAACCTCAACTTGACTAGTCCAGTCGCCCCTAACTTTGTGCAAACTCAAAGAAGGCAAGTAAAACTCCCCAGCACTAAGAAGTCCACTTGAAGCAGAAGAGTCTCCCATGATGCAGTGTGATCTGGCTAGTTCAGGCGTGATGCAAGGCTGGGACTCTGAGTACCTTACCTTTTCTTCTTTGGAAACTTTGCACATGTCAATCTGTTCCAGACACGGAAGGTTAAGAATCAAAAGTCTTCTGTACCGCCCGTGCGAAGCAAGGGGGTTGCCCAACATTTGCAAGAACTGCAGTGACTGATTGGCTGAAAGGTTAAACAAGTCCCTGATGTCCTGAATTAAGTTGTGCGAAATGTCAAGAGTTTGGAGACAACTTAAGTGGTGTATGTTGTTAAGTGACTTTATTTGGTTGTGACTCAGGTCCAAGTAAACTAGGTTGTGGCACCCTTTAAGGTCTTCAAGGTCTTCTAGTTTGTTAAAGGCCAACTTCAGTTCTTTAAGGTTTATAAACAAACTCAAGTAGGGCAGTGAAGATATTTTGTTCATAGACAAGTTCAAAGTCTCTACTGCACTGAAGCTCTGGGAGCAAACAATCTTTTTTAGGGTTTCTCTGTCAGCGTTTGACAGTTTGTTCCTTTTAGGTATTGCAGGGTGTATTTCTTCGAACTTAGTTTCATTTGACATTTCGCACATCTGCACAAAGGCTGCCAAACTCATGTTGAGCGCTCCTAATTCAGCTCTTTCGATTTCGCCTTCTTCCACTCCTTCGAATTCGAAGTCTTCAGGGTTTTCTCCATACTCAAGCTGCACTAAGTACTCAGGCAACACTAAGCAGTTGTCAAACAAAAAGTAAACCTTTTGGGAAGGGTCTAGTTTGTTGCCTCTCACAATAGCTACTCCTTCGTCTTCTTTCTTCACAGAACCCATTTCGAAGATTTCGTTTACAGTCAAGTTAGGGTAGTAACTTAGTCCATGGGGGTCGTTTACTTCCTCTGAAATGTAGGCTTTGCAAATTAGCAGTTGGCCTGGAGGCGAAAACAAAGAGTTGATGTTGGAGTCTTGTGCAAGTAGTCTAGCCCTTTCTGTAGTAGTGACTGAGTTAGAAAGAGGAATGCAGCCCGGCATACCTAGGTCTTCGTACTCTTCACAGGATCTAAAGCCTTCTTCTATGACTCTGTACAGCTCCTCTGGGAACTTAGGCATTTGTCCGTAAAAAAGGTAAGAGTAAAACTTAGTGCAGTTTTCTGTAATGCTTACTAAGTTTTCAATTTTTTCTTCAAACCGAATTCTGAGGTGCCTGTTGTGGATGCGAGTCACTCGAGTTACTTTTAATGGCGAAGTTCCTTGGTATCGACTGTACACTAGATTTACACAGCTTTGGTACCAATTGTCAGAAGGCTTGCCTTCTTCGAACCTAATGTTTCCAGCGTTTTCGAGTTCAGTGATCAAGTGGGAAATGTTTTCTTTGCACATAATGTCAAGTTTAGTGCGTAAAGCGTGTCTGTTGATGTCTAAGTTTTGCAACAAAGAGTAGTTCTCGGCAGCTATCTTTTTGAGTCTTTTGTACTTAGACTTGAGGAACTGGCAAGTTTCACTGGAAGAGTCCAAAGGCGAGTCTTTAAAAGAGTAAACGTCTGACTTAAGTCCGCAGTTAACTTCGTCAAGTTCTCTCTCAGTCATTTTAAGTTCTTCTTGGATAGGCCTTAAACTAGTGAACAGTTGGGTTTGGAAGTTCTCGACCATCTTCATGATGCCTTTTTTGACATTAGAAACTGTGCGTTTTGCAGCTTTGATCCTCATATTGTAGTACATTTTCTTCCGCATAAAGGTTGACTCGGCTTCGTTCTTTTGTTTTTCAGAAACTTCTTGGCAGTCGAGGTGCTTGAGTTGGGGAAGGTGGTAGATTGTATAAATTCGGTAATTACACAGGTTACAAACAGGGTTTTCTGTAAAGTGTGGGTCGGCAAAAGTCAAAGCGTGCAGCGCTGGCAGAGAAGTTAGAGACAGGATCTCTCTGAAACTCCCTATGAAGTTCCCGGACATGTTCAACTCCTGGAGACTAGTGAGTTGGTTTAAAGCCGAACCTATTTTAGAAATTTGGTTTCCCGCTACACAAAGTTGCTTTAGCTTAGTGAGTTCGCTAAGACCCTCCAGGACCTCTATGTAGTTTTCGTTCAGCCATAAAACTTCAAGTTTGGTGCAGCTTTCCAAGCCTTGGATTCTTTCGATTTTGTTGTTCGAAAGGTTCAGAATTTTAAGTGAAACTGCAAAATTCAGTCCTTGGATTTCTCTGATCAAATTTTGGTTGAGGCAAAGTTCTTCGAGCTCACTCATGCTTTCCAGTCCTTCAATTGCTTTTATGGAGTCACAGGTCAGGGTTAATGTTTTCACATTTTCAAAAGCCCGAAAGTTGCACATGTCATTGAGGTTTTCTAAACAGATTTCCAAAGACTCCACTGTGTTTCTTTGCAGGGCTTGTTTAGGGTTTAATCCGGCCCATCTAACCTACCTAGAACTCACGATTTGTTGCAACGCGGCATCTTCTGATTGGGTGTCCTTTGAACCTACTTCTGGCTCCATTTATAACAATTTTCTGTAAGGCCAGAGTGTTACTGTGTTATAACTTAGTATGTACTTAATTTACTCAAAGATTATAAAAATGTTCGATAGTGAAGCTGAAAAGAAATCAAGCGAAATAAAGATAAGCTTCGGGGATGTTTCACCTAATAGTTACTTCAAGTCCAGCAAATTCCCCTCTGAAACTCTAGATGACCAAATTGACCGCCTTAACAATGTAGTCCAATACCTAATGAAGGGCTCCATTCAGTACCCAACTCCAAAGATCACTTCTTTTCTGTCTGAAAACTACCAAGACTCCATTATCTCGGACTACAGTAGAGTAGCTTCGCGCAAGTCAAATTTTGAGGACTGGGACTTTGAGTCTCCCTCGCAAATGCTAACTGGCCCTGAAGAAGAAATCTGCAAAAATATCGAAACAGTTCTGCAGAACTTAGACAGAGCTTACATGATCATTGAAGACTGCAGGTCTAATGAGCTTAGAAAGTCCGAAGAGGATATGGATTTGTCAGAATTCGATTTCGAACTAAAAATAACAGAGCCCAGCAGAGAAGTACCTGGACTCAGACACCAAAACCACAACAGCATAGACGAGATTGCTGAAGCACTTGAAAACAGCTTTAACAAAGAAATCCAAATAGACACACAAGAACTTTTGCAGTTGAAAAGAGAAGTAGACTACTTGGTTTGCTTAACTGAAGGAGAAAACTTAACTAAAAGTACTTTGAACATTGGCAGCCTTAAAGTGCTTGTGGACTTAACTGATAAAAGCTTTAACCCCAAAACCAAACAAGAGATAAAGGACTTATTTAAAAAAGAACCCCAAACTACCTACATAAAGAAACTCGAAGAAGAAATTACTAACCTAAAAATGCAAACAGCCATTCCTAAAGAAGTCTACGAGTTTGGCAAGCACCTAGAAAGCAGAATGCACTTCGCTTACCAAGAACTCAAGAACTGCGAGTTCGAGAACTGCGATGTTTCTAAGTTTTCTATAGACACCTGCTCTAGTTTTTCAGGAATGAGAAGCAACTCTCTTTTAGAAATCGAAATGCGCAAACTCCAGAAAATCAAAGCTGACAAAGAAAAAGCCCAACAAGAACTTGACTGGCTGTGCAGCGAAACTAAGTTACTGAGGGCTCAGTACCAACAAAAACTCAAAGATTTAGAAGAGTATAAAACATCTCAAGAAAACATAATTAGGCAAGAAAAAGCTAAACTCGAAGAAGAGTGGAACCAACTAGACCACGAAAGAAGCAACTTCAGAGAGCACCAAAAGGAAGCAACCATTAATATTAGGAAAAAAGAACTAGAGCTAGAAAGGCTTCAGGTTTCTGCTAGACTGCCCTCTGCTAGAGCTCCAGAAAACACCAAGTACCAGGACAACAACATCCAAGACTTAGAAAAAGAAATGGAAGAACTAGAAAAAAAACTAAACTCAGCCAAACCCCAAGAAAAAGAGTCCATCAAAATCAGAATTGCCAGACTCAAAACCAAAATACAAGGCATCAGGTCCAGGAAAGTCATTTCAGACTCTGCCAAACGGCCCAGTATTTTAGAAAACAAGTTTACTTCTGTGCAAAAGCACTGGGAAAACCAAGACGTCAAGGCTTCTGTTTCCAGAAACACTTCTTTTAGGCTCTCGGACAGCATTGACGCTTCACAAGCAGTTTCATTCAGGTCCCCTAGGTTCCACGCACTACTTGAATCCCGTGAAAGTTTGTCGCAATTCAGACCTAGAAACTTAGAGTCACCCTCTTTAGGAAGACCTCCCGTTCCCAAAATTAACATCCGGGAAGGAATCCATCAGTTTTCTCCCATTCACAGAACTTGTAAAAGACAAAACTTCAGGGAAACCAGCGAAGATAGTTCCAACGAATTCAGAGACAGACTGTTTAGTTTCGAGAGTGACGAAGAAGAGCTTGCCAGAATTAGTTACGAAATTAAAAAAACTTAATGAATGATAAGAGTTAGTTAGTCCCTTGACACTAGTAAGGAGGACCCTAGTCCAGCAGAATCAAATGCTTGATTTGGTTCTTTCCTTTCTTCAGAACTTCCATTCCTTTCCTGGGCTTGGTTGTCACTTGCAATTTTCTGGTAGCCGTTCTGGTTTTTGGCTTTCTTCATAAAAAAACATAAGCTTACTACAAATATCACAAGGTACACAATGGCTGTCCAGTAGCAATTAGAAGCCCTATCTTTTTTGTCACTGACCGGCAAGTATTCGTATTCGTTCTGTAATGCCAATCCTAGTCCTGTCAAGTAAACTGCCCCCACAAAAGAAAGCGCACTGCAGTACCCCAAGCAATTGTTTCCCATTTACAATCAAGTAAAATGGAAGTCCAGGCCAAGCATATCTTACTCAAGCACTCAGGTTCAAGGAACCCCAACGACTCCTACAGAAACAAACCTGTCACCCGCAGCTTTGAAGAAGCTATGCAGGGCATCCAAAGAATTAAACAGAGACTTGACGCGGGAGACAACTTCGATCAAATTGCAAACGAAGTTAGTGAGTGCAGAAGTGCTGCTAGGGGTGGAGACCTAGGCCCCTTCGGCAAGGGCGCAATGCAGAAGCCTTTTGAAGACGCTACTTTTGCACTCCAAGTAGGCCAGATAAGTGAGCCTGTAGTTACTGATTCAGGAGTTCACTTAATCTTAAGAACAGCTTAGCCACTTATGAGAAATAACTTCACTTACTTGTGGTCTCTGTGTTTTTTTCAGTAGTTTGTGTATTAAGTCTTTACAGTCTTCGCTAGCACAAGTAACTTCTACAGAGTTTAATTTAGGTATTTCTTCTATAGAGTTGATTTTCCAAGTAGGTTTCCCCATTAAGCACTCGTACATCACTTGCCCTAAAGCCCAAAGGTCACAAGAAGAGTTGTATCCCTTACTCTCAGCCATTTCTGGACATATGAACTGCAGTGTACCGCAAACGGAGTATCTTTTATTCTGGTCAGAAGGAACCAAAGCGCAGTGCCCGAAGTCAGCAATCTTAGGAGTCAGTTCACTTGTTAACAAAATGTTTTCAGGCTTGATATCCCTGTGCATGACTCCTAAGTTGTTTAGGTGCTCCAAGCCTCTTAAAACGCCTCTGACTATAGGTTTGGTTTGGGGTTCGTCTAATTTGCCTTTCCTTTTGATGTAGTTAAAAAGGTCCCCGCCATCTAAATACTCAAGCACTAAGTAAAGCATGTACTCGTCTTGGAAGTAGCCGTAAAGCCTAACTATGTTGGGGTGATAGAGTCGGGCTTGGACTTCTACTTCTCTGCGCAGAGCTTTAAAAGTGGTTTTATCAATGCAGGACTTAGGCACTATTTTAAGAGCTACTTCTTTTTGGGACTTTTTTTCAAGAGCTCTGAATACCCTGCCCATTTTGCCTCTGCCGAGTTCTTCTTTGAATTTGAAGTCCCCTAGTTTCCACATTATATTATTTAAAGTGCTTTAAGGAAGGTATTCTTGAATGCTTTCTTTGTACAGTTGGTGGCGGAACGTTTTCTTTGTTGGAGTCTTGCCAAGTTTGGGTCGATTTGTAGACAGAACTTTCAGACTTTTTTCTGGCTTTTTCTAAGAACAACTTGGTGAGTTCGTAGTTCACGTTTTGGGACTTAGCTAGGAACTGCTCGAAGTTCGAAGCAGGAATGCCTTTGGCTACTTCTGACAGGACCTTGAACAAAAAGTGTCTGAGTCTTTTTCTGTCTTCGTTAACTAAGTAAAGCATTTCCCTCATCTTTTTCCATTCCTCCAAAAGCTTCTGATCAGTCTTTGTCAAAAGCACTCGGAAACTCTTGGGGTCTTCAAGGTTAACGTGCACTAAAGGGTCTGGCAAGAACCTTTTGAGTTCAGGAAACTCCTCTTCTATGTCACAACCTACTAACAAACACCCAACTTGCCTAACTATGCTTTCGTCTACACTCAGAGAATTTTTAAATATTTCTTCAAACATTATAAATAAACAATAACTTTATTGGTGAAGTCTCTTCTGCACACAGGACACACTGCTGTGTAGGTCTGGTTGATGCACTCCTCGCAAAACATGTGTCCGCAGGGTACCAAAGCTACTCCTTTTTCTCGCTGGAAGCAAATAGAACACAAAGTTTTCAAGTACAGTTCTTCAATCCGTTTTTGCATTTTAAGGTTTATTTCTTCAAGTGGGTTCTCTGAGCGAGGTTCAAAAGTCCAGGCTGAAGGCGACAGCGAAGAACTTACTTCTTGTCTGTAACTAGGCACCATTGACGACAAGTTAACTTTCATGTCTTCTGTTTTAATAGGTTTGGGACGCATCATGTCTTCTTGCTTCCTGCGCCAAGCAGCTGCTATTGGGTCATTGCTTCCGTGGATGAACGCACACCTGTCGCCGTAATGGCACTTTCCTTGCTCGTACTTGTTGCACTTTTTGGTTTTGTAAGTCCTTGGGTGGTAAGAAGCTTCGTTTACTGTGTGTGAGTGTCCGCAAGAGTCACCTTTAGCACATAGGGCAGGTGCTTTCCAGCCTCCTTTGAACACGTTGGGACAAGGAATTTCAGAGTACCTGTACTTGGCTGGGTTCCTTCTCCTTTCGAATTCATGGTGGTACCCGTCGCAGTTGCAGCCTGCTTTGTTCTTGCACTCTTTAATCTTGTAAGTGTCAGCTGCAAAGTTTTGTTTGACTCTAGGCGGTTCTACAGCCCTGGCCCTAGCTTTTTTCTTAGCTTCAGACTCAGTGTCTATTTTCAGAGGCTGTGCCCAAGCTGAGGGCTGCGAAACTGGGTTTCCATATATGCTTTTCAGGTACTCAACTGCGTCTGCCAGTGTGGGCATTTTGCAGGCATGCTCTAGCACCTGCCTTTCGCCTGCAGGGAACCTTTCTTTGAGTTTGGCAATGCGTGCATCTAAGTCCATTTTATTAGTAATCAAGTTGAGTTAAAAGGGCTGCGCCTCGCTTGATCCAGTGACTTGAGTCGTGCTCAGGCTGGATGTCTAGTAAAATAGACAAAACAAAGTTAGTTGAATGGCCTGTGGTAGAAAGAGTTCCTTGGCGCGTAGAAGTCTTGTACACAGGGCACTCGTAGGTGTGCTTCTTTGGCTTTTCAGAAATCTTGACAGGCTTAAGCCAAATCACAGGAACTGCGTAGAAGAGAATTTTGGGGAGGGGCTCTGCTAAAGCTTTTAGGGAGTCGTCCCACCTAGCGCCGTCCAAAAACAGTCCGTGGACGTAGCACCCATCTTCAGGTCCTGAAGTAAAACTGTCGGGAGTTAGAGTTTCAGAAAGAACTTCGAAGTCGAAGCACAGGGTGTCAATGGGTATTTTGTACTTCCTTGAGTAGTTCTGGAGAGTCCCTGTTAAGAAAGACTGTGTGAAGAAGAACCCTGAAATCCAGAAGCAGTTAGGAGGGCCTTCATCAAGCCACTTCTGCATAAACTCCAGTCTGGCAATGAAGTCTTCTACCCACTGAGCTAAAGGCTTAAGTGAAGGGTAAGCGTTTCTAGACCACAGCTCTGGAACCTTGTTGTCGAACAGAGCGTTCCCTACCTTTTCTAGGTCAGCTGACATAGTAACGAGTCCTGCCAAGGCGTCTTTTAGCTGAATAGTAGACGTTCTGATTACCTTGAGTAAGTTGTTGAACCTAATCAGTTCCTGAATCAAAACAGTGTTCATGGACTCTTCATAAACGATTTTGTACCTTTTAGAAGCTTCTTCAACGTCAAACAAGTTGGGCATTTTGTTGTAGATGTCCACTGCGATTTCAGTCATGATTTGTTCAGAAGTTTTTTCTTGGCTGCCTGCTGTTCTGGGCAAAAGCGACAAGCAAGTAGACAACAGTTGGTTTGTTTCTTGAATTGCACTTGTAATTGAAGCGTTTTCGTGGAGTCCGAAAACTTCAGTTTTGTCGTAGTGGGGAATGCTTTTAGTAATAAACTCTACGTAGTCTTCAACTACTCCTTCAGGAGGCATCTTGTATTCACTGCAGTCATTAATCACGTAGGCGTCAGTCAGCACTTTTTCAGTGTAGAAGTCCTTAAGTATAGTGTTGATGGTTCTTCTGTCCCAAGCGTCAGTAACTCTGCCTCCGTAGTTGGCCTCTGCAACCATGTACCTCAAAGCATCCCAAGGAATCTGTTCGTACTCATTTAAAAACATCCTTAATTGGTAAAAGGATATTGAAAGGTCAGGCATTGAAAACTCGTAAGGAATGTTCCAGCCCAAAGCACCGAACTTCCTTCTTTCTTGAATTAAAGCGTGGAAGAAACTAAGGCCGTACACTAGTCTTTTGAACTCCATTGGTTTCTGGTTGTCTTCAAAAGCGTTTTTGTCAAAGGTTAAGTAAGACCTGATCAGGTTCTTCTTAAGGCCTTTAGGAGGTTCGTTAGTAAGTTTAATGCTGTTTTGTAGAATAGACACTGGGAACTTTTCGTCAGGCATTGAAGTCAGCCAAAGTCTGAACTCAGGGGAAGTGGTTTCAGGGTCTATTTCGTCAACTCTTTTTTCCAAAGTGGGCATCCAAGAACTAGCTAAGTGGCAGTTCTGCAGAACTACCCAGCCTCCTTCTCCAATAGCCCTGTCAAGAGCTGCCTCTGCCTTAACTCCTTGGCCGTCTCCCAAAGATATAGCTTCCATTCTGTGCTTCATTGACATTTTAGCAGCTAACTTCTCCACTTCAGAAATAGGGTCTACTCCAGGACTCAGTACAAAAATAATAGGAACGTTGTTTTCGGAGTCTTTAAAAGAAAGTTCCAAGTCAAACGGAGGAGGACTTATAAAGTCGGAACTGAGTTCTTCTACAATGAGTTTTTCTATTGAACTAACTACTTTGTCAGGACGAATGATTCTCAACACCAACAGTTGCTGGAACTTAGAAAGTTTATTTTTCCAACCGCCAGGCCAGGAGTGCTCTAGTGGGTCTGAAGACTCCCACATTTCTTTCCACTCAGTGACGTAGTTCTTGAAGTCGATGTCGAAGGTGTCGAAGCTAGGCATTTCACTTAGTTCAAGAATAGCAGCCCAGTCTTTGTTTTCAAGCCAAGTTCTGTCTTCTTCCTGAGTGGGATTGGGGGAGTCTATTTGGCTTTTGGTGCCTCCAGTCATCAAGAACCTGAGTTCTTTAGGGTCGATTCTGTCTTCACTCTGCATGATTTTAGTGCAGACTTGGAAAGAAAACAACAGTTTGTCCTTTTCGAACAAAGACCTGCACACGTTTTGGTAAAGCAACAAAGTAAAAGTAGTAATGAGGTTCCTGACCCTTTCGTTTTTAGTAGTGCTTTTTTCAAGTTCTTCTTGAATGGCTAACGAGTAAATCCTTTCGTACCACTCTAAAGAGTACTGGTACATAGGCTCAATCATGCACAAGTCTGCTATGCAGAAAAACAACTGCGACACTCTAAATGCAGAAGGAGTGTAGAGTTTCCTGGTTTCTTTAACGTTCTTCATAAGGTTTTCTTGTTGTCTGAGTTGGTCGTGGATTTCTTTGGAGGTCTGTTTGGACTTTTCAAGGGCTTCAATCAGTGTTTCGTCTTCAAGGATGTCGCCTTCTGAAGAAGACACTAAGTTCAGAATCATGTCTTCAAGTTCTTTGAGTTTCTTGGCTCCTTCAGCAGACTCCCTAATGCTTTTTTGTCTTTGGGCTTCCATGTGGGGTTCTATCTTGTTAACAGTAAAAGCAAGCATTTGGTCCAAAAGTCCTTCTTGGGTAGTCATGAAGTTCAGCAGAGACACCCTTACACAGATCTCAGGTGGGTAGTGAGGTCTCGGTAACTTAGTGGTCATGTAAAGTCTGAAGTCTTTAGACATGTCTGCGAGTTTGTCGCCTATTTTAACACTGGCTTCTTGGCCTTTCTTCATAGAAAGCAGTCCGTCAAGCTCTGGGTTGATTGACTCTCCCATGTTCTCAATAAGTACAGCTTTGCCAAAGTTAAGTGCGTTGACTAGTAAGTTGGACAAGTTTTCGTTGTGCAGTTTGGTGATGTCGAGTCTTTCGCCTTCCATCTTCTTGATCCAGTTGTTGGCCTGCATTTGGGGGTCTATCATAAGAGGCCACCTTGAAGAAATGTCCTGGATTATAGCGTTGTCAATTGAAAAAGAGTCGTTGGGCAAACTAGCCATGGTCCAGTCCTGGATCTTAACTGGCTCGCCTAAAACTGCCTGCAAACTGAATTCTCCAGAGCTAGGAATTTCTTTTTCTTTGAGTTTTCGGACCCACTCTTCGATGCAGTCAGACCTGTAGTGCCCAGTGAACACTCCTAAGTAAGCCACGATTCCTGAAGAAATCACCAAGTCACCTACTATGTTAACTGCTTTTTCTTTGAGGTTAGCAGCTTCTTCTTCCCACCTTCCTTTTTCGTCCTTGAGTCCGTTGATGAGTTTGCCAGCTCTTTCTAGTTTGATTCTGCAAGTGTCTACGTTGTTTTGGAGTTCCTGTTCTTTTTGGATGGCTTCTTGGTAGTCAGCTTCTAGCTTGGCAATGTAGTCTTCTTGTTTTTGGAGGTTTTCTCGCTTTTCCTTAAGTTCTTCTTCGGCTTTTTTGAGTTTGCCCTGGGCCTCTGCCAAGGCAGCTTGTTTGGGGCGAATTACTTTCATGACGTCATCGTAGTTGTAAATAGCCCTTACCCACTGACTCATGCAGTAAGCTGCTTTAGAAGACCTTTCGATCTTCTTTTCTTCGAACTCAGGGTTCTTAATCATCTTTTCGAGTGAAGATATCACGTTAGGGTCGATGTTGTCTTTGTCGAAGTGAATTAAGTCGTTCATGAGGTTTGACCTGTTCAAAATGTTCTTTCTAGCTGTTTCTAGCCAGTCAGGTTCCTTTCCAAACCCTGACTGCTTGTTGACCATGATAGGGCTTAAGCCAAACAGTTTGCTTAGAGCTTCCATAGTTAAAGTCACTCCTTTGGGAGGCACGCCTTTCATTCCTTTGAGTTCGTCGATTTTGCTTTTGTCGAGTTGCTTGACAGCTTTCACAGCCTTTTCGTAAATAGGCATTGCTTCTGAGAGTTTTTGTTCGCACTCAGCAGCGATGCTTGCTGCTTCTTCTCGGTCTTTTTCGCACTTAGCTTCGTCTTCTTCGCAGGCAGCTCTTACGACTTGGGCTTCTTTTTGTTTCTGAGTAAGGTCTTCTTTCAGGATGTTGTTTTCTTTCTGTTGTTGTTCAAGTTGGGGCTTGAGTTCTTCGAGTTCTTGTTCCATAACCTTAACTTTTTCTCCGGTTGAAAACAGCTTTTCAAGGCCTCCTTCGTACCTTGCTATGTTTTTGGTCAGTTGCACTCGCTTGGTGTTTATTAAGTTTTGGAAAGTACCTATGAGTTCTAAGTAACTCGTCGGTGTGATGTAGTAGTGCCTTCTAAGTTCTTCTCTGTACCTTTCAGTAATCACTGTTACTTTTTTCTGCATACTAACACACATTTCAACTAGGCCCTTTTTGGTTTTTTCGTCCACGTCGATGTTGGTCATGTAGTACTCAGCTACACTGTTAAGGGCTTCTTCAGGCCAGGGCAAAAACCAGTCAATAGTGCAGCAGTTCACCAGTGAAGGGAANTTCCTCAGTCTAGTTCTGAAGCTTTCTCCAATAGGCGATAAGCACAACACAATGTGCAGGTTGGACCTTACTCTTTCTATGAANTAGGCGTAAATTCCTTCAGCTGTAGTTACTTGCTTCACCTGCATGGCTTCGTCTTGAAGTTCGTCTAGTATCTTTTGCTTGTCTTCGTTTTCAAACAAGTTGGGTACTTCGCCGTTGTTAAGTAAGTTGTTTACGTCCTCTAAAAAGCCTTCATTGGAGATTTGTGTATCTGGGAACATAAACACAGTAGCGTTGTTTTCTAAACCTACTTTGAAAAAGAGTTCTTTGATTTTGTCACGCCAGTCAGTCATTCCGAAGTTCTTGCTTACTTCAATTTCGAAAAGGGAGTACTCTGCAATGCAGGTAGCCAGCATAGTTAAACTTTTGCGACCACTTCCTCCAACTCCTAAAAGAAGAGCATTTCCCATAGGTTGTGTAATGATTCTAACTATCTTAACTACGTGCTCAATGGCTGCCATAAACAGCACTAAGTTCATTTTGGTAGAGTTGGTTTGGTTGTAGTAGTCCAAAAACTCGTCCATTTTTTCTCTGAGCAAGTCGTGGTCGCTTAGTTCGCAGTACAAGTCTGGAATCTTAGGCTTACCTTCTTCTCTGGAAATCATTGGAATGAATGACCCAAACATAAGAGGTTCTACTGTCACTACGTCCTCCCACTCCCTTTTGAAGTAAGTTTTTGTAGACTCTTTCAGCAAGTTTTCAAAGTACTCCCTGTCTTGGTAGTTAATCAGTCTGTCTTCAAAAACTCGTTTGCACTCGTGTGCCCACAACTTCACTAAAGACACTTCTTCTTTGACTGCCAAAGAAGTTGACCTAGAAAGTCCCTGGAACACTTTTGAAACGTCTCGCAAGTTGTACAAGTAGTGAATCTTAGCTGGAGTGGGCAGCAGTTCTTTAGTGATTCTGTTGAAAACGTGGATAGTTGCACTTACTAGGTTGTCTTTAAGCCCTACTACAGCCCTTGAAAAAGGTTCGTCTTGTTTGGCGAACCACCAGTCTACAATAGTAGTAAATATAAGTTCTTGGGACTCTTGGTCAAAAGGCTCGATGTAGAACTTGTTGAAGTGCCTTAAGTACCTTTGTGTAATGTGGTTCCTGCCTCCGCCTGGCGGACCCATTGAAGCTGCAAACTGAATGTCTTTGTAAGTCATGAACTCGTTAGTGCCTAGTTCGTACCACCCGAAGTAGTCCATCCACTGTCTGAGGATTTCGATAGGAGGTTGTGCTCCGTATTCTTCTTTTTCAGGCATGTTGAGGTCGTCCACAAAAATGATCATTTTTTTGTTGCCAGCAGGAGCATGGACTTTGCGGGACTTCTTTTCCATAACAGACTCCATCATCATCTGGATCTTGTTAGCTGAAGTTTGTGCTGAAAAAGCCATGAACAAGTAAGTCCAGGTTTCGTTGTAGTATTCATCTCTGAGTTTTTCAAGTACACAAACAGTTTTTCCAGTTCCTGTGGGGCCTGAAAAAAGAATGTGCTTTTTGTTGTCGGACAAAAGCTTCATCAAGTAAGAAATCCTTGCAGTGTCTTTGGTAGGCACTGTGATTTCGTGGAACTCAGCTGTTTTGCTAGGCATGTACGAGGAAGGGTTCAGGTTAGTCCAAACGGTCCAGTTGTAGCTGCCGCCCTTTTTGAGGTAAGTCACTTCGAAGAACGAAGAAGGCAACTTAAATGAGTAACTTCTTGGTTCCCAGTTTTCAGGAGTGTCTAGGAGTTTGTGGTTTTCTTTAACGTTTTGCCCTTCTATGAGTTCTTTCAAAAACTCTCCGAACTTAGAACGAGTTGTTTCGTCTGTAGCGCCTCCAATGCCCCAGATAATCGAAAACAGCACAAAGTTAGACATTTGCTCGTCCAGCTCTGAGGGCAGCTTAACTTCTTTTTTCTTCTCAGGGGACTCGTCTATGTCGGTTTCTCCCAGAGCTTTGTAGTCTCCTAAGAAACAGTCTAAAATGTTAAGTGCAGTACTTACTAGTTCCAACTCAGTAACTGGGACTGGCAACTTGCAATTCTTCCTCACGTACTCAATAAGAGGCCAACAGAACCACCAGTAAATGTCAATGATGTACTCTTTGTACTTGTCAGACAAATACTTAGGAAGCGAAGCCGCGTAGGACTGAACCAAAACTTCCCAACCTAGTCTGTGGGGCTCTAAAAACACCATTCCGCACCTAGAAACAGTGGCAGGAGACGCTTCTTTCAAGTCTTCTACTTCAAACATCATAGTCATGGTTTCAGTTAGTTTGATGGTTTCTCCTGAGGTCAGACAAAGCATTTTGTTATCATCCAGCACAGTGTTCATGTTTTCAATCCACTTGGAGTCTACAGGTCCGTCGAACACCACCCACTTTTTGTCGTCACTTTTGTCTCCAGTGAAGTGTCTGAAAGTGGTTGAAATAACTCCATCGTACCATTGGTGGGATTCTGCTATCCAGCGCCCGTACAACTGGTTGGTGGTAATTGACTTGGGGTTAAGGGTTATTTTTTGCACGTTTGCAAAGTTAGGGTTGTCTTTGACGCTACTAATGGCCATTTGAAGAGTACTGATCACTTTTGACTTCCCTGAAAAAGTTTGCCCTACAAGCATGAGGCCGTGCCTTACAGTGATGGTTTCGTAAAGCTGAATGCACTTGCTTTTGAACTCTTCAGTGGGCTGGAGGTTTTGGATTTGGCAAGCTTCTTCAATTCCTGTCAAAAGAGCTCCGTAGTCAATAGGAGTGAGCTCAACTCCTGGGAACAAGTCTGAAGTAATTCCCAGAAACAAAGGAATGTCGTTACTAGTGAACTTAGGAAGGTTTACGTCGTTTAGTGCACGCAAAGCCAAAATGTCTTCGTTCTCTTCAGGGTAACGGATTTTAAGGTTGCCACAAGCAGTTAAAATAGCTTTGACAGCTCTCATACCAAAGTCATAGTGGCCTTGTGTGGACAACTGTTCAGAAGATAGCCTCAAAGAAGCTGTTACTTTAGTAGCAATGCTTCTGGCGTTTTCGAACCCGTAAGAGAACAGAGAAATCTCACTAATAAGTGCGTAGTCGGGAACCATCATTGCACAAGGCCTGAAAAGAGCTTTTAAGTTGTCTGGCAACTCAGACCTGCCTGCGTAGCCTGGATTCATTGTAATGTTGATTGCGCACGAGTGCACAAGAGGGAGAGAAGTCCCTTCAAAAACAAAAATCTTCTTCCTTTCTCTAATAGCTTGTTGGATTTGGAGGATTTGCATTGCTACCACTGACAACACCTCAGCTTCAATTCTGTTGAACTCGTCAAAGCAACACCAAGAACCACTAGAAGCCAAGCCTTTAAAGAACTTAGCCATAGCAGCGTAGTCCAAAGTGTCAGAACAGTTAAACACCACACACTTCACAGCCACAGCTTTGGCTAAGTCTTTTACAGATTCAGTCTTTCCAGTCCCTGCGGGGCCTTCAGGACCGCCTCCATAAAACAAGTTATAAGCCCCTATAAGGGTTCGGTAGCACCTGTCAGTAAGCGGCGTAATTACTAGTCTGGGGGTGTTTCCTAGGTACTCAAATCCAAAACGAATTGAAGAGTTCACCATCCTCACTGAGATGTCTGAGTTGTCTCCCCAGTAGTACCTCAACTGAGCAATCCAGTCAAACTGGTAGAAGTCACTTACCTGCTTTTTCTTCAAGTCAGTAACAATGTCACGGGCATGCACGTCAATTGTAAGTGCAGCTGACAAAGTTTGCCGAGTAAGACGGTCGTGCTTGCCTCTAACAATAGCTACAATGTCCATGATTTCGGAGGTGAGTTCTTTTTCGTACTTACTCAAACTGTTGTTTTTAATGGCTTCTTCCACTCCGTGGGTCCAAATGATTTGGTCCACTACTAAGATAACCATAGAAGGCCAGTTCCTGATCCAGTCAGTTCTTTTGATTTGGAAGTACTCTTTGTAGCTTTTCTTGGTGATGTCTTTGATGGTTTTGTACATGGTCTTTTCAATGTCGCCCATCCAGAACTCCACGTTGCCCTTTCTTTCTCCTTCGTTGACGTCTATTTTCTCAATGAGTTCAATAGTTTCTTTTTCAGGAGACACCATGTGAGTGACTTCCATCTTCTCAGTGAAAACTACTTTGTCAATAGCTTCGAAGCACTTGTTAAGGTGGTCTTGGACTTTAAGGGGGTCTTTGGTTTGGGAAAGAATGTCTAGTAAGTCTTCGTCAGACAAGAAAAAGAACCTTGGAAAAGCCAGTCTTTTGCTTTCAAGGTAGTTGTGCATGCTTTTCTGGATCTCTTCAAGAGTTTTGTTGGCGTCTTTGAACAGGTTGAGTGTGCTTCCGTCAATAGCTACGGCTTCCAGCACGGCAGAGTCTTTGCTTGTGCTTTCCATTTGCATGTTCCAAGAAAGGTCGACTTGCCTGAACATACGCGTTTCAGCAGGCATGTGCTTCATAATGTCGTCTGAAGAAAAAATAGGTTTAAGACTCATCCAGGCTCCTTGGAACTTAATCCAGAGGTCTAGAGTTTCTTGGATGTGGAGTAGTCTTTGCTCCCACTCACGGCACTGTCTTTCAATAGGCTTGGCGTAAGGGGAACTCTTCATTGCCTGCACACTAGTGATTTGTTCGTCAAGAATTGCTTGTAAGTCTTCTACTGTTTCGATGATGTAGGTGTCCTTGTAAGGAATCACAGGCAGTACTTGGGCTTCGGCTTCTTTTTTCATTCTTTCAAGAGTTTGTTTGAGTTTGAACTCACGCTGGGCTCTGTGGGAGATTTCTTGGATTTCTTCGATGTAGTTGTTCATCTTTTTGCTGACTAGACTCATCACAGTTTCGTGTTTGGGGTCTTGTTCTTCGTCTGGAGTGCTTGCTATCGAGTACAACTTCTTCCAGTGGTCTTCGTTCCAGGCTTCGTTTGCAATGGCTTTTACAAGGGGCACATACTCTTGGAACTCGTTCAGGTTTTCTTTGAGAGTGTCAATTGCACTTACAGCTTCAGGGCTCTTTTCTAAGAGTTTCTTTTTCAAGATAGCGCAGTCTTTGGACCATCTGTCGATGCTAGAGGCGATTTCGTCTGCGTCTTTGGAGTTCATGTCGCTTAGTTTCTTTTCGTTGACCCAAATAGAGCTGTTGTCTTTAAAGTTGTTGGCGTTGGTCCATAACTTGTTGAAGGGGTCGAACTCGTCAATCATTCCTTGGAGTTCACTTTTGTCGGACAGTTGGAGCTCAAAAAGAGTCTCTCGTTGGTTGAAAGACTTGAGTTTCTCCATAGAGTTCTTAAGGTTCTCTTCTAAGTTCTTCACGAAGTTGAAGTTGTCAGAAGCGTCGTTGAGGTCTGAGAACTGCTGAACTTTTTCGAAGTCTGAGTGCAGGCTTTGGATTTCTTTGTACCATTCTTCTTTTTCTTTTTCGAGTTTTTCTCTGAACTTTTCTTCTTCTCTCTGGAGTTGGTTGTTGCCTTCTCTAGAAGCAACGTCTACTTCAACAGGGCAGGTTTTGCAGTACCAAAGCATGTAAGTGGTTTCTTGTTCTAGGTGTTGTCCGTAGTCTTCTAGGATCAGAGTTCGGTTGATCACGTCTTTTTCTCTTTCACGGAGTTCTTCTTTTTTAGCTTTGATGCCTTTGGCGAACTTTTTGAGTTCAAACAACTCGTCTTCGTTGTTGGGGAGAGTCATGATTTTGGTTTTGATTTTTTCGTAGTCTTCGTGGATAGCACTGACTTCTTCTTTGCAGAATTTAGAAATCATCTCGAAGATCTTAGCCATGCCTTTAGTAATCTGTGCTTGGAGTTTTTCTTTGAACTTAGAACACTTTACTTGGATCAGGTCAAAGTTTACTTCTTTCGTGGCAATGGTCACTAGTTCTTCTTCAGCGTCTGAAAACTTCTTCAACTCAGCTCTGAGTGCTTCAATGGAAGGTTTTTCTTTGAAGAGTTCTTTCACGTAGGAAGAAGGTTTCATCTTAGACAGCCACTCAAACTTTAAGTGGTTTTCCAGCAGTTCTTGAGGTCCTTTAAAGTACTCGTCAACCATCTCATTGATCTTTTGCTTAGCAGAGACTACCCACTCGTTCTCTTGAGTTATTTCGTAAACAGGAGTTTTGGGAACTTTCATAAAAGGCACTAGGTCAGTTTCAAGGTTGGTGATCATGGCTGCAGCTTCAACTATCCAGTCAATAAACTCCACTATGAAGCTGCGAGTCTTTTCCAAAGTAGGTTTGAAGTCAATCTTGCCAATTTCTTCATTAACTTCTTTTTCTTTCTTTTTGCTTTTTTTGCGAGTTTCCATGTTGAGTTCTAGTTCTACCAAAGGCACACTGCACTTCTTGTAGCTTTCAGAACCCTGAGGTTCTCCAAACTTCTGCAAAAACTCAACCCAGTCAACTATGCTGTTCCTGATGAAGTTCCTCACGTGGGTGTTCATCACGTAGTCCATCCTTTTCAACAAAGAGTGGAGTCCAGTTTGCACGTAGTCGTCGTGATCCACTGCAAAGAAGTTGAACTTCTCAGCCATTTTGTCCTGGGTTTCTGAGATTATGAACTCCCTCCACTGGATGGAGATCTGCTGGCGAATAGCTTGGTGGTGAGCTCGTTGGACGTTGTAGAGGTTCTTTAAGCTCATAGGGGTTTCTAGGTCTTTAGTTTGCAAGTACCTGAAGTCCTGGAAGCTGTGGCACTTAGCAGAAAGTATCTTGTTGACTTGGACTGCTTCAGGAATGCGGTACCAGTGGTTTTCTTCGAGTTTGCGTCTGTTTTTGGAAAAGGGGTGTTGAGGAATGGCCACAGTGCCTATTTCAGGAACTACTTTGGTTTCTCTGCGGACTTTGATTTTCTTCTGCAGAAACTCTTCGTCGTACTTGGGGTTTTGCATTTTCAGCAAAACAATGCACTTCTTCATAGCTCGTGCGTATTCTTCTTCAGCCACTGCCATCAAGTTCTTCAGCATGGGCACGTACTTTTCGTTCTCAAAACTCTTATTAGTAGCAACTGCCTTTCGGATGATGTGGTTCTTAAGTAAGTCTCTCATTTGGGAGATTTTGCCTCCTGAAATGGCGTCGATGTAGTCTATGAACCTCGTGTGGGCTTCGTAGTTGCTTTGGAGTTCTCTGGCTTGAGTCACTCTTTGTTCAAAGTTTGCTTCTTCTTCGTCGTTGAACCTCAGAGCTAGTCTTTGGACCTTTTTTTGCTGGGAAGTTTTTCTGATTTTTACAAGGAACTTCTTTTCAGAGGCGTTATAAGAAAGCACGTCCACAGGTTCCCAGTTGTAAGAACCTTTTTCGTACACTGGAGACATGGCGTGGGGTCCAGGTTTGTCTTGGCAAAACTCCACCCACTCTTGGGGGGTTTTTTCTTCTCTCCAGCAGTCGAACTCTGAAATGTTTTTAGTTGATTTCAAATTAGGGAATTCAAAATTGGCATACTCCCTTGAAAGGATTTCTTTGGTCTTTTGAGGGTTGGTGCCTGGAATCTGCAGTTCTTCAGAGTGGTTCAGTTCGCTTTCGTCAAGGCGGAAACTAGCTTCGTTGTACTTGGAAGGAATGATTTTCCCATGGTGCTGAACTGACTGGATGTGCCTGGCGGGTTTCCCTTTGGAGTTTTCTAGAGTTTTTTGGGAGGAAATGTCTGCGATCCAGGGGTTCTCAACGTTGTTTAGAGGAGGTTGGGGAGGGTCAGGCAGGCTTTCTAGGGATTCGACCCGTTTCGCAGGGCGTTTGGGGTTCTTGATGTCAGGAGTGTCTTCTTCTATTTTGCGTGCTAAAGCTTTGAAGTCAGGAATGTTTAGCAGCACACGGGCTCCGTATGGCTTCTGCTTGGGGTTTTTGCCGTTTGCTTTTTTGCGAGCTTCTTCGTTTTTATCCCACTTAACCGATCTCATATTATTATGGCACCAAGAATTACAGGTTATGATTATTTATAAAATGCAACTAAGCTTGCCCTCTAAAGGTAATTCTTTTGACAACGCTGGATCTTGTGTGTCTTTTTTTGCTTCTAGGAGTCTTGGTTGGAGTGGGTTTTTTGGTTTTGGGTTTCTGGGAGTTTGTTCTTTTGTGGGATCCTGAGTAGAAGTTGTGTACCAGTTGAATGAGGCTTACGGGGTTGGCTGTATTTACATCTGAAGTGGCTCTGGGCATAGGAATTCTAGGTAGCCTTACAACTGAGCTTTGTCGAGACAGAGTAGGGTTGTTTGTTTGGTTGGACTCTGGAAGCAAACTTTTGGATTTCTGAAAGTTACACTTTTGAAACTCCTTGTTGGACCTTTCAGAATTATCAGAAAACTGATTGAAATTGTTGGAGGGGAGTTTGTTTTCTTTAATAGTGTAGTGACGTCTTCTGCTCCGCAGTTCTCCTGGGTTAGGTCTTTTGGGTGGTGTTTTTAAGTACCTTTCGGGGTGCAAAAACTCGTCGTTCCAAGGAGAGATTCTTAAGTGGGAGTCGAAGTTACTGGGGTTGCAAGTGTTGTGGTCTTCGTTCTCGCTGTTGGCTTGGCTTTCTACTGCCAAGACCACGCAGCACTTAGCTGCTATTTCTGAGTTCATATTTTTATTCTAAAGGTTTTGAGGTTTTGAGTTAAAACTTAATAAACTTTAAGCTGGGTGTTAGTTAGGAGTTTCTAGCAGCTTCCTAAACGTATGCCATGAGTTAAAATTTTCAAAAGTAGAGCAAAAATTTTTGTGACCAATAGAGAATGCTAGGCAGAATTAAGCCTAGCTAACTATCTAGAATTTCCTTTTTTGAACCAGGAAAAGGCTGCTTTAGACTTAACTTTTTTTCATTATACACATAAGGTCATAATGAATTAGCTGGATAAATGGAATTTGGCAAACTCTTTACTGAGAATCAACAGCTGACACCTATAGGAGAGGTAGAGAACAGCTTGCTCCTAGAAAGCGAAGGTTACGAGGACCCTATTGCTGCCAACAAAGAGTACGAGCGCATACTCTACCAGAACCGAGCAAAAGAGCTATCCAGACAACTAGACAAAACCAACGAAAACATTATTTCAGTCTCAATACACAAGCAAAACACCCACTCGAAACTAACAAAGTAACCCTTACTTAGAGTTGAACTCGACAACAAGTCTCTCAAAGAAGAAAACTTGCTTCTAAGCCAAAAAATTGCTTACCTTGAAGAAAACCTTAAGTCCATTGACAAGATGAAGACCAAAAAAGAACCCAACGTCCACTTAGAAGTGACCAACACCAGTTCCCAAGCCCACACACTTGATTACGGAAAGTCACTTGAGAATTCACGCGAGATCACTAAAGGCGAAAGCACTTTAGAACTACTAAAAGAACAAATCACAGAACTCAAAAGGATATCCCAGAAACACGAAACAATGCTGGACAAGTTCCAAAGCACCATGGAGTCCACTAAGCAAGAAAACGAAAAAATCCAACAAGTCCTTAGCGGTCTCACTGACGAAAAAGGAAAAATCTCAAAACTCCTAACTTCATCGTTTTCGAACAGCTACGACCCCGAAATGATGGAGCTGTCCTGTTTCTCGCCTGTGTTGTGTGCAGAGAACTCAACCTTCATGGACAGCAGTTTGCTTTGTTTGGACGAACTGGAGTCCCAAGCCAGTAATACCGGTACTTCGTTTGAATGTGCCCCTAAAAGGTACCCCATTTTTAAAAGCCACCCCAAGAAAAAAAATGCCAGGTCTTTCACCAGTGTTGTTTTTGACAGAACTCACATTCCAAGTCTCAATATTTAATGTAAGATATTAAATCATACATGGAAAAAGAATTCAGAAGTAGAAGAGTAATAGGCATGTGCTTCCATGCTACTTTAGGGCCCTTTTTGACGGGCTACAACCAAGGAGTGTTCAACCCTTGCCAAAATAACGTTGCAGCCACTCTTAACTGGGGCTCTCAAAAAGAAACTCTGGTAGCTTTGTTTTCAGCTTTCAATCCCATCGGGGGGACTGTTGGGGGCATGCTAGCTGGAGTCATAGCTAACAAGTTAGGTCGTCGCAAAGCTATGGTTTTCCTAAGTGCTTTGAGTTGTGTGGGAGCTGCGCTCTGCATGGTTCCCACTACTGTTACTTTTGGAATTGGAAGACTGGTCGGGGGATTTATTTCTGGGGCCTTTTTGGCAATTGCGCCTGTTTACATTAGTGAGGTAAGTCCGCCTGAGATCAGTGGGCGTTTGGGAAGCCTTACGCAGGGGAACTTTGCTTTAGGCATAGCTGTGTCTTATGCCTTGGGGCTTCCTTTGCCTACTTCGGACTACAACTCCAGCTCTATGAACGAGTGGTGGATTTTAATGTTTGGGTTTCAGATTTTGGTAGCACTGTACTTAATAGGAGGTTACTTGTTTACTTACAAGTTCGACACTCCTTTTTGGCTGTTAGAAAAAGGAAGGAACCAAGAGTTCAAAGAAGCCCTTGACTACGTGTACACTCCAGAAGGCTTACCCAAAGCCATGACTTACCACAGCAAGAGTGAAAGCACTGAGGCCTTTCTGGAAGAACCTGAAGAAAATCCTTCTTACAAGGACCTTTTCTGCAACTCCAAGTACAGAAAGATGATGAGGCTTTCTATTTTGCTTGCGGTCTTTTTGCCCTTCACAGGAGCTGCAGCTATTATATTTTACTCAACTCTGATGTTTGAGAAGATCAGTGACAACGAGTTTATGGCAAGAGTTTACACTTTTATTTTAGGGGTGGTAAACACGCTTTCAGTACTGCTGAGTTTGCCATTTGTGGACAAAGTAGGAAGGAAGAAAATGCTGGTTATAGGCCTAACTTTGCTAGGAACTGACTTGCTTCTGCTAGGTCTTTCTGAGTTGTTGAACTTGCCTATTGAACTCTCGGTTACTTTGCTTATAGGGTTTTGTGTAGTTTGGGCTTTGTCTCCTGGGCCTATTCTTTGGCTTTACTTAGGTGAAATCTTGACAGACAAAGGGATGAGTGTAGCTATTACTGTGTGTCACGTGTGTATTTCAATAGTAGTGTTTACTTTCCCCTTTTTGGGGAACTTAGTTTCTTTGTCAGGGACTTTTTTGATTTACGCTGGAGTGTCTTTTGGAGGGGCACTTTACCTTGTCTTTGACATGGTAGAAACTAAAGGCATTCCCAGAAAAAAGATTTTTAACCAAATTACTAGTAAGAACTAATTACCCTGCACTAAATAAATGGCAAAGCTTGAAAGCTTCAGTGGGCTCACTCAAAAGCAAGAAGACTTGTTATCTAAATACTACTGTTTTGGAAGTTTGGCTATCCTTAATATCAACACTACTGAAGACAAACTTACTTTCCACTCGCGTTCTGCTTTAAGACGCCCTGAGACTGCCCAACCCATGCTTTCTTCAGCTTGGCTCCAATACGCCCAAGGCCAGACTTTAATTAAAGCCAAAAGAAGGACAGATGGTTTGAGCCACTACACTTTAGAGTGGACTCCAGAGGACCTTGTTCCCAACTTAAAAGCAAAAGCAGAGTGCAAAGTGACTTACCCGCATTCAAAAACCGAAGCTGAACCATCTGCCACTATTGAGTACACTCACAAAAACGCCAAGGCCAAAGTAACCCTTGCCGACAACCCTACAAGTGTTAAGGCAAGCGTAACTGCAGGAGTCCCTGAACTCGGAGTAGGCGTTGACGCTAAGTACGACTTCAAACTTGGAAGGTTCTCTACTTACAACTTTGCTATGTGGTGGAACAAAGATTCCAGCAGACTAGTGCTTAAACACTTAGGCTCCAACAAGACTCAGTACTCTATTGGGGACATCGAACTTAGTTACTACCAACAACTAAGCTCACGCGCTAGCATTGGAACTCTGGTTAGCAAAAACTGGGGCACCAGAAAAGTATGTATGGAGGCAGGTGGGGAATACGAATACGACTCCAAAACTTTGTTGAAGGGAAAGTTTGATTCTGAAGGGAAAGTTGGTTTAGCTTTGCAAAGAGAACTCAGCCCTAACCTCAAGTTTACCGTAGCAAGTGAGGTTGATACAAAGCAAATCACTGCCAGCGCCTTGAACGAATACAAGCTAGGCTTCCGCTTCGATTTTAATCATTAAGTTCACTTTTCATAAATATGACTGAGCCTAGTAGGGAGTATGTTACTCAAAGCGACCCTCAACTTAAAAAAACTTTCCAAGGACACAGAGCACCTATTTCGAGTGTGGACGTTAAGAACTCCAAAAAACAAGCTGTCTCTGGAAGCGAAGACGGTTGTGTTCAAATTTGGCACTTGCAGTCAAATGCGCGGCCTTACAGGTTCGCAGGACACAGAGGCCCTGTGACAGACGTGTGTTTTTCTCCTAACTCTGAACTTATTGCTTCAGCGTCAACCGACGAAACTGTGAAGATCTGGGAAAACACCATTGAAGGTAGGTCTAAAACCATCAAAGCCCATTCAGGAGCTGTGAGAAGTGTTAGGTTTTCAAACGACGGAAGAATGCTCTTAACTGGCTCAGACGACAAAAGTATTAAGATTTGGGGAGTTGGTGACAAAAGGTTCTACACTTCGCTTTTGGGACACTTGAACTGGGTGCGTTCTGCCAGATTCAGTCCTGACTCAAGAATGGTTGTGTCTACAGGCGACGACAACACAGTGAAACTCTGGGACATGTCTCAAAAGGACCCTTTGGCCTCTTTCCAGCTTGAACAAAGCGGGCTGAGTGCAAGGTTCCACCCCGACGGAACTTCTATAGCAGCAGGGTCAGCAGACCATAAAATAAGACTCTGGGACATGAGGTCACACAGACTAATCCAGTACTACGACGCGCACTCAGACACAGTGAACAGCATAGACTTCCATCCTTCAGGCTACTACATGCTGAGTGCAGGATCAGACTCTACTTTAAAAATTTGGGACCTCAGAGAAGGCCGCATTCTTTATACAGTTTACGGACACGAAAGAGCTGCGAACTGTGTGGCTTTTGACGAGACAGGGGACTTCTTTGTGTCAGGCGGGGCAGACTACAAAGTTATGCTTTGGAGGGCTTCAGTGGAGACTTCTGGAAAGGTGCAGAAACTCCCGCAAAAAGCCCAAAAGAAAAAAGAGAACCAAACAAACGAGCCAAGCAACAGCTTAGCAGAAGAACTTTCAGGAACTCTAGACAGCATTGTGCAGCAACTCGACACTGTGACCAAAGCAGTGGTTTTGCTTAACCAAAGAGTCAATCGGTTCGAAGACCACCTCAACTACATTTCTAGTCACTTAAGCACTGAGTAATTAACTGCTAAATTAGAAAAATGTTTATCAAGTAATAAATGGAAAAAAAACACTTACTTGCGGGAGCAATAGCCTTTGGAGTAGGAGTCTTGGGGAGTTACCTGTGGCACCAACTAAGTCACAAACAAGAAGAGTCTAGTCTAAGTTTTGACAAGAACCTAACACTCACCAAAGAAAGCCTCCTTGAATTACTTGAAGAAATCCAGTGCAAACTCCCTAGCTCCATTTTGATGCTTAAAGAAGAATTCAAACAGCAAAGACTCAGGTACTTCAGAAAACAAGAACTCAAGTACCAACAAACCATCTCTGACTACCTTACCAAGCAAAAAGAAGTCGTCAAACAAACTATTCAAAACATCCTTCAAAAGTACAAACTCGACGTAAAGGACTTCGACCGGGCCATTGCTAAGTACGAAAACGACCCCCAAGTAAAGACTGCCTTCCAAAGCCTTATTTTCGAAAGCTCTCGAGGCCAAAGCATTCCTTTAAAACTAACTCCTTCTAAGTTTGAGCGTGTGCTCAAAGAGTACTTGAGCATAATTGAACAGAACTTAGAACAAGACACTGTCAGGGTGGAAATTAAAGCACACGACTTTATATGGAAAAAGTACGGCTTCACTAACAGAGACATTGCCAACGCCAAACTTACTTACCAGTCACTTCCGGAGATTAACACCCTAATTTCTAAAATTTACACCCTTTCTCCATACCATAAATAATATGCTTAACCAAGAAACTGACCTTAAACAAAACTTGTTGCCAGCACAAGTAACTGTGGAAACTAGCAACCCCAAGTCATCCAAAGACAAACTTAAGCAGTCAGGTCTTCCTGAAACTTTTACAATGCACTCTTTTGTGTTGCTGCTCCAAGGCACACAGATATTTGTAAGTTTAGTCTGCGTTTCAGCAAGTGCAATACTTGAACCTATTATTGTGCCTACTCTTTACTCTTATTTTTGGGTTCCAATTGTTTGTGTTGGAGTTTACGCAGTAGTGTACTTGCTCATAAGGTCTTTTGAAGAAGAACTCAGAGGTTCCAGCTTTAACTTCCTGGTGTTTGGACTGCTCACAGTGTCTGAAGCAGTGTTTTTTATCTTCATAGGAGTGTACACAAGTTCTTTAGTGATCTTTTGTGTGCTTTCTATGCTTTGTGGAGGAGTGTTTACTTGCAGTTTGTTTGCTAAGTGCTTAAGAAAAAGGTACTCCTCTGAAAACGGAAGGCTTCTAGCTATTTTGGGACTGGCTTTGGTGTTCATTGTGTTTGTGTTAGTTTTTGATAAGCCCACTATAGTGGGTGTTACGTTGCTGGGAGCTTTTAGTTGTGTGTACTTGTGGGTGATGGTTTCTGAATTAGACTACTTACTAAAAGACCTAACAGAAGATGAAGCTTTAGTGAGTTGTTTGTACGCCCAAGTTAGACTGTGCAAGAAAAAGTGTGAGTGGGCTGTAAAAGCTTTGATCCTGCCTTACTACATCGTTCGGTCTTTCAGAGTTAAAGATGATTAATTAATCTTTTGAGTTTTAACGTTTGTGGCCCAGTAGTAAAGAACCATCTGTGCCAGACTCACTGCTAAACCTACTATGTTCGGAGTCATTATTAAGGAGTTGCTTATCAAATAAGCGTAAGTTGTCCAAATGAAACAGTTAACTAAGTTGCAAAGTGCTATTGAAGGATCGATCAGAGAAGAGTCCTTTCTAGAAACCACTGCACCCAAGGACTTGCAAGGCGCTGCAAAGGTCACCATGTTCAAACCTACTGCAAAGGTCCCCAAAGCTTCGTTCCCCAACATAGAGTAAAGAGTCACACCAGCAGAACTTAAAATTAAGTACCTAGTGAACATCCAAACCAGCAACCTAGCGTAGTGCGCATAAGTCAAAACTGCAACTAAAGAAAGTACACTAGTCATAGTGTTTACTAGTTTAAGGCTTGGGTCGTCGATTTTCAGTGAGTAAAGCAGCCAGAGGAACTGTGTAGCATGGTTGAGGTAAAGGAAGTCCTTAGGTACCTGGTCAAACTTGCCAGCTTTTCCTTTAGAAACTATTCCTGGGAGAGGAGCTACACACGTGAGGAGTGACAAAAGTGTTCCTGAGTAAGACAAAGTGTCTTTTAAGTCCATTATTTAATTAGTGGAAGTATCGTGGAGCAAAGCACTGAAACGAAGTTTGAGTAGTGTTAGCAGTGTACTTTCCCGCAATATTAGGGATTTCAAAATTTAACTTATTGCCAACTATCATGGGATCTGACTTAGTCACTTTTGCAAAGTCACTGATTCTTCTTCGGTGGTAAGTAACTTTGGAATTTAAACTCATTCGAATTTTAGAGTGTTCGTGCATTCCTAAGTAGTTGTTTGGCAAGTTGGGTGTTTTAAGTGGTCTTGAATTGAGTCTGCCTCTACGAGGACTATTTTTTCTGGATGAGAGTTTAATTTTGTACTTGGAAGAAGCAACGTATCTTTTGCCTTTGGGTTCAGGACTCACTCTGAAGGGACTAGAAGGTCTGCTAACTAGTTTTTCAAAAATCAATTCATTGGTGCTTTTATTTGAGTCATTGCAACTCTGGGATTTTTTGTGGGTGGTCCTTAGAGGAGTTTCTGGAGGTGAACCGCACTGGATGCCTGTACTGGACACTTCTGTTGCTTTTTCTATTAAAATGGGCTTTTCTGGTTTAAAAGGTGTTTTTTTCCTGAACATTTTTAGAGTTAATTATAAGTTACTAAGAATTCAGGTAATACTTGGTCTGGACTGAAGAAAATGCACATTGAATTACTGGGCATGTAACAGTGTTGGGAGGGATTATTTAAATCTTGAGGTGAGTTTGCTGGCCTGGTCCCTGCAATCCCTCTAATGCCTCTGCACAAAAGCACTTGCTTAGTTCCACGCACATAATTGATTGAAGTATCTGGTTGAATACCTGTGTAAAGTCCATATCCATGAGCTTTACCACATGCAATTTGATGCCCATCAATGCCTCCAATCTTAAATCCCCCTTTGCATATCAATGGATAGTTTTGGGAGTTTGAGCCATGCCAGCAGGTCATTTCAGTATTATCGCCAGCTTTTTGGTCAAGTTCTTGTTTTTTCAAGTTGTACCTTCGCTGTAACTCAGGGTTTACCACTAACTCTGCCTTTAAAAGTTTACGGCCGCCCCCAACAAACTTTTCAAACCCGAACACAGCTCTGTTGTACTGGTCTCTCAATTCAGGATTTGTTGAGTCTTCGGAGAGTTCAATCATCTGATACTCCCTAGTGTTACGGAAGCTCTCCAAACAAGTTGCACCAGGGTGGGACTGAGTTCCACACCTCGAGCACATAGTGTTGCCGCAAGAGCACATAGCTAGTTCGCTCTCAGCGTCAGTATCAAACTTCTTTTTGCACCCCAAGCAAACTAGTTTCTTCCTTCCAGGCAAGTTAAGCGTGTCCCAGAACTTCTCCAGAAGGTAGCCATTGCCATCAAGAGCCGCCCTTATGGTTTGATGCAAAAAGTACTTTTGACAGTTTTCGGAAGGACAGCGTATTTTGTTGGTGTCTACTTTGCTCTGCAAGTAAGTAGTAATGCAATCCTTGCAAACCTTATGGTTGTGAGTGCAGGTTTGGTGAAGCTCTAAAGAGGAGCAGTTGGCACTTTCAGAAAAGTGACACTTTACTGTGGACTGAGTATTTATGGATAAAGTCCGGGACTCCACTTCTTGAGTCTTCTCACTTACAAAGTCCTCTCCAAGTACTTCGCTTATCAAATCTTCACAGTTCTCTAAGTAACTTCCTAAGTAGCTTCCTTGGATGTTCAGAGCCAAACACCCTGGACACTCCCAGCTGTATTCACTAAGATGCTTTTCGAAAAGAGGCTTGAAGTAGGATTCCAAGCACTTTAGGCACACATAGTGGTTTTCAGGGCAAGGAATTTGCCTTACGTCATCAATATTTTCAAGTGGGAAGTAGTTGCTTTCTTTAGGAAAGTAGACTTTGTGCGCGGAGCACTTATAAGAGTACTCGAAGGAGATTTTCACCTTGGTTTTGAACTTAATGGCTTCTGAAAGGATTGCATGCAAGGCGTGCTTGTTTTTGTTGTTGATGCAATCTTCGAGTTGCTTTGCCCAGTATTTGCGGCGGTCAGACATTTATTATCTATAAAGTTATGTAACTAGGATTTACTTTTAAAGCAACAGCAAAGTTTTTTCCAAAAGGACTTTTGGGGTTTGTTGGCAGAGGGTTCCACAAACCTTCTTACACTGTTTAGACTGTTGGAGTGCTGGTTGTGTTTTGACCCTGACTGGTTAAAAATACCAATTTGTGAGTGGACAGAAAAGTCAGGAACTCTAAGGTCTTGGATTTCTTCTTCAAAACACATTTCGCTGGACTCGTTTTGCACTTGGAGTCTAATTGGACTGATGCTGAGTGACTGACTCATTTGGTTGGACTCAATAGAAGAAAATTCCTCTAAAAGAATGTTTTCTGGGGACTCACTTAAAGGTTTTTGCAGAGTTTGGCTGGACTCTTCGTAAGGAGTGCTGAAAGAGACTTCTTTGGACTGGTCTAAAACTAGAGTTCTGTGCTGCAGAGCTTTTTTGGCTGCATAGTGCTTAACGTTGTTTTTGATTCTTTCGAGTCGGTTTTTGAGTGTTTCTGAGTGGTTTCTTTTGTAGCTATTCTCAATGGCAGCTTTTAGGTGGTAGCTAAGCAGTCTTTCTTGGCTGGAGTCTTTTAAGGTGGTTTCTTCTTCGAAGTTTTTGGAGGTGTCTTCTCTAGCCATGCCAGTAGTTTCTTCTTCGAAGAAAGCTTTGAGTTTTGTGGTCTTTACAACAGAGGCAAGTACCTGGTGCAGTTCATTCAGACACTTACTTTTGATGAGTCTTTCTTTTTTGAGGTAAACTGAGTAGTGGTGCAAGGAGTTCAGGCTGTGCTGGAAGTCTAGTTCCCATTGTTTCCTGCTTTCTTCTAGAAACTTTTTGTAGTCGTGTAGTTGTTTCTGAACCTTCAGTGTCCTTAGCACTGCAAAGGCTTTTTTTTTGTCAAGTTTTGTTTTGAACTCGAGCAGCTGAGTGCACTGGGTTTGTTTCAGGTCTTTTAGTTGTTTCTTGGACTCTTCTATTTGGCGTTTTAGTGAGTCAGCTATAATTAGTTGTACCTGCTCTTCTTCATCCCGGCAAAAATGGGACATTTAATTCCTATTCTGAGGTAGAGCAAAGTCTTTCCCGTTACAGTCTAACCTGCACTCCAGACCCTTCCAAGCCACTGAAACCACCTCCAAGTCTTAGTTCCCCCTTTACGTAAATTTAACTTACCTTAGAACTGCTAACTGTAATCATCAGAAAATCCAGTTTAAGAATTTAAGTCGCTAAGTCGAAAAAAAACACCTTAAGAACGCTTAGTGGCAAATCCGGTCCCTCCGAACCAACTGGTCATGCTCAGAACCTAAAGTTTGCCCTGTGCTAAGACTCTAGGGCCTGACTTTTGAAAGTCCCCATTTTTAGCATTTCAAAAGGATTCCAGAATCCAGGGTCAGTTTTCGTGTGCAATATGGCAAACCCAGGGCAGCTAAACCACTTTCTTGACAAATATTTAAACCCAAAATGCAAAGCCGGTTGAAAAAATAAGGCGAAGATGCATTAGAAGTCCACCAGAGAAAACCGAGAACGAGCAAAGAGTCTGATTGGGATTCCGAAACAACCAAGGCTTCTGATCCTATACTGTCGTCGTGTGTTTGGGTTTATACAGTGAAAACGAGCCGTGGCCGACTGTTAACAGGTTTGTTTCTGTTCGAGTCTTTTGAGAGTTTGAGTTTCTGTTGTTAAGTAAAGCCTACTTGTGCGCGATAAAAAGTGCAAAGTAGGTTTAACTAAGACATAATTCAAGCAAGCTCCAAGAAGAAGACAAGTAGAAGTGAGTGAGAAGAAGTGAGAAGAAGACTAGAAGTGGCCTTCGAAGCACCGAAGAAGCCTTAATAAACTAATAACTTTAACTACGCGTTGTAAAATGGATTCTGATGCCTTTGAAAATGAAGAGTCGCCCAGAACTCGTCCTTCCAAAATCGACATTGAGCTGCAGTTCGGCACTCCTCCTAACAACGAAACTGAAGTAATTCCTGAAATCACTGAACCTTACTTAGTCTTTAACTGTGCTTCCGAAGCTTTGCTAGCTCCTATTGTGAACTACCTCAAAACCCTAGGCTACCCAATTGACAACTCCATGATTTGGTACTACTCGCCCACAGCGCACTTAAACGTGTACTGCGGAAACGACCCCTTGCCTTCCTCGATTTCGATACCTGACTTCGAACTTGAAGGCGAAAAGGTGACTCTTATCTGCAGAGGGGCAATCAAGAACGAGTTCGGCACAGTGGTGTCCCTAGGAAGCACTCCTTCTATCAGAGCTAAACAAGAAGAAGAAACCACACACAAGTCTTCACGCAGAACAAAAGAAAGGAAGATCGGGTACATAATTGAAAAGGTTTCCAAGTGGCGGAAACTCTACAACGGAATGCCCAACACCAAGGGAGAAGTAGTTAAGTTGACTTTAGAAGAAGCCTCCACAAAGGTAGGCATTTCTAAAAAGTCTTTAGACGACTACTTGTTGCAGCTGAGGTTCGGCAGGAAGTTTGGGTTCAACTTCCAAGAACACAAAGACGACAAGGTCGGGCTTCTCAGGGCTTACGTGAAGAAGTTCAAGAGACTCCAGAACTACTCTAAAAAGATCAGGGAAGGCGAACCCATTCCAGCAGAAGTAGTAGCTTTACTACAAGAACCAGGGACTCCTGCTTGCAAGCACAACAGGTGCTGTGCTCCTGACTTTGCTCTTCCTTTCAAGCAAGGAGACTCTCCTATGTTTAACGTTTAATATATGTAAATCTACATTACTTAGCTAAAGAAGCTGCGTAGGTGAAGTTATCGTACACGTTAGCTAGTTTCTCAGGAGTCTCCCAGTCAGGGGCTGGAGTGAAGTCTTCTTTATGGTTGTAGTTGAAGTTCCTAAGGTCTTTTTCGAAGCCCACTACTACTTTAATAGGGGCAGTTAGGAGTTTGCTGCGGAGCAAGTCCCAGTTGATGCTTTTGAAAAAAGCGTGCGACTTAATTTGTTCCGATTTGGAAAGTCTGGTTTCAGGGCAAGGGTCTAGTAGTTTCACAACCAAGTCTTTGGCAGAAGGCGAAAACCTATCTGGCACAGTGTACTTGGCTTTAGAAATGTTGCGGAACAACTTGTCTATACTTTTGGAGTAAAAGGGCGACTTGCCTTCGAGCATCTCGTACAACAGAATTCCTAGTCCCCAGTAGTCAAGTTGGAGGTTCTGTTCTTTGCCGTTGAGTACTTCGGGCGATATATACTCTGGAGTGCCACAAACTGTTTTCTTGTTGATTTCGTCTTCAGGTTTAGTAGCTAAGTTGAAGTCAGCTAGTTTCACGTGGCCTTCTTTGTCCAAAAGGATGTTTTCAGGCTTCAGGTCTCTGTAGATGTAGCCTTGCGAGTGCACGTCTTCCAGTCCCAGCAAAACTTCGGCTGCGTAGAACTTGGCGGTTTCTTCAGTGAAGCGTGACTGTTTTTTTAAGTGGTAAAAGAGTTCTCCTCCTTGCATAAAGTCCAGTGCGAAGTACAGTTTGTCAGAGGTTTGGAAAGCATAGTGCAGTTTAACCACGAAAGGACTGTTCAGTTCAGCTAGACAGTACCTTTCTGTTAATGTGTGGTGTCTTTTTTTCTGGTCTATAAGTTTCCCTTTGTTGACTACTTTCATGGCGTACTGTTTGCCCGTGTCCTTTTTGGTTACAAGCATTACTCTTCCAAAGGACCCTTTGCCTATTACTTTTTCGAACTTAAAGTTAGAAGTGTTGATCATCTTGGACTCTAAAAAGTCTTCTTTTTTACAAGGCAGTTCTTCGGAGTACCTGGAACAAAGCGATCCCATTATTAATTTATTAATTGTTTTCTCACAGCTGAGATTTCAGCCTTCCTTTTTTCTTCCAAGTCCTTCATGGCAGTCTCTATCTCTTGTTCCTTGTTTTTCTTCATTTCTTCATAGAGACTCTTGAACACACTTGCGTCGCCCATCTTTTTGATTTCTTCGAGTTCTTCTTCGTACTTGCTTTCGATCTCTTTCCTTACCTTCATTTTACTCTCCACGAACTTTTCCATAATAGATTCTACTTGCGACTCAAACAAGTCAAAAGGAGAACTCGACGGCATTCCCCCACTCCTGTCGCTTTCTTCAGTGAGATTCGGACGTGAGTGGTTTTCGAGGGCAAAACTAGATCTTAAGTCTTTGGAAGGTTGCCTCACAGGAGTCATGCTGGCGTTTCTAGACCTGCTTTGGCGTTCTCTGAGTCGGGAGTTCAGTGAGTCGTGCTGGGACTTTAGGTTCTGCCTGAGTTGTTGGGAGAGGTTTGAAGCTTCGTTAGAGTGAGTTTTGAGCGCCTGCTGTGCAGTTCTTTCGCCACTGAGGTGGGGGTTGAGTTGGTAGTTGAGTTGTCTGGACCTGAGTCTTTGCTTGGTTTGGGACTCCTCCTTTCTTTTTTCAATCAACTCTTTGTCTTGGGGAGGCGGAGTGGCAGAGGCGTTGTGGGGGGTTTTGATGATTCTGATGACGTCGTGTCGAGTGAGGAGTTTCTGCATCCGTTCTTGGTAGTGGAGATACTTGGCGTCTTTGATGGACTCGTAGTATTCAATGGCTTCGGTGTAAAGTTGCATGAGGCGCTGCACTGTTGAAAGTGAACAGTTGAAGTCTAGTTCGCCTTCGAGTTCTAGAACCTCCTCAGCAAAGTTGCTGGTTCTTGAGTGCGAAAACGTGCTTCTTGGTGTTACTTTTCCTGCTCGCTTTCGTCCGAACATTGTTTGCATCTTTTTTAGAAAAAACTCTAAAATAGTCACTTGTAACAATCTTATTTAAGCTAAGTTATTAGGACGTCTAATGAGGTTTTTTCCTCCTTGATTCTTCTGTGAATAAGTTTGGAACCTGCCCAATTCTTGCCGATCAAGTCCTTCATAGTTCTAGTGTTGGTTTGGATTTTGTTTTTGAGGTTGCTGAGTTTGACCACCCACTCTTCTGAATTCAGCGAACTCGTGATAATGGTGCTTTCGTGTATTTTGACAAGCACTAAGATGCACTGGGTGCAGAGCTCCACTTCTTGGTCTAAGTAGGACTCCAGTACTTCAATTAAGTCCTTTGCGTACACAAAAGGCAGCAAGTGCAGCACAGAGTTCAAGTAAGGACTTGGAACTGACTTGAGGACTTTGAAGATGTACCCTTTGGAGTCCAGCCCTCCAAAGTGAGGAGGAGGCAAAGACTCCCCGCCCTCCTCCAAGTGCTCTTTGTACTGGCGAGCAATGTCCAAAGCCTCCATTAAAGCTTCTCCGCTTTTCAAAGCTTGACTTGTAGTTTGCAGCAAAGGAACTGCTTCTCCTTTAGGTCTGACTAAGCCTATTTCTTCTGGCTTGGCACTTTCTTCTAGTTCTTTTTCTCTCTCTTCTTGCAAAAAGACTTGCTCTTGTGATTGGGCCCACACCTTTATAGACAAGTCGTTGCTGGAAGACACCAAAAAGTCCCCTCTAGTGCTTATAGCTAGACACCACACTTCCGAAGTGTGGCCCAGCAACTTAAGTATGCACTCGTAAGTGTCTGCGTTCCAGTATTTTATGAGTCTGTCGCGGCTCCCCGAAAAAAAGAAATGAGTCCCCCTCACAAAAACCACACTTGTCACTGGCTGCTGGTGACCAAAAATCGACTTGTGGCAGTCTCCGTAGTCCATTCCCCAGATCTTAAGGTTCTTGTCTGCTGCTCCACTTACCAAGAGTCTTGAGTCGTCAGATACGTCGAAAGAAGTCACAGGCAGTTTGTGTCCGTAAAGTGAAAGGTACAGTTTCTTAGTGTCTGAGTGCAGAACGTGTATTGTCGAGTCCAACAAAGCACAGCAAATATACCTTTTACAGTCCGAAACCCTGAGTCCCAGGACTTCGTCTTTCATAGTGAAAACTTCTACTAGTTTTAGTTTGAACTTACTTGAAAGGCTCCAAAACTTAAGTTCTTGGTCAGCAGCCCCAGTGATTACAAGGTCTTCTAAAAAGTCAAGTCCCCAAACAGGCCCTTCGTGTGCTTGTTTTTCGTAAACCTTCGTTTTGCTTAGCACGTCAAACACTTGGAGTTTTCCAGACCTAGTTGTAACTAGCACGCACCTTTCTCCAGGCAAAAACCTGCAGTTCAAAGCGTACTCGCACTCTTGAGTGACTATGCACTTGTTGGTTTCGAGGTCCCAGAGTTTAAGAGTCTCGCCTGAAGCTGAAGCTAAAGTCCAGTTGTCACTTGACAAACTCAGAGTTCTTGCTGGGGACCTGTGGCCTTCTTTTTCTAGCTTGTGTTGGAGTTCTAGTTTAGGTCCAGTTTTGAGGTTACTTGTTAAGTTGACTTCGAAGGTGTAAACTTCTAGGAAGTTAGTGTTGTAACTAACAGCAAAGCTAAGTTTGGCTTCGTGTGTTTTGCTTTTTTGTGTCTTCTTGAACCAACTTGCACTTACTATTTTGTCTTGGGCATTGAAACTAAGGACCTTTTCGTAGTGGTCTGAAAAAACGATTTGGGGGTCGCCTTCTTTGTGTTTTTCTCTGAGTCTTTTCCTTCTTCTTTTAAGTAACTTTTCCATTTCTTTTTCGTCTTTGACTCTCCAAAACTCAACTCCTGAGGCAAACCCCACCATAATCACTCCTGCTTTGTGGACTTCTAAAACCTTAGTTCTTCCTTTAGGCATGCTTCGGCTCAAGCTTCCTTGTTCTGTCCAGCTCTGTGTTTCCCAGACGTTAAGGTACTTGTCTCTGCCTGAAACGTAAAGTTTACTTTGGTGCAAGTCCAGGTTCCAAACTTCTTTTGACTGCAGTAAGGTTTGAATGCACATCTCTGAGTCCAAGTCCCACACTTTGACCATTTTGTCCCTTGAGCCCGAAACTAGGTACTCCTCAGCCATAACTAAACTTGTCACAGCGTCTTTGTGCGACTGCAGTCTAACTTGTGGAGAGTCCCCCACTAAGTCCCAGACCACTATCGTTGTGTCGAAGGAGCCTGAGTACAAGCTTAGTCCATCATTTGAGAAAACTAAGGCTGACACCGCTCCTTCGTGTCCTGAGAACTCGTGTGTTTGGTTAAGTGTGCTTGAGTCCCAAACTAAAACTTGGCCGTTCCTGAAGCCCGCAGCTACTTTAGAGTTGGTTTGTGCAAGACTCGTGATAAGCTCTGGTCCAGGTAAAGACTTAACTAGTTCTTGAGTTTTTATGTTCCAAACTAAAAGGTTGTTGTTGCCTGAAGTGTATAGGCAGTTTTGTGAAGTCAAGAAGTTGCAGTGGTTAGGTACTATTTCCCCTATGCTGGTTTTCAACCCGAAAGAATAGTATGACTTAGACATTATAAGTAATTACTTAAGACTTATGCTATTTGGCCTAGGACAGCCATTTATTGTAATGAAAAAGCCTACTCTTGAACCGTTAACAAGTACCAGCAAAATCCTCAAAAAGTCCCACACTAAGATGTTTATGCCTTATGTGCCTGGCGAGTTCTTCCAAGTTCTTATGAAAGACATTGCCCCCTTGTTCAACACTTCAAATCTAAACTTAGACCAGATGGTTACTAAGGTCAAAGAAGTTGCTAAGAACTTAACAGGTTCCCAGTGGGCTGAAGTGCTTATAAAGCAAGAAGAAGAACTTAAGCTTATAAGTAGCTACCAGCAAACATCAGTTGTTCCCATTTCCGAGTCTTCTCTGCCAGGCTACGTAGCGCTTAACCAAGTATCCCAAGTTATCAACAACCCCAAGTCTTCTAGTTTCTACTCAAGCTTTGAAACCACCCTGCATCCTTTATCTGGACTTACTAAAGAAAGAGTCCAAGTTTCCTCAATAGCTGCGGTGCCCTGTGCCTTCAATGGACACATAGAGGGTGTAATTATGCTGTTCAACAAACTAGACCAAAACAAGTCCCAATCTTTCTACACAGACAACGACTTAAACCTCACAGAAGCCCTAGGCACTCTTATGCTTGGCTTAGTTAACGTGCTGAACTACAACAAGCACCTAGAGGAACAAATCAGTGTGTACAAAAAAGAAGACGACGAAGCCGACAGAATGCTGAGTTGTTCCATGCAAGTTCTGCAGCGCAAAAAACTCCTGAACCAAATAACTAACTTACTCAAAGAAGAGGTTTCTCTAGACAAGTACTTAGTGGACTCTATTGTGAAGGTCATGGAGTGTGAAGGCTTTATTCTGCATCTCAACAACAACGGAAAACTCAGGAAATACTTTGCCATAGGAGTCGACTTCTCTGGTCCAGGAACCACTAGCACAGCTGAGTACTGTGCGTTTACCTCGAAGCAGCCTCTTAACGTGCCTGACTTGTATAGTGAACCTTTGTGGCAGAAAGAAAAGAAAATCAAAATGCGCAGTTTGCTAGCTTGTCCTATTAAGGACTGCCAAAACAACCCTTTAGGAGTGCTGGAGTTTTTCAGAAAAAACCAAGAATTCAACTCAATCGACGAAATGTACTCAACTGCAATAGCCAGTGCCATAGAAAACTTATCTGTGGATTACTTAGAAAAAAGCAAAGTCAGGTTCTCTAAAGAGAAGTTACTTCCTTCAGTCAGTAAGAAGCTCATCCAGTTTAGTCTAGACCAAAATGAACCTGTAGACTACGTAAGAATTCTACAAGAAATCAACTCAAGTATAAAGAGCATCATCGACTTTGACTCTTGCAGTGTTTACTTTGTAGACCAACAAAGCAACATTCTTTGGACCAGAAAGTCCTACTCCTGCGATATCTTGACCCAACCCATTACTGAAGACACTCTTCTTGGGAGAGTGTACACTTCACAAACTCCTATTTGTTTCCCCGAAACCACAGACTCGCACTCCTATACAGACTTTTCTATGTGCCTTCCTGTGTTTTCTAACTTGCCTTTCAATGTAGTAGGAGTCGTTATGCTTTCGAGAAGCTACAAACAGTTTACCCAGCAAGACCTCCTACTGGGCACTAAAATCTGTTCTAAAGTAGGCAAGATCTACGAACTGCTTTACATGGACTGCAGCTCGAAAGTAGTGACTGAGGAGTGCTTAACTGAAGAAAGCAAATACGAAGAAATTTCTCCAATGGACAAGTTTGTCAGACTAAACGCCAGAAAGTCCGAAACTCCAACTCCCAGTTCCAAAAGTGAGTCTTCGCCTGTAAATAAGCCCATCTCCGAGTCAATTTCTTTCATCAGTTCTTTATCAAGTATCCCAAATAACCGGATCTTCGAACTCAAGTCACTTCTCTACGACATCCACTTGAAGCCCGAAAGGGGCTTGGAAATTCTGAGCTCAAGACTCAGACAACTCATTCCTTGCCAAATGGGCAGACTGCTTCTTATGGAGCAAACTGAGCACCACTTAGTTGACGTTAAAACAGGAAGCCTTTTGCGCCCCGGAGGACTCATTAAGAAGTGCATTGAAAACAGAGAAACTATCTGCGTTCCTGCTGGTGTGAGTAGCCACCATCAGTTCGACAGGTACGTAGACAGTCTTGGAGTTGAGCAAAGCATTGAGAACTTTATGGCAGTGCCTATTCTGCACTTTTTAGACAACAACGCTTTGGGCGTGTTGGCCTTTGTGAACGCTTCAATTAGCTTTGCAGAGGACGACTTAGCTATAGCGCAGTTCTTGTCCATGATTCCAAGAGAGTTTGCCTTTGCCAAAGACGAGAACTTAAAGAAATGGCAAAACGTACTGAAGATCGGGAGAAGGCACAAAATGCTGCAGCAGTGGTGCAGACAAGTGTTTATAGTAGCTAACTCTGCCCAGAACAAGATGGCTTTTGCTAGAAACTTACTGCACCGTCTTTTTGAAGAAGAAAACTTTGAAATTCTGCTGAAGACTTGTTTAGAAGTGATTTGTGCAATAACTAACTCAGAGCAGTCAGGAGTAGTTCTTAGAGAAAACGGAGAACTAGTAGAGTACTTACTAGAAGCAGGCAACCTTAACAAAAGCACTTTTCTCGAAGAAGAAAAGATGGTCAAAAGGGCCTTGGAAAGTTTCAGTGTGCTCACAGCAGAGTCTTCAGGCAACAAAGAAAACATGATTTTTGTGCCTTTTAAAAAGGACAAAGAAGTCACTGTTGTGGAAGTTTGGAACAAACGCGACGACACCTTGTCTTACTTTTGCCAGTTCAACAAAGAAGACGAACTTATCGTTCAGAAGTTCGCCAAACAAATATGCATAGCAGCTAAGACCAAAAACAATGACATGGAAGACCAGTCTTTAATGGGACTTCGCAAAATGATACGCAAGCACGCAACTTCTATGAACACTTACTCCTTGATCTCTACAATCAGAAGTGCAGCTCAGCACCTGCTGGACTGTGACAGGGCCTCTGTGTTTATTAGAGAAGGCAAACAGATGATAGTCAAAGCCCAGGGCATCGAACAAGAAATACCTGCAGGCTACAGTGTGCCCATTGGTAAAGGGATCATTGGGAACGTTGCCCAGACTGGACAAACAGAAAACATCAAAAATGTTTACGAAGACCCCAGGTTCAACTCAGAAGTTGACATGAAAACTGGCTACAAAACTTCCACTATGCTGTGCATGCCAGTTCTAGACTCTAACGGAAGAGTAATAGCTGCTTTGCAGATGATTAACAAAAAGCAAGGCTTTTTTGACGAGTCCGACGAAGAAACTCTAGAAATGTTCTGTGAAATCATAGCTACAGTGCTTAACAACTGGAACTCCTTTGAAAACGCCATAGAAGAAAGGAGTAGGTTTTTGAACATTCTGAACAGTTTAGGCAACTACATTTTTGTGCTGGACTCTGAAGGCACACTGGACTACTCAAACAAGTCACTAGAGAACTTGTTTGGAGTCTCTGAAAAAGTAGCTAAGACTTCCCACTACTCAAGTTGGCTGCGCCAAAACAGACAATTAGTCTACGACATCACTAACATTTACCAGTCACACACTAAAAGAATATACAGAACTGCCCAAAGAATATTTACAGCTCCTCTTAAAAGGGCCCGAACCAACCCCAACATTAGGAAGTTCAACATGCTTGAAGGAAGAGAAAGCAGCTTCAACTACACCATTGCAGCTCTCCAAGACACCTTTTCTCTAGAGAACTCTGGAATTGTGCTTATCTTTGAAGACTGTTCTGAAATCGAAAAACTCAACTCGAAGTTCCAAATGATGCAGCAAGAACTACTTGCTCTCAAGAACCCAGTGCAAACCCAAACCCACCTTCAGAAATGCATCCAGAAGTTATCTCTGATTTCCCAAGAAATCGAAAACCCTTCCATAAACCAACAGCTCGTAGAAATCATTTCTACCCTAAAAGAAGGCAACTTGAACAAACCCGAAGTAAAGTTCCCAGGAGAAATCCAAGCTTTAAGTGCTGAGCTCCAAAAAAGCCTCAAAGAGTTCACAGGCATCCAAGAAAACGAAGTAAGGACTTCACCAAACACTTCCAGAAACGTAAGCAAGAACCTAGACGAAAACCCCCTCCCTATTGAACTGAACTCTTTGCGCGACCTAGACTTAGACGCTTTCCAAGTAGAAAACAAAAACTTGTTCATGGAAGGAATCTTCATGGACTTTGACTTGATGAACCAGTTTGGGATTCCCAACCAGAAGCTCCACAGCTTCTTCAACATAGTAAAAGACCACTATGATATATACGACAACCCTTTCCATAACTTCACTCACGGATTCAACGTCCTCCACAGTCTCTACTTAATACTCACAGGCACCCACGCTGACTCACCTTTCCAAGTGCACGAAATCTTTGCTTTGTTTGTAGCAGGTTTGTGCCATGACGTCGAGCACACAGGCAGAACCAACAATTTTGAAATCAACAAAGAAAGCCACTTGTCCATTATATACAACGACAACTCTGTGCTGGAGAACCACCACGCTGCAGTTACTTTTAAGATCCTCCAAAACGAGCGCTGCAACATCATTTCTGAGCTGGACAGCCAACTAAGGAAGTCTTTCAGGAAGATGGTGATAGTAGCTATACTTGGAACGGACATGGTCAAGCACTTCTCCATGATTTCAAACATGACTGCTAGGTTCAAAGAACTTGAAGAAAGTCCTTTAGGTTCCCGGGAGCCTGACTTTGAAAACTTAGCTCAGTTGTTGCTGCACTGTGCTGACCTTACTCACCCTTGCAAAACTTACGACGTTTACTCCAACTGGTCAAGTCTTTTGTCAAAAGAGTTTACTAGACAGTATAACGAAGAGGTTAGTCTAGGACTTCCAGCAACTGAAATGATGAAGGACCTCCACAAACCTGAAGTTTACTATGCTAATGAAGCTGGGTTCCTCAAGTTCATCGTAAAGCCTTTGTGGGACTGCATGGACCTTTGGCTTAACCCCCACATTGAAGCTTACATCCAAAACTTAGAAGAAAACATCAGAAGGTTCGAAGAAAACAAGTTAGAAGCCCAAAAAGAAGCAGAATAATATTTAAGTCTATTCTATGCCAAAGTTTTGCAGTGTTTGTAGGTCTACATATTCGAGTGTCTTTACGTTTGTAGCGTCTAAGTTAACTAAGGGAACTATTGACAAGTCATTCATTCGCTCAGCAGCTTGCAAAGCTTGTCGCCACCTTAAAGCACACAGACACCAGAGGTCGCCTGGTTTAAGTCCTGGAAACCCTCCTCTTGGAGTACTTAAGTCATTTCCTTGGGCTTTAGTGTAACTTAGAAACCCTTCATTCACTTGAGCACACACTGTATGAGTACCGTGGTCTGAAGGACCCGTTGTGCAGTAACCAGTGCGGAAGAACCCAGTCATAGGAGAAGTAGAGCACAAACTCAGGTGTTTTCCTTCTAGATTCAAGTCGCTTGCACTGACTAAACTGAACACAACTACTAAGCTGATGAGTTTTAAAGACATTTATTAGTTACTCTATAGCAAATCTCTGGAGTGTTTGTAGGTCTATTTGTTCAAGGGCCTTTACGTTTGTAGCGTCTAAGTTAACTAAGGGAACTATTGACAAGTCATTCATTCGCTCAGCAGCTTGCAAAGCTTCTCTCCACCTTGAAGCACACAGACACCAGAAGTCGCCTGGTTTAAGTCCTGGAAACCCTCCTCTTGGAGTACTTAAGTCATTTCCTTGGGCTTTAGTGTAACTTAGAAACCCTTCATTCACTTGAGCACACACTGTGTGGGATCCAAAGTCTGAAGGGTCAGTTGCGCAGTAGCCAGTGCGGAAGAACCCAGTCATAGGAGAAGTGCAGCACAAAGCTAGTTGTTTTCCTTTTACGTTTAGTTGGGCAGGGTTCATCTTAATATGGAAAGTTAGATTAATTAGGCTTTAAAAGTTTTTGTTTTTCTAGAAGTTTAGACTGCAAGTACTCTAGTTCTTCTTGGGCTTCTTTAAGGGCAGATTGTTGTTTTTGCAAGTCTGAATTTAGAGTTTCCAAGATTTCTTGGTTGTTAGTTTTTTTGAGGGTTTTTTCTTCTTTGAGTTTGGCTTCTAAGTACTACTTACTGGTTTTTTCTAGGTGGTTGACTTGGGCAGTGGCTTCGTTTACTTGGTTAGACAGGGTAAGTATTTGTTTTTCTTTTTTAACTTTGAATTGCTAACTAGCACTTACTGTGATTTGACTCTCGAGCTCAGCTAAGGACTCGGCTAGTTGATGATTCTTTTTTTGAAGAGTTTCTTTTTGCTGGACGATTTCTTTGGTTTTTAGTTGTTCGCTTTGACTGACTTCGTTGACTCTTTCGTGTTGTTTTTCTAAGCGGGAGTAGCCTTCTTTGAGTTCTTTTTTTTTGAGTCTGATTTTTTTTTGAACAATTTCCATGGACTTCTGTTCGCTTTGCATAGTTGAGATTTGGTTCTTGAGTTTGGGAACTATAGTGAGGTGTTTTTTCTTCCGGTTCCTTTCTAAGTAACTCTTAATGAAGTAAAGGTACCTGTTGCTGATAGGATTTAAGTCCAAGTCAAACACCAGAATACTGAAGTTAGTTCTTAAACTTTGCATCAGAATAGTCCCTGTTTCGTCTCTTATCAAGTTTTGCTTTAAGTGCACTTCTTCTAAGTTTCTGTTGACTGCCAGTAAGTTCCCCAAAGCCACCCCTCCTTTGTCCCTAATGCGGTTTCCGCTTAAGTTCAACTTTTTAACTTTCGAGTTTCGTCTTAAGCCCTTAGCAATCTTTTCGGCACCTTCGTCTTCTATAAAGTTGTTTTCTAAGTCTAACTGAGTCAGCCCCCTATTCGAACTGAGACCCTCTGAAAACACAAAAGCTTCTCTGTTACTTATAGAACAGTTACCAAGTTTCAGCACCTTAAGTCCGTAGTTGTTGCGCAGCATTGGGCTGAAAGTACTTGGAAGTCCCCTTTGGAACGAGTTGTGCGAAACACTTAAGTACTCTAAAGTAGGGTTGTAAGTGAGAGCTGAAAAAATCCTAGTGAAGCCTTGAGTTGAAATGTCAGCTTTGCTGATGCTTAGTTTCTTAAGCTTGAAGTGACCAAAGTTTCCGTAAATGTACTTGGAAATGTACTCAGCACCTTCGTTCTTCAAAGAGTTCTGGCTAAGGTTGAGACTCATAATTGAAGTAGTAGGGAGAACTCTAACTAGTTCCAGCACTAACCCACTAGAAATCTCATTGCTGGCTAAGTTAATGCTTAGTAAGTTAGTGTTGGAACTCAAACCTTTTATCACCAAGGAAACTCCTTGGGACCCCAAACTAGTGCCTTCTAAGTTGAGAGTTTGCATTAAGGCGTTCGAAGCTAAAAAGTCCTTTATAGCTTTGGCTGCCTGAGTTCCCAACCGGTTGCGGTGGAGTCCTTCGTTGCTTGACAAGTCTAAACTCACTAAACAGCCGTCCTTAAGAGTTTCAAAGATACAAACAGCGCCTTGGGAACTGATGTCGTTGCAGCTTAAGTCCAGGTGAACTACTTCGTTGGTTTTACTAATGTACTTACAAAGCCACTCCACGCCTTTGTCACCCAAGGTGTTTTTGGCCAAATCAACAAAAGCAAAGTCTCTAGACTTACTAAGCAACTTTCCTATGGCTTTTCCAGACTTGGGGCCACACATAAGACTCCTCATGAGGAACCTACGGTTTTTAAGACTAGTGCTGCAGTAAGCTAAGAACTTCTTTTCTTGTTCAGGCAAGCAAGGAATGTTTAAGTCTGCGCACTTAGCTTTGTATACTTCTGAAAGTAGTTTGGGGTTTTCGTTGTCTTGGAACGAGTTGATTTTTTTGGTTTTTTCAGTAATTGAACTCTTGATTTCAGATATGTTAAACTTGAATTCTGAAGACCTGTTGAGGGAGTGGACTTTTATTCTGCGCAAGTTCGAACTTCTTTTGGCTGACTTAGACCTGGTTTTGTCATACGAGGTCCTAATCCTGCTGTGTTTTACGTTCAGGTTAAAGACTTGTCTCATATTAAATATAACAGTGTTGAATAATCTTAAATGGAAGACACCACTTGGCTTAAGAAAAAGAAGTTGTTTTTTGTGTTCACAAGTGCAGGAAAACCCGTTTGGACTAGGTTTGGAGAAGAGTCCGACATGACCACTTTCATAGGCTCTTTAGCAGCAATTCTTTACAAGTTCCAGCATTACTACACAGGAGTCAGTGACTCTTTGCGTTACTTAAGAACTAAAGACATGTGTGCTGTGTTCCTGTGCACAGAAGCCCTTTACTACGTTTGCATCTCTAAAGGTGACGAAGCTCTGGACTCGCTTTACCATCAACTTGAAATGCTGCACACCAAAGTTATATCTACGCTCACCAACAACATCACAGACACCCTTATCAGAAGACCTAACTACGACGCCAGGAGTTTAATGGGAGGAACCCATTCTTCCTTAGACACCCTTATGAAGACCTGTGGCAAAAGTCCTTCTTTTTTAGAAGGCTACATGCCTGTGCGTATGCCTGGGACACTTAGGTCCAACATCCACTCTGCCTTTAAAAGCAACTCCCACGAGGACTTGCTTTATGGGTTCTTGCTGACACCCACTTACATACTTTACAAGTACTGCAGAAAGGGAGAAAAACTCCACCCGGTAGATGCACTGCTGCTAATGAACTTGCTAGCTTCTTACAGTTCTTTGCGTTCGAGCATGAGTTGGACTCCTGTGTGTTTGCCCAACTACTCCAAAGAAGGGTTTTTGTACGCCTACATCACCTTTATGCAGAACACTTCTATGAGCATAGTGTTGGTTTCTGACAACGCAGGCAGTTTCAAGAAGATGAAGACCAGAGGCGACTCCATGGAAAAGGAACTTGGCAAAATATCTGACAAGTTGGAGGAAAGCATCTTGTCTATGCCTTACTCAGTAAGCATAACTGAGATAAAGGAACTCAAGCACTTCATGTACATGCCCAGAGGGACAGGCCAGTACACTATGTCTGGGTTCAGTCCTAGCACTTCACAAGCTTCGCCTGAGATGTCTAGTCGCAACTACAAAAGGCTGCTTAAGAGGTACCACCACAGCTACAGACTTTCTAAGTTCCAAGAGTATTCGCGCGGGAACTTTATGAGACTTGACACTTATAGGAACGAAAAAGTTCTTTGTCTGAGACAAAGTGAGTACACTTTGATGGCTTCTTTTTCGCCTATGGTTCCAACTGACTCTGTAGTTCAAAGTTTAACTTCGTTGCTTAAGTGGCTCAAAGTTGAAGAGGCTAATTTATTCATTTTGAAATAATTAATAAGTTCTAATTTGTTAATATGAGCTTATTTAATTTGTCTAATCATACAAAAAAAAACGAGTCAATAATAAATGGCAAACCTGCAAGCACAAGAATTTGGACAAAGAGTCAATTTAGAAAGTAGTATTTTATGGGAACTCGCAACTAAAAACTTTAGCACAACTCGCATTCAGAACCTTCTAGAAAAGTCAAATCAAAAAATAAGCAGTGATCATTCAGACTGGAAAGCCTGGACACAAAAAGCCAACTGCCACCACCTACTCGGAGAAATAACTCAAGCCTCAGAAGCTTACAGAAAGGCACTTTACTCAAGAACTCAAGACACTAAAGCAGAACTTTGGTTTGCTATAGGGCTCTTTTATTACGATATAGAAGTGCTCGCCAAAGCAGAACCAGCCTTTTTAGTAGCTTTGAGAATAGATCCCGAATTCTCGTTTAGGATAATAATCTACCTGAAACTAGCTCTTTTGTACCAAAAAACCTCCCAAATTGACAAGGTCTTTTCTTACTTTGAGAAGTGTGCTAACTGCAATGACAACAATCTTCTAAAAAGCGTGGCCTTGTGCTTCTACGGCAGCATTCTTGAAAAGCAAAAGAAACTTGCACAAGCCACTGAAAAGTACAGAGAAGCCATGCAGTGCCACTTCTCAGCCCAGACAGTAGGGTGTCTTGCTTGGGGGTTGATTCTGCACGAGCTCTTCGAACCGTCTTTGATGCTCCTGGACAACCTTTTCAAAAGCTGCACCGTGGACTCTGAAACTCTAGTTCACTTGAACTACTTAAAAGCTAGAGCTTGCATTGGTGCGCAGAACTACCAGACAGCATTAGAGCTCCTCACAGAAACTCTAAAACACAGCCCCGAGAACCCGCTTTTTTGGGTTACTACAGGGACTCTGTACTTTGAAACTGGACAACTCAAAGATGCATACGACTGCTTCATGAAAGCTTTAGAAGCTAGTTTCGACTTGCCAGAAGCCGTGTACAACATCGGACTCATTTACGAAAAGTGCAATCAAAAACAAGAAGCTTTAGCTGCCTTCCGTAGAATAGCGCCAGAAAGCAATGTATTTGAAAAAGCCCAAGGTAGAATAAACGCTCTGTTGGAAGAACTTGAAGCTGGAACGCCTTCATGCGTTCAGCCCAACTTAGATATTATCTCTGTCATTTTCCCTCAGGAAAAGTTTACTTTTGTGGGAATCTCAGACCATCGGAGTTTTAACACGTACCCAATCTATGGCTCAGCTTTCGGAAGAGCAAGAGAGGAACAATTTACACCAAGCTTTCCTCCAAGAACCAGTTTAGACTTCCCAAGCCATAAATACTTCTTTTAGTAAGTTATTATTATATTGGATGCTTACAGTATGGGCACACAGGCTTAGTTTTAAGCCAGTCAAGAACACACTTATGGTGGAACTCATGGAAGCAAGGCAGAGTTGTAACTGTTTCGCCAGGCTCAAACTCGCACATGCAAATTGAGCAGTCTATTTTGGCTTCATGAGGCTTAAAGGTCCTTTGGCACAGTTCACTAGGGGTGTGATGTTGCTCGATAGGGTCTAAGTAATCTTGAGGTTCTAGGGGAAGTTCATGGTACTCTTCATAGTATGGCCTAGGGCCTGAGTCTATTTCTTCTATGGCAGCAAAGTTTTTGGACTCTTCTTCGTCAATTTCTTCTTGAAGTAGCTTAGCTATCAACTCATCTGAATTAGAGGGCTCTGGAGTTTGTTTAAGTACAAAGTTTTTAGGAATTCCTGGGTTTGCAGGGGGCACAATAACTGAGGAAAAAGTGTTTTGCCCTAAAAGTGGGCTCCTAAGATACTCTTTTTTGGGAAATGGTTTAGTTACTTCTTGGTGGCTACTATCTATAAATTCTTGTATGTGATACAAGTTTTCTGTTCGCTGATGCAAAGCATTTCGATAGCACTTACTAATGTGTTCGGAAGAATAAGGCATGAGTTCTCTGCAATAAGGGCATTCCTCGAGTTGCTCCATTTACAAATTATTATAATGTCCTCATCAGACGATGAAGAGTCATACCTCGAAGAAGCAGAAAGAACCGCCAAACAAAAGTACTTACGTGAAGAAATCATCGACATGGAGTACGACCCAGAACTATTCACTGAGTTCTTCAAAAAAATGCAAGGTGAAGAAGACATTGGTCAATGCGACTTCCAATCTCTAGAAGCAGTTGTAAGGGAGTTCAAGATGAAGTTCCGAGCCGGTCAGACCTTAGAAGACGTAATTGCTGAGAAGCAAAAGGCTGAGGAGAAAGAAAAGTTGCTTTACCAACTCCCTCCTAAAAGGTACCCTCCAGAGCAATCAAGCAGTGACAGTGAAAACCACCAAGAAACCCCGAAAACTCCAGAAGAAACAGAAGAACACCCAGAACCCCTTGAAGAGAACCCTGTTGATCAAACCCATTTTTGGACTGATAGACCAGAACATAAGCCTGAAGAAGCACCCCAGGAACAAAAGTTCATGACTCACAGACCAACAGCGACTCAAGAAGTTAACAGCGAACAAAACTACACTCCTCCAGCCATTAAAGAAACTGTTGAAGCCAANCAAGCCCCAAGTACCGAAATTTCTGCAGCTGAAAACCTCAAAATAACAGTGTCAGAGCCCAAGTTGATGCAAGGAGGATTTTTCTCATCGAACTATATATTATACGTAGTAACAACAGAACCCCTGGGCTGGAGTGTGGACCGCCGCTACAGCGAGTTTACCTGGCTGAGGGAGTGCCTTGCACAAACCCTTCCAGGAATATACTTGCCACCTGTGCCCCCCAAGAAGAACAGAGGAAGGTTCCAAGAAGACTCAATCATTAAAAGACAAAGGTTCCTTCAAAGGTTTGTTGAGGACTTACTGCGGCATCCGCTGTTCAGGAGGTCGACTATCCTTGAAACCTTTTTGAAAGAAAGCAACTACCAGAAATTCCAGAAGTTCAAAAAACAAAGCAAAACTAGAAAACCCGAAAAGATTTCAGAGATGCTTTCTGTTGACGGAACCATAAAATGCGAGTACTCTCACGACCAAGACAAAATCAACGGAATGATCGACTACGTTTCGCAAATGGAAGTTGTGCAGAAGAAGCTCAAAAGACAAGCTTCCAAAATCAAAGAAAGCTTAGCCCACCTCTCTGCTAACTTAGCTGTTTACGGAGAAACACTCAACCAACTAGAAAACATCCAGGGAATAACTCCTAAGAACGAAAAAAACGCTGCTAACTTTTATTACTTAAACGAAGCAATGACCAGCTGGGCCAGACACGAAACACAAAAAATCAATGCAATCCATGAGTACTTCAACATGTACTTCAAGTACGAGTACAACCATTGCCGGACCTTAAAAGAACTCATGAAAGACCGAGAGTACTACTTCGAAGCTTTCAAAAAGTCAGAAACCAAAGGAGACTCCAACCTCAAAAAGAACAAACACCTGTTTGGTTACTACAACTACCAGATAAACGCTGAGTTCAACAGGGTAGTTCACGACCGAGCTGTGATTTCCAACGAGCACTTCCACAGCCTAGCCAAAGAAGAAGCTGAACGAGCCACTTCGTTCCACATGATTTGGAGTAACTTGATGGCTAAGTTAGTTGACGCTAGAGAAACTATAATAAACCCCAACAAACCAGAAGACTAATAACTCATAAATGGAAGAAACTAAGAAACTGAAACTCAGACCCCTGACTAAGTACGAACAAGACATGATGATCAAGTCGAAAGTTAAGCATAAACAAAACATCACTAAACCGCAAGTTTGCTGGGGCAAAACTTTCCAGGGAGCCGCGTTCATTCCAAAACCTGAGAAGATCGTTTTTAAAGACTTCGACGTAGGAGGGACTTACACTCAAAAAGTAGTGCTGACGAACGTTTCTTTTACCTTTAACTCTTTTAAAGTGCTTGCACTCGACCCCGAAGTAAAGGACTTCTTCAACGTCGAGTACACTCCTGCCGGCCGAATGTCTGCAGGACTCACTTGTCCTCTAAACGTTACTTTCACTCCCCAAATCAACTCTGACATCAACACTGTTTTGCCCATTCTAAGTGAAACAGGCCCCATTGACATCCCTATTCAGTGCCTTTCTAAAAAAAGCGCAATCACTCTTGACTCTGGAGTTGTGGAATTCAAAGATGTTATTCTGGGCGAACAAGTTACTTCCAAAATAACTCTTAGAAACGAAGGAGCTTTAGGTGGCAAGTTCAGAGTACTGGACAGACACGGAGAACCCATTCCAAGTGTAAACGACCAAACACTAAACATGACTCAGTCAGCTTCGCTTTCGCAAAGTGACTTTATGGCATCGAGTCACAACTACGAAGACTTAGCGCCAGACTCCTTTTTTGGGATGCTGAAGTTCCCTAAGTCAGGAGAACTTAAAGGGTACAGTTCTACTTCTTTGAGTTTTAGTTTTTCCCCGATTGCAGTAGGCAACTTCGAAGAAGAAGTACTTATTGAGTTCGACAACCCCAGCATTCCTTCTCTGAAACTGTTCCTCAAAGCTGACTGCATAGACGTTCCTATTTACGTAGAAAAGACTTGTTACGACTTTAACGTGTGTGTTTTAAACCACACTTACAGAGAAAAAATAGTACTGTTCAACAGAAGTTCTTTGCCTATGAAAGTCCAGTTGAGTTTTCCTAAAGACTGCAAACAGCACTTTGAGTTCAACCCCACCCTAGGGTTTATTCAAGGCCACAGTAGCTTTGAAATATGGTGCAAGTTCAGGCCAGACTCCAGTTCTGAAACTATGCTAAGGGACTTTTTCTTCAACAAGATTTACAGAATCCCTATTAAAGTAACTGGAGCCAACCAGTCAATGCCTGTTAACTTCGAAATAAAACTCCAGCTGACTTCCGACCTAGTTACTTTCGCTCCAGCTAACTTAGACTTCAAAGACTTGTATTTGCAGAATGGAGCTAGTGTTAACTTCAAGGTCAAAAACCACTCTATCCTTCCCCAAGACTTTGCATTCGTGCGTCTTCCCAACACTTTACAAGTCCAACCAAATGACGGGTTTGGAACTTTGTTGCCTCAAGAAGAACTTGAAATGACAGCTACTTACAGACCTGTTCCTGCCAAAGCTGGGACTGAGGTGTCCAAGGACTCTGGAGAAATCTACTTAAAAACCAAAATCAGCGACATTAGTTGTCGGGAGTTTAAACTAGCTTACTCTGTGAGCCTCCATACAGCTCCTGTGGGATTCTCGGCTTCTTACCTTGAGTTCCCAGGAATGCCTATCCATGAAACTTCAGAAATGTCAATAACCTTAACTAACTACTCCAAAAAGGTTCCCTACAACATAGAAATAGTTCCTCCTCCTTATGAACTTTCAGGGCTCAAAGTGACTCCTCTGGTAGTTAACAAATTAAACACTACAAAGTCCACACAAGTAGTTTTTAAGTTCAACGCTGATTTTAGGGACCTTCAAAAACCAGACACAGAAGAAGACTGGGACCACACAGCCGAACTCCAGAAACTAGGTGGAACAGTGTATGACTTTGACAGAGAAGACATCAACAAGCGCAGCCAGCACTACGAGTGGCTAATACCTGTGTTTTTTAGGTCAGTCACTCCTGACGCAGCTACCAAACGAGTCTTTTTGAAAGTGAGGACTGCAGTCTTCAACAAAACCCTTATAGCTGACCCTGAAGTGCTTGAGTTCGGCGAAGTAGCTGTTTCTTGCAGAAAAGTAGTTGAATTCAACCTCACTAACAAAGACACCCAACCTCTTTCCATCAGAAAGGACCCCTTGCAGCCTTTTGGAGGCTTTGCAGTGCTTAATGCTTTAAGAGTTATTGAGCCTGGGCAAACCAAAGTTGTAGTTGTGGAGTTTGCTCCCTTGAGTCAACAACTTTTCGAAGAAAACTTAACTTTGAGAAGTTCTAACTCAGCCACTACTGTCAAACTCAAGGGCCGAGGAGTCAGGCCTGAGATTGAAGTTGTGCCTAAAGACGGATTAGTTTACCTTGGGAACACCATTGCCAACGATACTATTGAGCAAACTGTTAACTTGAAAAACATAGTGTCTTTTCCGTGCGAGTTCGAAATCAGACAACTAGCTAAAGGAGTCCAGAACTTCAACGGAGTAACTAACTTTAGTTACATCCCTAACAAAGGCAAAATCCAACCTGGTCAAACTCTGCCTCTAAAAGTTAGGTTTAACCCAGATCACCAACACGAGAACTACTTTGAGCACATACTCGTCGACATTCCTAACCAAATAGAACCCAAACACTTATATATAGAAGCAGCTTGCTGGAAACGTTCTCTTTACGTTAAGTACGACAAACCCTTTACTTGGCCTCAAAACCTAGAAAACAAAGAACCCCAGGAGTCTCTGAATTTTTTAAAAGCTTCTCCAAAGCAGTCCGTGTTTACACTCACGTTTCTAAAAGACTTGCCAGAGCTTTCGCCTTACGAAAAAGAACTTACCCGCACCAGAACCCTCACTATAGGCAACTGCAAACTAAACGACCACAAAAGCGAGAAACCAGGGAACTTCGAAATAACTCTGCCTAAGTTGGACAACAACTTAATCACGGTAGACCTAGCTAAGGGAAGTGTAGCTCCAGGCAATGAACAAAAGGTTAAGTTCACTTTCAACCCCCCTGCAGAAGACCCCCTCATTGAAGAACTTGACGTACTCCAAGGAGTAGGCCAGTGGGTCGAAGTAGTTGCTGAGGGAAAAATAACCGGAGGCTGGGTCAAGCCTGGAGAGCCCGACCAAGAGAACTTCCAAGTAGTTCTTAAAGCGTATGTTAAACAAATCTAGTAGTTAAAAGTTTCATATGGGCTTATATAAATGCACAGAATCTGCTGGCAAGGTCTAGACAAGTGGACTTCTGAAAAGAAAATAGCTAAGTTCATTCTGGAGCAGTTCCCTGAGTTCACAAACTGCCTTTTGGCCAAACCCCCCAAAAAGTCTTACGCCTTTATTGACTTTCCCAGCTCAGAGAGCATGTCCACTTTTGTCGAGCAAATGGAAACCCAAACTTACAAGAATCGCAAAATCAAACTCAAGCCAGGGTCAACTCAAGTCAAGAAAAAGATGAGACCTCTTTCCGACATCCTGAAGCCTAAAGAACCTGTGATTTCAGAAGAACCCAAACCCTTAGGACCCATCGAAGACAAAGTGACTCCTCTGTGGCAAGAAAGTTACTCCCAACAACTGCTTTTCAAAAAACAGGTGGTCTCTGAAGCTTATGAAAAGTTCAGACAAGACATGGACTTAGCTTGTTCCAAAAACACTTTTCTAAAACCTAGTTGGCTGAAAAGTCCTCCTGAGGTAAGAGAAGTCCAAGCAAGCCCTTTAACTGACTCCTACAGAAACAAAGTAGAGTTCAACATTGGAGCTGGCCGTGAGGGACTGACTAAAGTTGGGTTCACTAACGGACAAATGGCAGCTGGCAACTTAACTATTGACTCTCCCAAAAACTGCCTTAACATTCCTGAGTCCAGCAAAGTAGTAGCTGAGTTAGTTGAAGAAGTTGTAAGAGCCAGTGGAATTCCTCCTTACAACATAAAAACACACGAAGGGATTTGGAAGCAAGTTACTTACCGACTGTCTAGCCGGACAGGTCAGTCTATGGTAATAGTGCAGATAAACCCAAGTGACAACCAGCAACTCATAGAGGACCTTTTAGTGGAGAAGCTAAGTGAGCACTGTTCTACTTTGCTGTTGCAAGTGCTGTCAACTCCCCCTATACTGAGGATCTTGACTGGGACAGGTTACATCACAGAGTACATTCTTGAAAAAGCTTTTAGAATATCTCCTTTGTCGTTTTTCCAAGTAAACACAATTGGATGCGAAGTGCTGTACAGAAACGTTTTAAACGAAGTCGAAGGAGATGTTTTATTGGACATTTGCTGTGGAACTGGGTCTATTGGAATTTGTTGCAGTGAAAAGGTAAGCAAAGTCATAGGTGTCGAAATAATTCCAGAAGCCATTGCAGACGCCCAAAACAATGCAGAGCTCAACAACGTCAACGCAGAGTTCAAAGTAGGCAAAGCTGAAGACCTAGTGAGAGAAGTGTGCAAAGACGTGGAAGGAAAAACTATTTGTGGAGTTGTGGACCCTCCTAGAACAGGGTTGCAAAAAACAGTTTTGAGCGCTTTAAGAACTACTAAAGGGCTGGACAAACTAGTTTACGTAAGTTGCAACCCTAAAAGTATGTTCAAGGACCTGCTGGAACTTTGTTTGCCCGAACACAAGAAACTCAGAGGGCCTCCTTTTGTAGTGGTGAGTGTGCAGCCTGTAGACATGTTTCCCCACACTCCACACGTTGAGTGCGTAGTGACTCTTAAACGAATAACTGCTTTAAGTTAATACAACTCTTTAATTTTGGCCTGGACTGCTTCTTCGGACTTAGAAATGTCGTTGAGAGGAAGTAAGTTAGGGTTCATTTCAACTACTAAGCCCAACAGGTTTCTGTCTGGAAGTGAGTAAAGTGAAACTCCGAATTTTTGGCCCTGCACATGGAGAGGGCAGCAGGTTTCGGACTCAACAAGGTTAAGCACTGTGGAGTGGGCTTGTTTGAGTTGGACTATTTTTTTAAGAAGAGTGTCTGTTTCAGACTGAAGCAGGCCTCCTCTTCTGTAAATGCTCACTGGTCTTCCGCTTTGGTTTATAAGTGCTGCCAGTTTCACACTGTGTTCCTCAAAAAGGTCTTTGAAGTCCAGTAACTTTTTGTAAGCTGAACTCCTTTTTGGCTTTTTGCGACTGCAACAAAAAATCATTATTTAAAGCTGTTAAAAGGCTTGGTTCTGGGAGTTAAAATTCTGGTTTTAATTCGGTAAACTTTAGGACTCAAAAGGTAGGAGCTCAGGAATATTTCGGATATGTCTTTTTTAAGGGAGCTCGACTTCTTTTCCAAAGCTTTCAAACGTGAATTTAAGCCTTGGGACTTAGTTTGGGTTTTTGAAAAAGTTCTGAACGTAAGGACCTCTGTATACTGCAGAGACTTGTTTCGAAGTGCGTGAGGAGGCATACTTAGCTTCCTTCTGGAAGACTTTCTATATTCCATAAGCATTATTAACTACTTAGTTACTCAGGCTTAATCCCAATACTGGATTCAAACTCTCTAATGTCGTTTTCTGGCAACGTGCTTTTGAGTCTAACGAGTTTGTCGTTAACCCTGACCCAAGTGGAGATATTTCCTTTGCCTATGTTGTTGAGTTCTTCTACGTAACGACTAGCAACTGTTTCCTTTTTCCATCCTTCAATCCAAGCATACCCTGTGAACTCTTCACAGTTCTTTTTGATCGACTGCAGGTCTTGAGGAAGTTCGCCTAAGTCCATAGAAGGTTCGAATTCCCCTGCTTTTATTTGGGAAATTGCTTTTGCAAAAACAGCTTCGTGGTCCTCTGTGAAGACCTCTCCTAAGTTCTCTTTGGCCCAAGCACAAGAAGCCTCTAAGCGAGGCACTAGTTGCTTGACCTGCAATTCTTGTGAGTCCAAAAACATACAAGCCATCATACTTAGGTGGTTAGTCCACTGAAGTGCTTCGTCCAGTTGCCTTGAGTAGAGTTTTTGGTTTATCAAACTAGTGGTTCGGAGAATAATGATTTTATTGGCGTCAATAGAAAGATTGATGTACTCGTTAGGGTAGCCTCTTTGCTGGGTCTGCTGGAAACAAATAGCGTAAAAGGCTTCAATGATTTGGTCGTTGTTGAGTTTTTGCAGTAAGTACAAACTCACAGAAGCGTCGTTGTACAAGTCTTTGAATTCAGAGGTGCAAACGCTGAGTTCGTTGAGTTCTTGATGTGTGAGTTCTAGTTTATAGGGTGAGTCTTTGCAGGCAGCTTTGAACTGCGTTTTGAGTTTGTTGTAAAGAATCTCGTTTTGGTCCAAGTCCAGAATGCCCCTTTTGTTGATTTCGCACTCTTTTACACACAGGTCGAGAATGTGCCACTTACTCAAGAACTCTTTGTTTTTGATCCTCAGAAAAATAGCCAGGTTAATGAGTTGGTAGTGAATAGTAACGCCTTGCTTGTTCTTGTTGCTAAGATAGCTTTGGTACTGAGTTTCGGCTTGAGTATACCTAGTGTTGTACAAGTCCTGAATGGCTTTTATGAGGTTGCCGACTTTGTACTCTTCGATTTCTTCTAAGAACTTTAAGTTGTCCAAGTCTACTTCCTGTTTGATCTCACTAGGTATGTAGGAGTTGTACAGGTCCGGACTAGGTTCGTTGGGTTCACTGACTTTGTAAGTTCTGTAGCTAGTTTGCTCCTCCTTTTGGAAGAGTTTAGGGTCCACGTACACCAAGGAGTAGGCCGAAACCAGTCCATTGCCTCCTCTAGCGTCTTTGAGCATTTCTTCTTCAGAGGAGTCAGTCACATTGATGTCGTTGTACTTCCTCCACTTGTCGAACTCGTTATCGTAGATGTAAGCGAAGTAGTGGCCTCCTCCAGCCTGCCCGTCGTGGATGAGCAAAGCGTGGAGATGGTAGGGGTGCTCTTTGAACTCTTCAATATCAAACAGTTGTTCAATAAGGGTTTCGTAGTGCTTGAGTTGCTGAAGCATAGACTCAACTTTGTGGTTGATTTCTTTGAAAGACTCAGACAGCAGTTGGCAAGCTTGGGATATCAAAGATTTGTTTTGCTGGGAGTTTTCTAGTTGGTCTGGACTGTGAAGGACTACTTCTTCTTCTTCGATTTCCATAGAAGAAGGGGTTTCGAGTTGTTCTTCATAGAACTTTTGGACGTGGCCTAGCATTTCTCCTAAGTGCATTCCGGAGTTTTTGTAGTTTTTGAACTGGTCAATGCTTTTCTGGAGCATTTCTACTTTCCTTTTGTAGTGTTTCATGTGCTTCATGAGTTCAGAGCTTTTTTCTTGGTTCTTTTTCAAGAACCGGTCTGGGTAAATCACTCTGGGGAACTCAAAAGGACTGTGGATCTTAAATAAAGAGTTAGCTTCAACGTCGTACTTAACACGCTGGATTTGGAACAGCAAGAGTCCAGGGAGTTTTTCAAGCCAGATGTCTTGGCCTGCTGTAGTGGTGTGTTCTTTAGGAGTTAAGTACCCTTCTATTTGAGAACTGTAAGCTGCGTGCCAAGCACTGTAAAGGTCCCTTTCTTGGACGTCCAGGTTCACCTGCCCAAAGACTACTTCGTTTTGGAGGTCCACAGGTTCTCCATCGGCTTCGCAGGCACTGAGTTCTTCGAGTTGTTTGCCGTAAAAAAGCTGTGACACCAAGCCTTCTTCTAGTTGGTGAGTAGAAAGGGTGAGACTAGACTTCCTTCTAACTAAAGATTGGGTTTCTTTTTGTTCTTCTTGCAAGCAGTTAAGACCTTCTTCAATTCTTTCAACTAAAATCATGTTGAACTCTCCTACGTCTTTTTGGTCCCCAATTTCTAAGGGGTTCCCGAAGTCGTCTACAAGTGACTTGAGCACGTTTGAAGGGTCGACGTACTTCTTGTTGCTCCTTATCATGTGAGCAAACAGTTTCTGGAGTTGCTGGAGGAGTTGGATGCTTGCTTTTTTGCGGAGAGTTTCGCTTTCCTTGTGTTCTTCAGAGACTTCAGGGGCTTTGAAGTTAAGGATTTCTTTAATCAAGTTAGGAATAGTGAAGTAAACCTGCATAAGAGAGTTGAAGTAACAAGTGTTTCCTACGTTCTTAAGTCCTACTGGAGTGCCTCCAGAGCGTTTGCGTTGAATTGGGTTGAGGGGCTCGTAAGTAGTGATGTCAAAGCCTTGGTTGTCTTTCAGAGACATTTCAATAGCTTTTGAAAGGTCTTCGTCTCCTGTAGTTAAAGCTGGAGTTTGCGTAGTCTCGGCCATAGAAGCTTTTAGTGCTTGTTCTAACTCGGGGTCGTTCGACGGACTTGACTGGGAAGTTAGTAAGTGCTCAATAGCTGACTCTGTTGAACTGCACTTGCCCAAAGCATCGATAGCTGCTTGACGGCTGAACCCTAGTTCTGTTATTTTTTGGATTTCTGATTCCTGAGCACTCATAATGTCAGAATTTTTATAGCTGAAACCATAAAAGCAATGGAAACCAAACTAGTTATTGAGCACATTGACGAAGAACTGTTTGAGTGGACTAAAAAGGAGTACCAACACATAGTGTCTTTGAGTCCTTGGAAAGTATGGATTACTAACTTAGGCCAGTTAGTTCAGGAAACAAGTAACTTGTACCCTCAAGTCGAAATTTCCTCCGAAAGCATAGCACACATGGACTTGCCTAAGGAGTCAGTGTGCTTCTTCGACATGAGGGCTGAAAAGACTCTTTCCACAGAAGACAATTTTAAGTACTTAGTTGTAGGAGGAGTTCTAGGAGACCACCCTCCTAGAGACAGAGCTAAGTACCTCCGAGAACAGGGCTACCAACTCAGAAACCTGGGAGCAGGCCAAATGGCCACAGATATAGCAGTTTTAGCTATTAAGATGATTCTGCACAACAAGGTTCCGTTAGAAGCAATACCTTTCCAAGTAGATCCAGAAATAGAGTTTGAAAACGAAAGCTGCAAAGAAACCCTAGAAATGACAGGTTTTAAGTACATTTTGGACGAAGACGGAAGAATTATCCTAGCGGAGGGTTTGCTGCCCATAATGGCCCAAGACTTTTTGGAGGAGTAATTAACGTTAAGTACAAACAACATTTATAAATTATGAAAGCCTGCAAAGACTACTCAGACTCCGTAACCCAAGTAGAAGAGACTGCCCGGAGACTGAAAAGGGCACTGGAGAACTGCTCCTTGGTTGACCG